>Ga0334882_1003741_pt1 | contig 13615 bp, 11 predicted proteins | sample GraSluR1_MG_5_FD_207226 | JGI IMG/M metagenome (GOLD analysis project Ga0334882, IMG submission 207226) | Sludge microbial communities from methane-producing bioreactor in Wageningen University, Netherlands - Granular Sludge_15_04-R1 | ecosystem: Engineered > Bioreactor > Anaerobic >... | reverse complement strand
CCGTATAATTTTCCTAAATGATGATCAAATCAACAGCCGTCGCTACGCAATCGAGAATGCCATTGTGATCGTGATGGCTACTCAACAGCCTTATGCCCATGATCTGCGCTTACTGGTTGGCATGTTGGAGATCAATACAGAATTGGAGCGAATGGGTGATTATTCCAAAGGTATTGCCAAAATTATTATGAAATTGGCGGATCAGGCGGTATGGATACCGTATGAGCAGTTGAGCAAAATGGCTGACCTGGCGGTTGAAATGCTGCACCGTTCTTTGGGCGCCTTCGTGGCAGAAGATATCAACCGTGCCAGCGCGATTCCGGCAGATGATGGTGCTGTTGACCGCATCTATGAAGATATCTATCACGAACTGATTCAGCAGATGATCGCCAACCCTGAGCAGGCTGATTTGTTGAATTATTCCCTTTGGATAGCGCACAATCTGGAACGACTGGCAGACAGGGTAACCAATATATGCGAACGGACAGTTTTCATTGCTACAGGTGAAACCATCGAAACTGCCAGTGATGATGATGAGGCGTTGCTGCCTTGATGGGTTCTTGTAAGGTATTGGCGAGGATGTAACCTTTGAAACAACCAGATAAGTATCACCTTTTTGCCGCCTATTGTTTTCGAAATATCCTCCCGGAGTTCAATAATCGGGTGGAGAAAGCACGTTTGGGGAAGGTGGGCAACAATTCTGTCCATCAGATGCGGGTAGCGTGCCGTCAACTGCGGGCATTGCTTTTTAATTTCAAAGACAATTATCCCGCAAAGACAGTCAGTGTCATTCGACAAGATATTAGAATATTTTCTGGCGTTTTGGGCCCTTACCGTGAGATGATATTGCTTGAGAATCAATTAACAAATTTGTTGGAGACAAATTGTCCCGGCGATATTAAACCTGGTGTCCAACTTCTCATCAAAGATATCCGTAAGCAATGCAAACAAGAAAAAAAAATGGTGCCAGCAGCAGCCGATCAGATGGCAACTTCGCAAGGGTTGGCTGCATTGCAAAAAATATCGTTTCGCGAAAAGGAATTACCAGGGTTTGAAAAAGTCTGCCGATCACCGAAAATGCTGCGAAAAGCACAGGAAGATATTCAACGTTGGACCAGGATCATTTTTCGCGACGAAATTTCTTTGGCGAATGAAATCCCAACCGAACGATTTCACCAAATGCGCATCAATATGAAATATATGCGTTACACATTGCAGAATTATGCCTGCCTGCACAAAAATGGATTCAGGCGTCAACTGGAAAAGCTCGTTTCTTTGCAGGATTTAATGGGTGACATTCATGACCTGCAGGTTTGGGAAGAGCATGTTAATGCCACAGCTGAGAATTTAAGAGCCAGGTATGGCGCGGACGATCCACGTTCGCGTGAAGTTATAAAAGCCAGCGATTATCTAGCCATTGAATGGCAAAAAACCTACATGGATGAGTATCAAAAGTTTATCGCTCAATGGTATCAAGTCAAGAATGATGGATATTGGCGCAAGCTCAAACTGAAAACCAAATGAACAATAGAGCCTTGTTCAAATAAATGAGGCAATGTAATCGCCCAAGTAGGCGAACGCCAGCATCTTCAGGATTTTCCCAATCGCGCACCAGGTTAAAAATTTCACCAGCGGCATTTTGAGTGCTCCGGCGGTCATGCCGGCCAGGTCAAAAAGGGGGTTGGGGATGAAAGCCAGCACCAGTACGGTCCAATTGCCGTATTTTGCCATCCATCGCTCTACATTGTCGCTCCATTTGGTGCGCTCAATCGCGGCTTGACCGCTGAAACCAGCCAGATAGCCGCTTAATTCGCCCAAAGATGCTCCCAAACCGGCAGCGATGGCAACCAGGATGGGGTTGAAGACAGAGCCGAACATGGATGTTAGCACGACACCAGGAACGGGCAGGATGATAGTGGCGTTGGCAGCGATGGAAAGTCCGAAGATGGCAGGGTAGGCAAACCAGCCGAGTCCCGGGATTTGTTCTGTATAGGCCGCCAACTTTTCAGATTGCGAAAAGATAAAGATAGACAAGGCAATTACGAATAACAAGGCGGCGATGCGCGCGATGTTTATCCAGGTGGTTTTCTTGATATTGAGGAATTGTTTCTTTGGTGTGGGTTCGGTTTGGTTGTTTGTCACAAACTATCTCCCCGCAGCAGTTCTTCAATGCGCGCGGTCACCATATCGAGGGCAACCTGGTTCATGCCGCCTTCGGGAATGATGACATCGGCATAACGTTTGGATGGCTCTACAAATTCAAGGTGCATCGGACGCACGGTTTTGAGGTATTGGTTGATGACAGATTCCTGGGTTCTGCCTCGTTCGGAAATGTCCCGTTCCAATCGGCGTATGAAACGTAGATCGGCATCGGTATCTACAAAAATCTTGACATCGAACAACTTGCGCAGGTCTTTCTCAACAAATATCAAAATGCCATCGACCAGGATAACGGGTTGGGGGTTGATGGTGACGGTTTCCTGCTTGCGGCTGTGGGTGGTAAAGTCATACACCGGCATGTGAATGGTGTTCCCGCGCTTGAGTTCCTTGATCTGTTTAATCAGCAGCTCAGATTCCAGGGAATCGGGATGGTCATAATTGACTTTGGCGCGCTTTTTTAAGGGCAGGTTGACCATGTCACGGTAGTAGGCATCATGCGAAAGAGAAGCGATGTTTTCGCGCCCGACACGGCCAATGATCAGGTTTGAGATGGTGGTTTTTCCTGAGCCGGTTCCACCGGCGATACCAATTACCAGAGGTTCTTTTTTCATATAGTTGCATCCTGCAATCTGGGCAAATTTACATCATTGTAGCACAGTCTCACCACCCAGAAACCTGGTAAATTAAAAAAGACCGCCCCCTGTGGAACGGTCTCTCCCCGCTTTGTGTAATCGCTTTTAGAATGCACCGCTGTTTGCCAGGTTGGCATACAATTGCTCCCAAAAGGCAAAGAATAACAGGAACCACAATAAGCTGAACACGATGGATACCACCAGATTGGCGACAAACCAGTGTCCATAGATCGATACCGAGCGAACAATGAAACTGTCGCTAAACAGTCCATGCCTGGGCAGGTTCAGGGTTTCCACTTTGGCAATCATTTGGACAACATCGCGTTTGGTAGCAGCGTTTTTTAACTCATCTTTCAAGGCAGCATTTTCAGCCTCCAAAGCGGTTATTTTTTTATGCATCTGGCCAAGAACCGTGACAAGGTCTTTGACGTTGCGCATAGGCGGCAAGGGAGATGATGTTGGTGTGTCCTGATATGATGAAAAGGTAGATTCATCATTGATTGGTGTTGCCCCCATCTCGCCCCGCTCATCGGGGATTGATTCGTTGGCAAAATCATTCATTATTGATTGCTCCTAAGATTTTTTACTAAAGACACAGAAGGATTTCTGATTTTTATAATAGCATATTTTGCCCTGGTAGAGGGGCCGTCGGATGGTGTTTTCAATCTTTATTGCGGTTGGTTATGCAGCGTATTGACAGTATAATAAACTAGTTCATCAAATTCAGGCAGACAAACCATAGAAGCAGGAAGAAAAGCACCTAACAGCTGTGACTGTCTGTGTCAAAAACCTTACCTAATGAGAAAACAGGAGCATTAACTATGTCAGAGCTAACAAAGAAAGACCGCGTTCGCATCGGGGTCATTGGAGTAGGGCAGATCGGAAAATCACATCTGCATAATTATGTCGAAAAATGCAAGGAGGAGGTAGAGATCGTCGCTGTCGCTGATATCAACCAGGCGGAGGCAGAACGAGTGGCTGGCTTGTATGGTATTGAGACTGTGACCACCAACTTCCGCGATCTGCTCAACCGAGATGATATCACCGCCGTCGATGTTTGTTTGCACAATAATTTTCATGCGCCTGTTACCATTGAGGCGTTGCAGGCAGGCAAGCATGTCTATTGTGAAAAGCCGATGGCAGGCGCTTACATTGACGCGCTCAAGATGATGGAAACTGCCCGCGAAACCGGGCAGATGCTGTCGATTCAATTGGCAACCTTGTTCTCAAATGAAGCCAAAGCCGCGCGATGGATCATTGACCAGGGGATGTTAGGCAAGGTGTATCATGCCCGTTCAACGGGGTTCCGCCGTCGCGGACGCCCCTATGTAGATGGTTATGGCACCTCTTCTTTTGTTCAAAAGGAAATCGCTTCGGGTGGCGCTTTGTATGATATGGGTGTCTACCACATTGCCTGCATGTTGTGGCTGCTGGACAATCCAGCCGTGGAGCGCATCTCAGGCAAGGTATACCAGGAAATGGACATGGACGCTGCCCGGCGTGAAAGCGGTCATTTTAATGTGGAAGAACTGGGTCTTGGTTTTGTGAAGTTAGAAAATAATATCACCCTTGGTATCATTGAGGCATGGGCAGTCAACCTCGATAAGTTTGATGGGTCAGTTGTACTGGGCTCCAAAGCAGGTGTTCGCCTCGATCCCTTTGGTTATTTCCACAGTGTGGGTGACCTTGATTTCAATGCTTCGGCAGATATGGGCGGGTTTTCCTGGCGGCTGCACTCTTTGCGTGAAAATGCAGATGCCTATGACAGCCCGCAGCAACATTGGGCGGCAGCACTGCAGGGCCGCGTTCCTCTGCTGCCGACCGCCGAACTGGCGCTCAACACCATGTTGATTCAGGAAGGAATCTTCCTGTCGGATTCATTGGGCCGGGAAGTCAGCGCCGATGAAGTGGAAGCCATGTCGGTTTCCACAGCTAAAACCGTTTGATTTGGCGAGAAAAGGAAATAGAACATGAATGTATCGATTGCTTCATACGCGTTTCATGGCCTGCACAGCGCAGGTAAAATGGATGTGTTCGGTTATCTCGAGACCTGTCGTTACCGCTACCATTTGACCACCGCTGATATCTGGAACGGCTTCTTCCCTACCCTGGATTATGATTTTCTGGAGAAGGTCAAAGAAGAGCTGGAAACCCGTGACATGACCCTGGAAAACCTGTGTGTAGATGGCCCGCATATCTGGGATGATGATGAAGCCGTGCGGGAACAGCATTACCAGCAAGCGCTCGAATATCTGCAGGCGGCAAAATTCCTGAACGCCAAAACCATCCGCGTGGATGCTGGCGGGCAGGGGGATGAGTTCAGCCAGGAACAGTTTGACCTGGTCGTCAAACGCTATCGCGAATACGCACAGATCGCCTACGATCTGGGGTTCAAGGTGGGGCCGGAGAACCATTGGGGGCCTGAGAATGTGCCCGATAACATGGTGCGTATCTGCCAGGCGGTGGATCATCCCGGATTCGGCGTGCTGCTGCACTTCAAATCGAAAGAGGGCGACAAAAAAAATCGCTCCGTGGGCGGTGCACACGCATATCTCATGGGAAGCCACGCATGATGGCCTGGCGGAAAGCATGGCCATGCTGCGCGACGCCGGCTACCAGGGCTGCTGGAGTGTGGAACACCACAGCGGCAAGAATGAATACCACGAGGTCAGCGTTCAACTGGCGAGTGTGCAGAATATTCTGGCACAGTGGTGACACTGATTAATTGCGTAAAGGATAAAAGAACATGATTTACGAATTGCGAACTTATTGGGCAGCGCCGGGCAAGTTGGAAGCCTTGCATCGACGATTTCGTGAGGTGACATTGGGCGTATTCGCGCGTCACGGTATGGAAGTGGTTGCTTTTTGGACGACGGTGAACCCAACTCCTGAGAGTGGTGATTTGATCTACATTGTTCGTTTCTCATCAGAGGAAGCCATGAAAAATGCCTGGGACGCCTTCAGGTCGGATCCGGAATGGGTTGCCGGACGTGCTGCCAGTGAAGAAGATGGTGCGTTGGTTGCGAAGGTAACCAGCGTGATGATGGAAGCCACTGATTATTCGGCGATGCAGTAGTGAACAAAAAAATCCTGGAATTTCCAGGATTTTTTTGTTGAAAGTATGGATTGTTAAGGGTGTTTTATGCACCCATTTTCATTTATATTGTTTTATTCCTGATATTAGAGTATCTATGCCTGCCATGATGGCAAATAATGATGAAATAATGGCAATGATAAGTCCAAAGCCCAATGTCCCCATCACATAATCAGCGCTTGTGTCCTTCAGAATTTGGTTAATTGTAAAGACCTTTGGAATTGTCAAATAGCAAGCGAATAAGCCGAAAAATAAAAATGAGATCCCTTTTATTGGACTTGATATTTTTTTTGATAAAGATACCAGCAATAATAAGATCCCTAGAATCATTGTGAAGATTCCATCGGCCTCATAACCATTGATGGTGATTTGCCCAAATATGGTTGTAAATTTCAACCAAGGAGTGAGGGATCCGAAAATCAGGGCAATGGCAATAATGATCTGGATATTACTAATCCGACGATCATCTTTATCCACTTGTTCTTTATCAACACTCTTGGTTGCATAGGGTGCCACATGAGATTCTTGGATTGGTATATGGCAATAAGGACAAAGGGTTGCATTTTCTTTTATTGTTTCTTGGCAATTTGGGCATTTTGGCATTTGTAATTCCTCCCCATTTACAATACTCTTAAAAAATTTCATGACATATCAAAATGTAATAAAAGAATTATATCTAATAATTACGAAAAACATCACACTATGGATAACGTGTTTCTCCTTGTCGGGACAAACGCTCCCGATTCTACTGAAAAAAAAGAGTCCGACTTGCGCCGGACTCTTTGCTTAACGAATATGGGTTTAGTTTAGGGAGTGGGCGGGGTGATGGTGATCGTGCGGTAGGCGGTCCAGCGGCCGAAGTTGCGGCCATTTTTCGCGCGTATGTGCCACTTGTAGTCACCAATCGCCAATTCCGGGTCGACATCCCAGGTACAGACGCCTGCTGCGCAGAATGTGGCATCACTGACCAGGGTTTGTATAATAAGATTGTCGCTCAGGTCGCGGATCTGCATCAGGTACAGGGTTGCGCCGGTGATCTGGCCCCATTGCAGGGTCGGGGAAGGATCTTCTGTGATGAAACCATTTTCCGGGCTGACCTGCCAGGTGCGTTCCAACTGGATGTAGGAGAAGGTGCGGGTTTCTGACCACTCGCCCTCATCGCCGGTGTCGGTGTTGCGTGCGCGCACTTCCCAATGATAATCACCGTAGTTGCCTTCCAGGTCGAAAGGAATGCGATGTTCGCAGAAGGGGCCCGGGTCGCAGGCGCCGACGCCTTTGTTCCAATAACCAAGCGACACCCAGGCGCTGTCATACAGTTCCACGTCATAGACAGTGGCACCTGTGACGGGATACCATTTCAAGGTCGGGCGTCCGCCGTAGATGATGGCGTCGACCCCAGGCGAACGGAGTTGAACCTGCGCCAGGGTGACGTCGAAGGTGTTGTAGTCACTGAAGTCACTATATTCCGTGCCGATCCAGGACCGCACACGCCATTTGTGGCTTTCCAGGTCTAACGGGCCAGGAAAAGTCACAGAACAGGTGGAGATGTCGCACCGTACCGCCGCATCATAGCGCGCGCTGTGAACAACGCTGTCGTCACTCACTTTCCGGATCTCAAGGGTGTAGCGGTCAGCGCCATTGGCAACATTCCAGGTGAAGGTGATGCTCTGATTTCCAACCGTTGCTGCCTCTGCCGGGCTGATCAGCGTTGGAGGAGTGAGTGTTACCAGATTGAGACCAATCACAACTGGATCGTGGTCGGAGGAGCGATACTGGTCATCGACATAAAGCCCGAGAGCATCCTGACCGAAATTAGTGTTGTAGTCAAGAATGCGGGGTTCATCGGCATTGATATGCCAGAAGGCTGTTCCCGTTACCTGGCTGGTCATGGATGTGTTGGAAAGGGCGTGATCAAGGTAACCACGTTCACCATTGAATACATACGAATATAGCGCGTCAGAGCCTCCGTACAGAGCTACCAGGTCTGTGAAACCACCGGCTTTGAGCGCGTCGATCGGATCTTCCATCGCATACGCATTCAGGTCGCCGATGATGAGAAAGTCCGGGTCACCGATGCCGGTGGGGTCGGAGGCTGCCCATTGCACCAGCACTTCAGCGGCTTTCGTGCGGGTCAGGTTGCAGTTGCCCTGGATCGGGTCATCATCACCAACACCGCATTCTGAGCCTTTTGATTTGAGGTGATTGACAACGACCGTGAATGTTTCACCGCTGGCAATTTCCATAAAGGATTGGGTCAATGCCGGACGACTTCTGGTGTCATCAAAATCGGGATCGAAACTGCTATCGAGAATCGCCGTTACGCCGACCGGAGTTACCGAGGCGGGTTTATACAGCAGGCCGACTGCTATCTCATCCGTACCGATCGGAGCACCGGGGTCGATGAAAGCGTATGTGCCCGGGGCAGAAGCATCATTGAGTCCATCTACCAGATCGTCGATGGCGCTGGTTTCATCACCGTAGCCATTGTTTTCGATTTCCATCAAGCCAATCACATCAGCGTCAAGGTTGGTGATAGCTGCAATGATCTTGTCGCGTTGGCGGTCGAACTCGATTTGATTCTCAGCGCCTCGTGAGCCAAAGGTGGTGAAATAATTCAGCACATTAAAGGCTGATACTTTGAGTGTACCGCCAACGTCTGGGGCGGTGTCGGGGCGCACACTGGTAGCTGTGAATGTGATGTCGCCAATCGGTTGGATACGGTAATAATCAAAGGAATAGTAGATCACCCCGGTAAGATCAGTAACTGTATCACCGATACGCAACGTTTCGCCAGTGTCACGTAAATGTTCGACGGTGGCAGGATTCTGCACATTGGAAGCATCATCTAACAGAACGCGGTTCAATGTATTCGCAATTCTGACGGCTTCAGAGTCAGGGCCAGGTTCGGCAATGTTGGTGGGGTTGCTCAACGGTTCAGTGCCTGAAAGGTGTACCTCTCCATACCGTCCGAGGTTGTAGGTTTCGGTAACATACAGCGTTTCGCTGAATTCAACCAGCATGCCCTCAACGGCTTCTAACGCATCGCTGGCAGCCAGTGGCAAGGCAAGTGGTGCCGCGGTGGGCAGTGTGTTGCCTGAGGAGCAGATTTCGAGACTGGTGATGGTTTTGATCTGTGTGTTATTGAAGTATTCATCAACAGTACCGGTCAAACGAACCAGGTCACCAACAATTACATCATCTGCTGTGTGGTAAACGAACACGCCTTCTGAGCTTAGCGGATCACCATCGATATCTGTGTCTTCTTCCTGCAGGAAGAAACCGCTCAGTTCTGTGCTGCCTTGATGGTCTGCCACAACAATGGCTTCAACTGTGACTGCGGTATTGATCAAAGGCGAAACATTGGTAGTACCCTGAACGGCAGAGATGAGTGTGGCAGGATTGCCGCACTCTGATCCTGCTTCTGCGGTGAAATCAAACACATAATCGGATGCCATGGCGTCAGGGGTGCCGTCTTGATCTACCACCAGGCTGGCGGTGACGGTTACTTCGCACACCTCACTCAAGGCGAAGTCAGTATCAGGATCGAGGACATAACTAGCTGGACCACCGGATACTGTTGCGGTAACTGTGCCACTGGTAGCACAGGCGATTGTAAACCAGCCTTCACTTACGGTGACAGGTTCACTAAAGTTAATGGTGATGTTACTGGTAAGAGCCACGCCGGTTTCGTTGTCCGCAGGTGATGTGGATGAAACTGTCGGCGGGATATCTATGACTGGTCCGGTTGAGTAGGTACCGAGTGGGAAGGGTGTTGCGGCAGTGCTGTTGGTGGTTTCTCCATCCAGAGCATCGACACCGCTGAAGGACCAATTGCTGATCACAAAAGTGCTGCCATCCGGACCGGTGCCGTTTACCCGGTAAGCCCAGCCATCCAGATAATCCCAGGCGGTGCCGGTGCCGTCGACATTGACATCACCAAACACATCCACCACGACGCCGTCCATAAATAACTCAATGGCATCGTCGCCATTAATGCTGGCAGCGGTGGCGCTGACGTAGTCAGGGTCAAAACCAAAGAAGGCATTAAAGCCGGTAGATTCTGTCGCCAGATAGAGAAATTCGCCAGCTGTAGCAGAATCGGCGGGGAAGGTGAATTCAGGCGCGCCGGTCGGGCCAGCGCCGTTATTGGCTGAGCTAACGCCATAACTGCTCAGGTCGGCAATGTCATCGAGCACATAAAATTCAACTACTTTGGGCAACCCGCCCGACAGGGGTCCATCGACCACGCCGGTGATCAGTAAAGCAGGGCCAGATTCGTAGACATAGGTGCCGAGTGGGAAGGGCGTTGCTGCGGTGCTGTTGGTGCTTTCTCCATCCAGCGCATCGATGCCGCTGAAGATCCAGTTGTCGATGACAAAAGTGCTGCCATCTTGTCCGGTTTCGTCAACTCGATATGCCCAGCCATCCATATAATCCCAGGCTGTGCCGGTGCCGTCGACATTGACGTCACCGAATACATCTACCACACTGCCGTTTAAAAACAACTCAACAGCGTCGTCACCGTTGATGGCGGCGGCGGTGCCGTCGGTGTAGTTGGGGTTAAAACCAAAGAAGGCATTGAAGGCGGTAGATTCAGTGGCCACATAGATGAAATCACCTGCCGAGGCGGCGTCCGCGGGGAAGGTGAATTCTGGGATGAGGGTTGCCCCACCACCGTTATTGGCAGAACTCAGGCCGTATTCGCTGAGGTCGGCAATATCATTGATTGCATACAATTCGATTGCCTTGGGAATTCCGCCCGTCAGGGGACCATCGATCACACCGGTTATGATTAAGTTGCCGGGCGGGTCATCGGCGAGGAATGTCGCCTGAACAGGGGTTAATTGTATTGCCTGCGTTATCATCACTGTGATTAAGGCAAGTACCAATAAGGGGCGGATCATGGATCTCGCCGGAGAGATGCAAAATATTGTTTTCATTTATCCTATCCTTAAACTCTCGATTTGGGGATTGATTTTGAAATTATAAATCTCAAAGCTGTATTTATCCAGCTTTTGACGATTTTGGCAGAGGCTGAGGTTGCGAAAGGATTTTTTGATTAGTTGACAGGTGTAATTGACCAATTCCCCGGGCATGTGATTTCTATTATGATCACATCGGGCAATAAGTAAGTGCCAAAGTACGGTACTGTCTCATTGATTAAAGGGTTAACGTTTCCTTCCGTCGTAACCGTACGAACGATGAATTTACCGCTTTCAATACAGATGAATGTGCATGGGGCACTTTAACATAAAAACATCACAAAATTTGTGTGATGTTTTTCCTGGTCGGGGCGAAAGGATTCGAACCTTCGACCTCTTACACCCCATGCAAAACAGGGGTGTTTTGAACTTTAGACCGCTTACAGTACCGGTTTTGGATATGTAAGCGGTCTTAGGTTCGGTATCGCGATTTGGCATGTAAGCGGAATTATTTGGTATTTCAATACATCCAAGCTATAAATGGTAATTGCTTTCTGAGGTAAAGCCGTATAATATATATGATGATTGACTAGCGGAATGGGAAATGTATGGCAATAACAACAGAGATTTTTACTCAAAGCCCACTGATGTTGGAGAACGGAAAACCTGTTGATTGGTATGTTAATGAACAGGTAGAGAAAGGGGTTTGGAGAATCCAATTAATACCAGCCGAGATAGTTGGTCTTCCACGAGACATCACAATTTTTAGGGCAGCCAGAAAAACGAATTTTATTTCTCAGGTTTGGCATGGTGATGCTGATACATTTTGTCCTCCAATTTGGTCAGACCTAGCTATAGGAAGCGGTGCCTGTGGACTCGGTTGTAGATCCTGTTTCTTGATGTTAACTCATCGAGTTCGCCGGGATCCTATGCGGCACTTGCTGTACGATAATATGAATGATTTTGAGCAATCTGTTGAGAAATGGCTGCGAGACCCTAAGAGACGAAGAGTTGAAACTTTGGGTATTGGAATAGACCGATCAGATTCTTTGTTATATGAAGGTGTGATGCCTTATGTTCGTACGTTAGCACCAATATTTGCGAATGAAAAGATCAATAATAAGAAAATTAAGATGGTGCTGTTGACCAAAACTAAAAATATTCATTATCTTGAAGACATACCTGAATATATGCGAAAATTGGTTGTGGTTTCTTTTAGCCTGTCACCAGAAGGAATTGCTGATTTGTGGGAGGGGAAATATCCTGACACTGGTGAAAGGATATCACCTTCCATATACACTCGATTGAAGGCCGCTGTCATGGCACAAAATATGGGCTTTGAGGTCCGGGTACGATTAGATCCGATTCTTACTCCAACTGGATGGATTGTTCAATATCAGGAATTAGTGGAAATGGTCCGCAAGATGGGTTTGAATTTTTCTCGGTGGACATTAGGAACATATCGGGAAAAGAATGCACAATTAGATAGTTGGCGAAAGCGTTGGGGTTTATTACCAATGGAATATGAAATTGATCACAATGACCTGGTAAAAGACGGCACTCACAAACATCTAAATGTCGAACAGCGTAGAAGGATATACTCAACTATTATGGAGTTAATCCAAGAACAATTCCCAAAAGCAACAGTTGGCTTATGCAAAGAGACCCATCAAATCCGAAGAGAAATGAATTTGTGTAATTCCTGTTGTAACTGTTTGATTTGATCAAGGGATGAATGTAAATTCTGTATCCATTTTTGAATATGCATTTGAAGATGAGCTGATGATGAAATGATCTTCTTTTAATTCCAGCAGAGCCTTTCTTAGATCACGATGTGAAAATTTGCCAAACTGACCGTGTTCTATAAGGTCTAATTTAATCTTCAATAGTGGCATCGTGGATCTACGGCAATTCATAGTTAAATGGTCCTTTATCCGTTTTATGGCTTCAAGATTCATCCACTTTTCGGTAACTTCAGATATGGAGAAAAGGCTGAGTTGATTTGTAGCTGTCTCCTTGTAGGTTTGAAAATCCAGCTTATATTGTTTCTCCGAACTATATACAACATCAGAAGCAACACAGATAGCAATAGGGTGTTTGGTAATGAAAGTCAGGTAATACTTGTAATCTCCTTCCAAGGAATAAATTGGATAATAACCTGTATATGCATGACCATATTTTTCTTGATATATAAGCTTCAATTGCTCCAGGTATTGTCGAACTGCATTTTCTGTAATGTCGCATTGATCACAATTTGTCAATAAATCCAATAATCGATAAGGATCATTAATGCCAAAGGCTTGATGAAGTAACTTAAAATGATCGGTTTTAGTTGGATTTCGCCCTCGGAGCCTGTGAGTAATTTTCGTGTCAAACCTTAGCCAGAGATCGGTAGCAAAATTGTTCTCGTTAGTATTACGATTCACTAGCTTTTGAATTGTAGAATAATCAATGCCTTTAATTCCAAAAGGATCCAGAAAGCAAATGACATTGTCGTTACTGATATGTTCTAAAATATCATCGATTTTCCCCGTAAAAGAGCCATGCAAGTTTATAGGTGGGGGATTCAATTGGCAGGTGTTCCGAACCAGTTGGCGGTAGTTTTCTCTATCTTCTTCGACATTCAGGCAGGAAAGAGATACTTTATCCTTTAACTCTTGAGCGATTTCTGCCACTACAAGAGAAGATCCTTTCTTTTCATCTTCATACAAACCGGTCCCTGCGAAACCATCTATATACCACCCTTTTTTTAAAATTCTCGCTCCTGCAGCAGTATATTTTGAGATGATCTCGATTTTTCGCTTTGA
>Ga0334882_1003730_pt1 | contig 13651 bp, 11 predicted proteins | sample GraSluR1_MG_5_FD_207226 | JGI IMG/M metagenome (GOLD analysis project Ga0334882, IMG submission 207226) | Sludge microbial communities from methane-producing bioreactor in Wageningen University, Netherlands - Granular Sludge_15_04-R1 | ecosystem: Engineered > Bioreactor > Anaerobic >... | reverse complement strand
AATCTCACGGGTGGCGTCGCCCGGCCCCAACGGGGTCAGTCCCCAGGCAACAAAGCCGATCACCACAAGCAACAGCAGCGCCAGTAGACCCAGTACAATTTTCTTTATCATCGTTTTCTCCCGATTAATCAGTATCCAGCGGAAGCGAAAAACAAATGCGCGCGCCGTCATCATAACTGGTGTCCACCCAGATCTGCCCGCCATGGGCTTCGACGATCGAGCGCGTCAGATACAACCCCAACCCCACGCCCTTCACCTGGCGCGATGTTTCCGGTGAGCGATAGAAGCGGTCGAACACCAATGGTGCATCATTGGGGTCAATGCCGGGGCCTTCGTCCCGCACCGAGATGATGACCTGGTTCCATTTCACTTCACCGTTGATCTCGACCGTGCCGGATGTAGCATACTTGATGGCGTTTGACACCAGATTGTTCAAAACCTGGCGGATACGGTTTTCGTCCGCCATGATGATGGGGAAATTGTTGGGGAAATTGGTGCTGAAGGTGTGTTTCTCGCTCTGGGTGGCAAAGCGGTCACACACTTTCTGCGCCAGCAGGGGGATACTGAGGTCAGAGCGATGAATCTTGAAACCGCCAGCTTCGAAGCGTGAAGCATCCAGCAGGTTTTCGATCAATTCTGCCAGGCGGTCGGTCTCTTCTTCGATGACGGTCAGCCCTTCCTGCACCAGTTCCGAATCCCAGTCGGCGTCTTGCAAACGCAAAGTGGAGGCATAACCTTTGATCAATGCCACCGGAGTCTTCAACTCATGGCTGACCACGGAGATGAAGGTGCTTTTGAGTTCATCCGCCTGGCGGAAACGGGTGATATCACGCAGGCTGACGATGATATTTTGCAGCGCGTTGGTCTCTGAAAAGAGCGGTGCGTAGGTGATGCCCACCGGCACCGCAGCGTTGTTATCGAAACGCAGCAGATCGCCCTCTACATACAGATGGGCGTGTTCGGTCAGCGGCCAACCACCCGCCTCTGCGTCTGCCAATTGCATGCCCTTGGGCGGGATACGCCAGCGAATGACTTCTTCGTGGTAATTGCCGAGGGTGTCTTCTTCTGAAATGCCCACCAGGTGGTGAAAGGCGTGGTTGCAGCGTTCGATCTTATGATCGGGCGTGAGAATGAGGATGCCGTCGCCGATCGCATCCAGCAGCGCACTCACGCGCTGTCGCTCGCGATTGACTTCGGCGTAGAACTGTGCGTTTTGCACGGCGATGGCAGCCTGGTTGGCAAACGAATTGAGAATCTCGACATCGTTTTGCGAGAAGATGTTCTCGAAACCACGAAAGATAAAGATCATGCCAACTGTGCGCTGGCGGGTGATCATGGGCAGGCCAATGCCGGTCAGCAAGCCCATGCTGGCTTGTTTGACGATCTTGCCCAACCGCTGGTTCATCAATTCCAGCTCTTTCTTCCTGCCTTCTTCGTTCTCGGTCTGCACCGGGATATCGGCGAACACCGGCTGCAGCATGCGCAGAAAATCCGGCATCAGGCCGTGCGACACGCGCACCCCCCACAGGCCGCGGTGGGAGCGCAGGGCGATCAAGCCCGCCTGGCCGCTGAGCATATCGATGGAAATCATCAAAATGCGTCGCAGCAGGGTGTCGATATCCAGTTCCTGGGTCAGCGCGCGGCTGATCTCAAGCAGCGAATCACGCTGCTTGACGCGGAAATCGGGGGCGAGGAAGGAGGAAAGGTTAGAAAGCGTCATTCTGTTTCCATGTGCGCCAGCGCCAGGCAGCCCAGCAAGCCGACATCGTCGCCCAGTTCTGCCATGGCAAAGTGTAAATCATCCAGGTAATCTTGTGAATAGACCAGTTTGGGCAGGGCTTCTTTGATGGGGGCAAACAACAGGTCGCCCACCATCGAAACGCCGCCGCCGAATATGACCGCGCTGGGATTGAAGGTGTGCAAAGTGTTGACAATTCCGTAAGCAAGGAATTTCGAGGCGCGCGCGAAAGTTTCCAGCGCCAGCGCGTCACCTGCCTGGGCGGCTTCGGCCACGTCACGCGCGTTGACCTTACCTTTGCCCTGCAGGATGGATTCACGGCCCAGGTTCAGCTGTTCATTGGCATAATAGGCGATGCCGGTGCCGGACGAGAACGATTCCAGATGGCCGAACTGGCCGCAGCCACAGGGATAATGGCTATCCGGTTCAAGGAAGGTATGCCCCAACTCGGTCGCCAGGCCCTTATGCCCATGCAGCAAGCGGTTATCAGCAACCACACCGCCGCCGACGCCAGTCGAAATGGTGAAATAGACCACATTTTTATGTCCGCGGCCCGCACCATACTTCCATTCGCCCAATGCCGCCAGGTTGGCGTCATTACCGAGCACCACCGGCACGTTGAATTCAGCTTGCAGGATATCCCGCATGGGTAGGTTTTCCCAGCCTTCGAGGTTGGCGCAGAAGGAGATCACGCCTTTTTCGGCGTCCACCGGACCGGGTACGCAAATACCGATGGCTTTCACGGTTTCATCCGGCGACATCTGGTCATGAATGGTGGCGATCAGCCGTTCCAGCGGTGTTCCCTCGCCCACCGTGGCAACTTTCTTAATGCGGAGCGCCTGGGTACCGGTCTCGGGATACACGGCAACGCGTATCTGGGTTCCGCCGACATCAACAGAAATGTATGTGTTCATAATACAGGTTCCTTTTTTCATTGCAGTGGAGTGTCCCCGCACGCACTTTGCCTGCAAGGGGTTTGATGAAAAAATTATAACCCAATCACACTGCCTCTATGAGAAAATAATCAGTTTTATACTGCCATAAGCATACTGCGGCGGTGTTAGATTTGTGTAATTGTCGGGCGCTTCCGCAGCACCACAATTAACAGACCGGTAAATCTGGTCTATAATCAAACCCAACCAACGCCGAATGAAAAGGATTCGTTTCTGCATGAAACCAATTGTATTAATGACCGATTATGGACTGGAAGACGGCTATGCCGGCATTTTGAAAGGTGTCATTCTGGGGATCGCCCCCGAAGCGCCTGTCATCGACCTGACGCATGAGCTGCCCCCGCAGAATGTACTGGCAGGTGTGTTGACCCTGCAGCGTTCGGTGTCATTCTTCCCGCCGGAGGCTGTGTTCGTGTGTGTCATTGACCCCGGGGTGGGCACCGAGCGGCGTTCGATCGCCGCCCGTTTGGGCGATCAGTTTTTCGTCGGCCCTGACAACGGTTTGATCACCCTGTGGCTGGAGCAATGCGAACGTGATGACCAGCCGGTGGAGATTGTAACCCTGGATCAACCGCGGTACTGGCTATCTGGGCTCAGCAACAGCTTCCATGGCAGAGACATTTACGCCCCGGTCGGCGCTCATCTGGCGGCTGGTGTGCCGCTGGCGGAATTAGGCAGCCCGATCGTTGATCCGATCTTCATTGATATCCCCATGCCGATGCCCATTAACCGCGGCTGGGTCGGTCATATCCTGCACATCGACCATTTCGGCAACCTCGCCACCAGCATAGAGCGCAAACACCTGGTCGCCTTTGCCGAAAACATCGACAACGGCATCCCGCAGGCGCGCGTGCGCTATGGAGAATATGTCATCCACGGTATTCAATCCACCTTCGGCGATTCATCGCCGGGCAGCCTGAGCGCCATCATCGACAGCGCCGGGCGCTTGAGCATTGTGGTGGTGAACGGCAGTGCGCAGCAATATTTGCAAGCCGAAATTGGTGATGCCGTGCGCGTCATTCGTGATTTATAATTAGGCCATCCCCTGCTGAGAGGTGCTTTGTTGGAACAATCCGCCACACAACCTGATCCCCTGGTCATTGAAGGACTCTCCTTTCGTTACCTGCGCCGTGACACCTTTGCCATACAGGATATAAACCTGACCGTCAAAGCCGGTGAGATCATCTTAATCGCCGGTGCCAGCGGCTGCGGAAAAACCACCCTGGCGCGCTGCATCAACGGCTTGAACCCGCGCTCATACAAAGGCGAAATGAAAGGCAGCATCACCATCTGCGGCACGGCTATCGCAGAATTGCCGCTGGTAAAGATATCGCAAATGGTCGGCACCGTGCTGCAGGATCCTGAACGGCAAATCCTCGGCACCAAGGTGATTAACGAGGTGGCATTCGGGTTGGAGAACCTGGCGCTGCCGCGCGAAGAGATCATTGCGCGGGCAGAAGAAGCCATGGGACGCCTGCGCATCAGCGAGCTGAGAAACCGCGACACTTTCAGCCTGTCGGGCGGTGAAAAGCAGAAAGTGGCGCTGGCGGGTGTGCTGGCCATGCGCCCGCAGGTATTGATGCTGGATGAACCGCTGGCAAGCCTGGATCCTGCCAGCGCACGCGAAACATTGGCATTGGTGCGTGAACTGGCAGATGAAGGCATGGCGGTGCTGATGATCGAGCACCGTGTGGATGATGTGCTCACCATCAACCCCGACCGCATCCTGTTTATGAATGAGGGGCAGGTGAAATACCTGGGCGAACTGGAAGGCCTTTCCGATGCGGTTGATTACCACGCCGTCAAACTGCCGGTGCACCTCAGCCTGCCGATGGCACGCAAAGACCCGCCTCCGCCTCCGTTGGACGCGCTGCCTGGCGGACAGGGCGAGAAGCAGCAACTGGTGAAGTTCGAAAATGTTTCTTTCCACTACGGCGATAACAACCTCATCCTGCGCGATGTCAACCTCGAGATCAAACGCGGCGACATCATCGCGGTGCTGGGCGCCAACGGCGCCGGCAAAACCACCCTGGTCAAACATGCCATCGGGCTGCTCAAACCAACCGCCGGCGAGGTGCTGGTGGACGGCAAAAGCACCAAACAGCTGTCAATTGCGCAGATCGCGCAGATGCTGGGGTATGTCTTCCAAAGTCCCAGCCACATGCTGTTCGCGCCCACCGTGCGCGAAGAACTGCAATTCGGGCCGAAGAACCTCAAACATGACCCGGCTCGCATGGATGCCAACATCGCCAAAGCACTGCGCATTGTGCGGCTGGAAGGGCGTGAAGAAGACCCGCCGCTGGCGCTTTCGTTCGGCCAGCAAAAACGCGTCAGCATCGCCGCCATTCTCGCCATGCAGTCGCGCATTTTGGTGATGGATGAACCCACCGCCGGACAGGATTACCAGAATTTCATGAACTTCATGGACGCTATCATCCAGTTGCCGACCTTCGAATCGATCCTGTTCATCACCCATGACATTGACCTGGCGGTGATCTTCGCCAATCGCGTGCTGGTGGTCAATGACGGGCGGGTAATGCGCGACGGCACACCCTATGAAGTGCTGCAAGACCTGGACATGCTGGTGGCAAACCGCCTGGTGCCCACCTCCTTATTAAAAGAGAACCTCAAACACTATCACCACACCGGACAATTTTTGCGCGTAGAGCAATTGGCACATGCAATTGACGGCAATTTGTTGTAAACTATAGATTAACGTATGCTAATGTTGGCATCGGCGACAAACCAAGTGTCCAAAGATGCCGGGGACCGGGCATCCCCATTCTATCCTTTATCTTCCATTATTGTCTTGTGAAGCACAGTTTGAGGAGATTTTTACCATGAAAACCAGTTTGAAACTTTTGTTAAGCCTCATCGCAACACTTGTCATCCTGATCCTGATAGCGATCATCGGTCCGTTGTTCAATGACTGGCTGGAATTAGACGCGACCGCCTTTTTGCGCTTCGTGTTCGTCGGCATCGGCCTTGCTATCGTGTATGTCGTTTATCTGTTCACCAAGAATAACAAAGCCTGGGAAGTCGGTACGCGCGAGGTCGTCTACATGGCGATCGGCGCAGCTCTCTACGCCATCTTCGCTTATCTGTTCAATGGCACCGTGTTCGTGGTGCCGTCGGTCAGCCAGGTGGCGCTGCGCCCGGCGATCGTCATCCCCATGTTCTTTGGTTACGCCTTCGGCCCCGTGGTGGGATTGTTCTCCGGCGCGGTCGGCAACATGTTTGGCGACGCCCTGACCGGCTTCGGCCTCTCACCGCAATGGAGCATCGGTAACGGTTTGATCGGCATGATCGCCGGTATGCACATGCTGTTCTCCAGCCGCAAGAAATCCATGGACCTGGTCCTGATCATCAGCGGTGTGTTGACAGTTGTGTTTGCCGCCGTCTATCTGATGAACCGCAACCAGCCCAACATGCTGTTCTTCGATGTTGAGAATGACGTTTACGGCGATGCGCAGATCACGCTGTTTGCCGGCCTGGCGATCGTGGTCGGTTTCCTGATCGCGCTGGCGATCCGCCTGTTCGTCAAGAATGAGAATGTGGCGGCAGCTGTCACCTGGGCCACGTTGGGCAACATCCTCGGTATTGGCTTTGCCGCCATATCCGATATCTGGATCAACGGCTATAGCTTTGCCGTGGCGATCGTGGGCGAGTTCCTGCCGGCCGCCGGCACCAACCTGCTGTTTGCCGCCATCCTGCTGCCGCTGGTGGTGATCGCCTACGAATCCATCCAGAAACAATCGGGGCGCTAATTTGTCTTGTTTAGGAAAAGAGGTTGTCCCGGCAGCCTCTTTTTATTATCAAACGAAAGAATACCTTTCCGTAGAGGGCTTATTTCAAGTAAAATGAAAGTATGCTGACCACCTGGCGTTACCGAGAACGAAAGTCACTGGTGCAATCCTTTGACCCGCGCGCATGGCTGATCTTCATGGCCATGTATATCCTGTCCGCGTTCCTGTTCTGGGACATGCGCTACCTGGCGTTCTTCTTTGTGGGTGCTGTGTTTTTCGTATTAACCTCCGGCGTCACCTGGAAGGAATCCAAACATGCCTGGCTGTTCATCGGCGGATTCATCCTGTTCTTCTCCACGCTGACCTTCCTGACCGGGCGCGGCGGACTTGAATTTTACGACACCGAAACTTTGCTGCATGAATTCCGCGCCAATTTCCAGATCTTCGGCTGGACGCCGGTCATGCGCATTACGGCAGAAAAAGCCTCTTACGCCCTGGCGATGATGCTGCGCGTGTTCAGCATCGCCGCGCTGACCATCCTGATCCCCTACACCCTCAACCCGGCGCTGTATGGCATCACCTTCCATGGGCTGGGGCTGCCCGATAAATTCGCCTTTGCCATGGACCTGACCATGCGTTTTGTGCCTTCCTTCGCGCGCGATTTTCAACTGACCATGGACGCCCAAAAAGCGCGCGGCTACGAACTGGAAAAACTGGAGGGCGGTATCGTGACACAGATTCGCAAGTTAGCGCCGCTGGTGGTGCCGGTCACCATTCAGGCGGTGGCCAACAGCGAGGACATCATCGATGCCATGGATCTGCGCGCCTTCGGTGTGGTCAAACGCACCTGGCTGCAGAAGCTGACCTACCGCAAGCGCGACTATGTGCTGATCGGCCTGGGCTGTGCGATCCTGTTCTTCTCCATCGTGCTGGCGATGTTCGGCTTTGGGCAGTACTGGACAGCAGGTTTTCTGCTGCCTTAATGAGGATTGCCATGAGGTGACAGGTGTTGGCACCGATACTGGTTTCCTGGATATACGCTGATGGTCATTACCGTAACTGACAATTATTATTATTTATGTCTATAATTTGTAATATATCTTGCAATTTTAGGAAACACCCTGTATAATCGACTTGGATTGTGAATTTTTTCCTTAACTAAATCGTTTGTGATTTGTAATATTAAATTTGAGGAGTAGTAATGAATAAAAATATCATGCGACCCATATTGATCATCATTTTCGCCCTGCTGATCTTCTCGCCGCTGTTCGTGATGCCCTTCGTCGGCCCGCAACTCAGCCGCAATTTCCAGCGGGAACTTTCCATTGTGTTGGGCTTCATCGGCCTGACCATGGCAGGTTGGCAGCTGGCGCCGGTTTCGCGCTTCACCCCGGCCCAGAAAGTGTTCGACATGGACCGGCTCTACAAGATCCATCACGTCCTTTCGCTGCTGGCGGTGGTGTTCGTCACCGTGCACTATTTGCTGCTGGTGTTGAATTTTTCCGAAGGCATCAGTTTCAACCAGTGGGCCTTGAATCTGTTGAACGTCTTTTCCGCTGAGACCCCCCTGCGCGCCAAGATGGGTGTTGCCAGCCTGCTGGCCTACATCCTGATCGGTATCACCTCAGCCTTGCGCAAACAGTTGCGCCTGGACTATGATTTCTGGCGCGTCCTGCACGACATCTTCACCGTCATCATCGTGGCGGCCGGACTGACCCACATACTGCTGGTCAACAACTATTCTTCCGCTCCCGCTATGCAGGCGCTCCTGTGGGTGCAGACATCGCTGTGGATCCTGGCAGCGCTGTATATCCGCGTGTTCAAGCCCATCCAGCAGCTGCACCAGCCCTATGAGATCGTCGAAGTACGCTACGAGGCACAGGGCGTCTACAGCCTGGCGCTGTCCCCGCGCGGTTTCCCCATCCCCGACTTCCATCCGGGCCAGGTCGCCTGGCTGACCGTGCGCGAATCCCCCTTCTCGCTGCGGCGTTACCCGTTCTCGATTGCCTCCAGCAACAAGAACGCCGAACGGGTCGAGTTCGCTATCAAAGAATTGGGCGACTTCACTGCCACCATCAAGGACCTGAAAAAAGGCGAAACCGCCTATGTGGATGGCCCCTTCGGCTCCTACAACATCACCGATCCCGAAGTCGAGGGGATGGTGCTGATCGCCGGCGGCATCGGCATCGCCCCTATCATGAGCATTTTGCGCTCGATGAAAGATGACAACGACACCCGCCCCGCCTACCTGTTCTACGGTATGCAGACCCCGCAGGATTATGCCTTCCGCCCCGAACTGGAGCAACTGGCAGCCCAGAATCCCAACTTCCACCTGGTGCCGGTGTTCGAACGGCCTGATCAAGGCTGGCAGGGTGCGACCGGCTTCATCACAGAGAAATTGATGACGGAGGTTCTGCCCGAGAATTATCGTGACCTGCACTATTTCGTGTGCGGCCCCCATCCGATGATCAACGCCATGGAATTGTGCTTCGGCAATCTGGGTATTGAAAAATCGCATACTGAAAAATTCGAGATGGCATAAACCGCATCACAACCATTCACCATCAAGAGGCTGTCCGGTAAAGACAGCCTCTTTTTATATCAACCTGCCAGATGAGCGACCAGTGGCACAGGATAATTATATATATAAATCATATAATAAACTATTATAATTAATGAAAAATAACTAAAAACAGGAGCATAGTATGTTTAAACAATTTGAATTACCGTATGGTTACGACGCACTGGAACCCCATATCGACGAAGCGACCACGCTCACCCACTACACCAAGCACCATGCCGGTTATACCAAGAACTTCAATGATGCCCTCGCCAAATTACCCCAGTTTGAAGGCTTGCGTGAAGCGCAGATTTTCGTCCAGCTGGATGAGATCAGCGATGAATCGCTGCGCACAGCTGTGCGCAATAACGGCGGTGGTTACTATAACCACAACCTGTATTTCGCCCATCTTTCACCCAATGGCGGCGGCGAACCGCAGGGTGAACTCGCGCGGCAGATCGAGAAAGATTTCGGCAGTTTCGCCAATCTGAAGGAGAAACTTATTGCCGCCGGATCAGGCCGCTTTGGTTCGGGCTGGGCCTGGCTGAGCACCAACGGTATGGGTGCACTGGAAATTTCTTCCACCCCCAACCAGGACAACCCCATCATGGTAAGCAAAGGCCGCTGGACACCGATCCTCGGCATCGATGTATGGGAGCACGCTTACTATCTCAAATACCGCAACCTGCGTGGTGATTACCTGAAAGCTTTCTTCGAGGTCGTTGACTGGCAGCAGGTGGCGCATAACTATGGCGAAATAAAAGCCTGATTCTTACCAGACCGCAAACGATTCAATCCCCGCGGGTTTACTGCCCGCGGGGATTTTCTTGCTATACTTGCGGTATGATGTACGAACAAATAAACGCCATTGACAACTTGGCAGCGCTGGAAAACTGCGTGACGCACTGCCGCCTATGCCCGCGCCTGGTGGCGTGGCGCGAGGAGGTGGCACGCACCAAACGGCGCGCCTACATCGATCAGGACTACTGGGGCAAACCCGTGCCCGGTTTCGGCGACCCGCACGCGCGCATCCTGATCCTGGGGCTGGCGCCCGGCGCGCACGGCTCTAACCGCACCGGACGCATGTTCACCGGCGACGCCAGCGGCGATTTTCTGTTTCCCGCCCTGCACCGCGCCGGATTCTGCAACCAGCCCGAAACCGCGCATCGCGGCGACGGCCTCGTGCTGCAGGATGTCTTCATCACCGCGGTGGGACGCTGCGCACCGCCCGCCAACAAACCCACCCGCGCCGAGTTGGACAACTGCCAGCCGTTTTTGCGGGCGGAGTTGCGCCTGCTGACGCGCCTGCAGGGCATCGTGGCGCTTGGGCGCATCGCCTTCGAAGAGGTGCGCCGCCTGTACGGCCTGCCCGCACTGGACTTTGCGCACGGCGCGCTGTATCATTTTGAGGACCCCGCCCTGCCGTGGCTGCTGGCGAGTTATCATCCCAGCCGCCAGAACACCCAGACCGGCCGCCTGACGGAAGCGATGTTTGACGAGGTGTGGCAGAAGGCGCGGGGTGAGATGAAGTGAACAACGCCCAGCGTTACCAGGGCCACGGCTCACCGATGTAGGGGGGGGATGGTTGACACCAACCACGTCTGACGAGTTGTGGCAAAAGGCGCGGGGAGAAATGGGATGAGAAATCATAAGAATACTGTAAAATAATTGGTATCGAGATTATGGGAGTTAGGAAAAATGGAAATTTTTAACTTAATTCGTGGTCATTTCGCTCTACTCATAGATAAGCCATTATATACACCAACACATGCTAGAGAATTTAGAATTGACGGATTGGCGACAATTGAAAGCGATTGGTTCATAGTTCTAAAAATTAGCACTGGAAATAAGCAAAGAATATACATATCCGATTTGCTGCGAGTATATACTCACTTACTGTCAAATGCAAAACACCCTGCGTTAACACAGACTGAAATTACGAATTTCATGGCAGATTATTGCGTCAAATCTGGTGGAAGTTCTTATGTAATACCATTACTTGGGACGCTTGATGATATAGAGGTAATTCGAGAACCCAAAATAACTATTCGGTTTATACTGCCCAAAGAATAGTCAAAACACAGGCGGTTTTACCATGGAATATCGGATTTGTATTCGGAATTTTCATGGCACGATTTTTTCAAAATTCTGTAACCATTAACATATATTTATATTTATGGAACAACACCGGTAGGGGCGCAATACATTGCGCCCAACCATGACAACCATCACCCGGTTTCCTGCCTTTTTTGCCACCAAACCAACGGATTGGTAAGGATCCCCTAATAACATCCTGTTTTGAAAATTTTAATTCTTGTAAAAGACTATATTCACCTGCTATTAAGAACCCAATTTTTCCTTCGGGGGTAGAGTTGATAATGCATGCTCCAGCAGAGGAATAAATTCACCAACATTTTCAATCGTCATCCATTCTTACCTTCCCATGAACTATTTTTGAGACCTTTGAAATCTTTTTACGGCCCGCCGCTGGTATAGAGAGAGGGGTCAGTGGGCGTCATGCCAGAGGGATCCCATATATACACCCAGTCGCCGTCCTGCGCCCACTCCCACAGCCAGCGCGCGTCCGCGATGGACAGGTTGACACAGCCGCGTGAGCGCACATAACCCAAAAACTGGTGCCAGTAGATGCCGTGGAAGGCACGCGCCTGGTCAAAGTACTGGGTATAGGGCACATCCTCAAGATAATAGAACTCGCTCTCCACACTGATGGTCATATCTTCGGTTACTTTGCGCTGGTAGATCTGGAACAACCCCGGCTGGGTGTAGTAAGGTTCCACGCCGGTGGACACCAGGGTAGCGAACACCAGTTCGCCGTCTTCATACACCATCATGGTCTGCTCAAACAGGTTGAGCTCGATCCAGCGGTTATTATCCACACCTTCCGGCGGGGTGGTGTTGATCATAACCGCCGCCACGGTATGTTCGGGCAGCCAGTCGTTGACGCCCACGCGGTACCACAGGGTACCGGCGGAGTCTTCACGGGTGCCATACAGCGGTAAAATGTCATAACGGCGGAAGACATTACCGCTTTGCGGTGCGCTGTAAGCAGGGGCGGTGTAACCGGGGAATTCGATGGAATTGACAAAGATAAAATCATCGCGCGGCGTTTCATGAAACACCATTCCTTCATAACGCGGCGCCGTGATGCGTGAGACATCGCCGCCCCACACCCACTCACCGCTCTTGAAGCGATAATAGACCTGCCCGTCGCTCTCGGCGCGCTGCGAATAGGAAAAAACGCGCATGCCATCCGGCATCACCCGTGATGGCGAAAAACTTTTGGCGCTTTCCAGCGAACCATAGATGTTAATCGGCCCTTCGGTCTCAACGCGGGCATACAGATAATCAACGGTGCCATAGTCCCAGGGGGTGCGTGTGTAGGCCATCGGGCGCGGCGGATAGTGGATGCCATCGCGCGCCAAATCGGTCAGGGTCTGGGCTGCCCCTAAGGGCAGGCAGTCCTGCGGATCATACAGATAGACATCCGGCATACACAGCGGCGCGGGAAAATCCAGCGAGCCGGTGTTCTCTTCCGCCTGTACAGGCTGGGATGTCATCAAAAACAGCAACATTGCCAGCAAAAACGCCGGCAGCCAGCTGATTGGTGTAACAGTTATTTTGGTTTTCATGGATGCAATTGTACCCGGTTTGGGTCAAAATTTCACGCGCTGGCTTCATCTGCGGGTGGCGAGGGAGTTTTTCCGAGGCGGTGGAAGGGGATCATCATCACCATACCGATGGCAATCACCATCTGACCGATCTCCACGCCCAACACCTGCCAATCGCCGAAAGAAGGCACCGCATACGGCGGCAATTGACTGCCCAGGCCGAGGATATCCGCCAAACCGCTGAAAACACTGATCACATAGCCGGTGGCCACCAGGCGCGAGCCGATATCTGCCACAATCGACAGCTGACGCCCGCCCCACAATCCTCGCAGGCTGGCATAACCGCCAACACAGATAATGGCAAGCCCCAGCAAGAAGGTGGCAACCTGTACAAAGCCGATCACCGGACTGCGGTCAAGGCCGAACAGCGACGGGCGCACCCCCAGGATGAACACCACAAAACCGATCAGGGTCAGCACCAGCCCGGCGCGCACACGCGCGACCGAGTACTGTTCGCCGCGTGGCTGTTCGCTTAATAAGACAGATCCTGCTTCCGATGCAGTGGGTTCAGGTGTGGGTTGTAGCGTTTGTTCTTCACTCATCATAGCAATTGTTCAGCCTCAATCAGCAAAGATCTTCAGCAGCAGGCGCTGCCAGTTGCCATGGAAGATCTGGGCAATATCGCTCTCATTATACCCCCGATTTTTCAGCACACCCGCCAGCAGTTGCAGGTCGGCGATGGAGTTGAGTTCCTTTGGCACCACCGACAGGCCAAACCCGCCGTCAAAGTCAGTACCCAGCGCCACATGCGCGGCGCTGCCCGCCAGCTGGCAAACATGGTCAACATGGTCGGCCAGGGAGGTGAGTGAGACATTCTCGCGCGGGTCATTGCGACCGAAATCAGAACGCAAGAAGTAATTGGCAGGCACCAACCCCACTACACCGTCGCGTTCCATCAGGGCGGCGATGCTGTCGTCGGTGATCAGCCGCTGCCACGAAGCGCCGTAGACACTTTCACAGGCAAG
>Ga0334882_1003722_pt1 | contig 13672 bp, 16 predicted proteins | sample GraSluR1_MG_5_FD_207226 | JGI IMG/M metagenome (GOLD analysis project Ga0334882, IMG submission 207226) | Sludge microbial communities from methane-producing bioreactor in Wageningen University, Netherlands - Granular Sludge_15_04-R1 | ecosystem: Engineered > Bioreactor > Anaerobic >... | reverse complement strand
ATATTGCAAAAAACAGATTGTACAATTACAGTTTCAGATTTGATATAGTGGAAATTATGCTGAACACGGATTGCAATACCCACATCATCAAGTTAATCAAAAATGCTTTTCACATATGATATATTAAATTATATTTTTCAAAAAACTCAGCCTGTGTATTCTGCAGACTCCATATTTTTTTATAGCTTCAATATGTTCCCTTGTACCGTATCCTGAATTGCTGGGGAAATTATAATATGGATAAGTCACGCCATATTCCTTCATGAGGTTATCCCGGTAGACCTTGGCTATAATGGACGCTGCAGCTATACTTGCACTCTTTGCATCACCTTTTATAATAAATTTATTGTCCATATTCAGGTTGTTCACAGCATATCCATCGGATAATACCATGTCTACAGGAACCTTTAGCCCCTTCACAGCCCTTCTCAAAACTTCATTGTTGCACCAGGAAATTCCCCTCTCATCTATTTCATCACTGTTTATAATTGAAATACTATAACTTACAGCTCTGTCTTTTATAATCCTGGAAAGTTGTTCTCTTCTTTTAGGTGAGAGTTTCTTTGAGTCTTTGATACCAAGGATTAAACTTTTTTGTTCTATATGATTCAAGCTGAATACAACTGCCCCTGCAGCTATGGGTCCTGCCAGTGGTCCCCTCCCAACTTCGTCAACACCCGCTACGTATATGTAATTTCCAAAAGATCTGTCAAACTCATACATTTTTTCAACTCTGGAAATTTCATCTTTCATTTTTGCAATAAAATTCAACAGGTTTTTTGATAGGTTTTTGACACCTTTTCTGCTATCTGAATTCAATGAATCAGCTATTTTATTGAAAATATCCTCTTCAATGTCAAAATAATTACGTTTCAATTTACCTACCATGTCATTTATGTCCGAAAAACTCATGTGGGATTTTTCGTTTAGAATAGACTTCTTTATGGACTGTAGGTCAAATTTTACCTTGTCAGTGTTTTCCATCACAACACAACCTTCTCTGATAATAAAAATCACTCTGGAATTTCGAGAGAAATCCCGCCGAACTTTCCCGATCTGTATTCATCCAAAATCATATTTGAAACCCTATTGTAATCTATTTCTCCTCCACGCATCAACATTCCTCTTTTTCTTGCTATGCTATCTATATTATTTATTGCACTGTAACTTAGCGAATCAAGTTTATATCTTTCAATAATTCTGTCACCATAATTTTCAGATAATATATCTATGAGCTTTAACGCCAGTTCCTCTGTATCCATTATCTCATCTTTTATGGCACCTGTAAATGCAAGGTTCAATTGAGTTTCCCTACTTTCAAGCTTGGGCCAGAGTATTCCTGGAGTATCCATAAGTTCCATTCCAAATCTCGTCTTGATCCATTGTTTTGATTTTGTGACGCCTGGTCTGTTACCCGTTCTTGCAATTTTATTCCTGGCTATCTTATTTATAAAAGAGGACTTGCCTACATTTGGTATGCCGACCACCATAACCCGGTCTATTATACTTTTTATGCCTTTGGACCTCAATTTATCGTGTTTGGATTTCAAAAGACTGTTCAATGCTGGTTTTATGTAATTTATTCCAAATCCTGTATTGCAATTCACTGCCAGTACACTGACATTATCAGATAACAGAACTTTACACCACTTTTTTGTAATACTGTCCTCGGCTAAATCACATTTGTTCAAAAGAATTATTCTAGGTTTGTCTTTACACAAATCGTCTATTTCTGGATTTTTACTTGATATGACTATTCTGGCATCTCTCATCTCTATTACAGCATCTACAAGCCTTATATTTGCATTTATTTCCTTTTTTGTCTTGAGCATATGTCCCGGAAACCAATTTATATTCACACAAATAAACCTCCCTGATATTTATCTATAGGATTCAAAAGTTCCCATTTTATTAAATGGATATATCCTAAATGCAGCTCTACCAACTACTAACTTGTATTTTACAAATCCAACATCCTGAAATCTACTGTCCCGGCTGTTGTTTCTATTATCTCCCAGTACAAAGATTGTATTGTCCGGTACTGTAACTTCACCGAAATCTCCAATCATTGTTTCCAATATATACGGTTCATTTTTAATCTTGTCGTTTATATACAGTTTCCCATTTTGTATTTTTACCCTGTCACCACCTACCGCTATCACCCTCTTAATAAACTTCTCACTTGGGTCGGCAGGATATTTTATTACTACTATATCTCCAGGTTTAGGATCTCTAAAATAGTAACTGACTTTTTCCACTATAAGTCTGTCTCCATTATTCAAGGTTGGATCCATGGAATGTCCATCAACACTTACGGTTTCAAACACAAAAGTTATAATTAAAAATGCCGCTACAACTGCAATCAATATTGATTTTCCAATATCAACTAATTCCTTTAACAAATTCAACACCACCCTGATATGCAAAAAATGGGACTATTGCAAGCCCCGTTTAGATTCAATCCTACTTTAATATTTCCTTTACCTTTGCTGCCTTACCAACTCTGTCTCTTAAATAATACAATTTAGCTCTTCTTACTTTACCTCTTCTTGTAACTTCTATTTTATCTATTATAGGTGCATTAACCGGAAAGGTCCTTTCAACACCAACACCATAGGCAACTCTTCTTACTGTAAATGTCTCTCTCAAGCCTCCGTTTTGCCTCTTTAAAACTACGCCTTCAAATACCTGTATTCTCTCCCTGTTTCCTTCATTTATCTTTACATGTACCTTTACTGTGTCACCAACATTAAACTGTGGCAAGTCGTTTCTAATCTGTTCTGCTTCTATAGCTTTTATTACATCTAACACTGTGCATTACCTCCTTATAATTACTAAACGTTCTTATCCAGTATAAAACTACAGACAGAGGACCGTTCGTGCAGCACAAAATTCATTGTATCATATTCAAAATCTATTTTCAATACATGCTTTTTATTTTTTATTTATTTCATCTGCAGCTTTAAGTATTTTCATATCTTCCTTTGAAAACTTTATCTTTTCAAAAAGGTCGGGTCTTTTTTCTCTCGTTATCAAAATGGATTCAAGTCTCCTCCATTTTCTTATATTCTCATGATGTCCCGATATCAATACCTGCGGCACTGCCTCGCCTTCAAAGCACTCAGGTCTTGTATATTGGGGATACTCAAGCATTCCATCGTAGAAAGATTCCTCAACATAACTTTCACTGTTTTTAAGTACTCCAGGCACCATTCTGCATATGCCGTCTACAATAGGTATACATGCAGATTCTCCACCTGTAATTACAAAATCGCCCAGGGATATTTCCATATCTATATATTTGTATGCTCTTTCATCTATTCCCTCATAATGCCCGCACAAGAATATAAGTTCCTTTTCCCCTGCAAGGTGCTTTGCCATTTCCTGATTAAATGTCTTTCCTCTTGGGCCTAGAAATATCACCTTTCCATTATTGACCTGCTTCACAGCTTTTATACAATCCACTATTGGTTGTGCAGCCATTATCATGCCTGCTCCTCCACCATAGGGATAATCATCGACTTTTCTATGTTTGTCTTTCGTATAATCTCTTATGTCAACTGTATTTATATCTAAAATTCCCTTCTCCCTGGCCCTACCTATTATACTATAGTTGAATACATCAAACATGCCAGGAAAAAGTGTCAAAATATCTATTCTGACATCCATGTGCTCACCGGCTTTATAAGTATCCTAGATTTTTTTACATCTATATCCAAAATTATATCTTCCAGTGCTGGGATCAAAAGTTCTTTTCCTTCTTTTATCCAATAGACATCATTATTCGGGGTATGTATTACTTCTGCAACCTTTCCATAATTTACTCCATTATTGTCAAAAACACTACACCCTATTATATCGGAAATAAAATAACTTCCTTCTTCAAGTTCAACTGCATCTTCCCTTTTGACTTCAATATACTTCTCCTTGTAGCTGTCCGCATCTTCTATGGAATCTATACCTTCTATTTTCAATATAACTCTCTTTGACTGCAGCTTGCAGCTTGCTACCTTTCTCACTTTTCCATCAACATATACACGTGTCAATTCCTTGAATCTTTTAAAATCATCAGTAAGCGGATATATCTTCAATTCACCTTTTATTCCATGTGTATTTACTATCTTACCTATTGTAATGAATTGTTCCATAAGTATATTCACCCCTTTCAACTGATAATATCAATATAAGAGTTAGGAAGCCTAACTCTTATATTATCTCTACAACAACCCTCTTGTTCTCTTTTATAGCTGCTGCCTTTACCACAGTTCTTATAGCCTTGGCTATCCTCCCCTGTTTTCCTATTACTTTTCCCATGTCTTCTTGTGCAACTTTCAATTCAAGAATTATAGATTGTTCTCCTGCGATTTCATTTACTTGAACCATATCTGGGTTATCTACCAACGATTTAGCTATAATTTCAACTAATTCTTTCAAGTTATCCACCCCCAGTAACTACTTGCCAATCTTTTCACCTAATCCAGCCTGAGTAAAAAGTCTTTTTACAACATCAGTTGGTTGAGCACCATTTTTTATCCATTGTACAGCTTTCTCTTCGTCAAATTTTATAGTAGTTGGTTCTGTTGTAGGATTATAGTATCCTAATTCTTCTATAAATCTTCCATTCCTTGGAGATCTTGAATCTGCAACAATTATTCTATAAAATGGAGCCTTTTTTGCACCCATTCTTCTCAATCTTATCTTTACTGCCATTTATATCACCTCCTTGGCTGTATTGAATCTTTAAAATCTATTTAAAAAGGCAACTTTCCAAACATACCCTTCTTAAATCCTTTTTTGCTGCTTATTCCATTGAATTGTTTCATTATCTTCTTGATTTTTTCAAAGTCCTTGAGCAGCCTGTTTACCTGCTGTATAGTGGTACCCGATCCAGATGCGATTCTCTTTTTTCTTGATGTTGAACTACTTATAATGGACGGATTGGCTCTTTCCTTCATGGTCATGGATTTTATTATGGATTCCTTTGTCTTCAAATCCTTCTCACCCTGTGAGAGATCCACTCCACGAAGAGCCTTAGAATCTACCCCCGGTATCATTTCCACAAGTTTGCTAATGGGTCCCAGTTTCTTAGTCTGCTGCATGAGATTTAAAAAGTCCTGAAAATTGAATTCCTTGTTAAGCATTCTCTCGCCAAGTTCTTTAGCCTCATCCTGATCTATGGACTGCTGTGCCTTCTCTATAAGTGAAAGTACATCTCCCATTCCAAGTATCCTCGATGCCATTCTGTCAGGGTGAAAGACCTGAAAATCACTCATCTTCTCACCTACACCTATAAATTTTATAGGTGTTCCAGTCATTGCCTTTATAGAAAGTGCAGCTCCGCCTCTCGTATCACCATCCAGTTTTGTGAGTACAACTCCACTTATGCCTATCTGTTCATTAAAAGCCTGGGCAACATTAACTGCATCCTGACCTGTCATAGAATCTACAACAAGTATGGTTTCACCTGGATGAACCGCATCTTTTATATTTTTAAGCTCATTCATAAGTTCTTCATCTATCTGGAGCCTTCCGGCAGTATCTATTATAACCACATTCAAATTATTGTTCTTTGCATATTCAAGTGCTCCTCTGGATATGTCTACTGCAGTCACCTTGTCTCCCATTGAAAATACTGGAATATCTATCTGCTTTCCGACTACCTGAAGCTGTTTTATTGCTGCAGGTCTGTATATATCACAAGCTACCAGAAGAGGTTTCTTGTTCTTTTTTCTGAGTTCCAGAGCCAGCTTGCCGCACACGGTAGTTTTACCTGCTCCCTGGAGTCCTACAAGCATTATCACTGTCAATCCACTTGATGAATATTCAAGGGAACTCTCGCTGCTGCCCATTAAACTCGTTAATTCCTCGTTTACAATCTTTATAACCTGCTGTGCAGGAGTCAAACTCTTGAATACTTCTTCTCCAAGGCATTTCTCACTGACACTTTTTATGAAATTACGTACAACCTTGTAGTTAACATCTGCTTCTAAAAGTGCCAACTTTACTTCCCTCATAGCATCTTTTATATCTTTTTCCGAAAGCTTACCTTTTCCCCTAAGCTTCTTCAAGGTATTCTGAAGCTTAGATGCCAATCCTTCAAAAGCCATGTTAATCCTCCTACTAAATATTATCCATTATATATTTCTTTATATAATCTATTTTAATTCCGTTATCTGCAGTTTTGATAGAATCAAGCATCTCCAGAACATTTTCCATGCTTTTTTTCAATTCCAGCCTTCTATCCATCAGGCCCAATTTCTCTTCATAGTGTACCAGAAGCCTGTTGCATCTTCTTATAATATCGTATACCGCCTGTCTGCTTGTATCTGTATGTTCAGCTATTTCAGACAGTGACAGATCCAGATTGTAATACAAATCCATTATATTTATTTGCTTATCCGTCAATAATTTACCATATATATCTAACAATATGGAGAACTGTACTCTTTTTTCCATGAAATATCAAGCAAATAATGCTCTTTCACTTCCTCAAGACTTATTCAAATTCACTTAATTCCATAACTAACTTCTGACAGAAATCATAATATCAAAAATATCAGAGACTGTCAAGTAAATTTACTTAACAGCTTTCTTATATTTTAAAATAATACTTCCACAAAGCTTTCCGGATTAAATTCCTGAAGATCTTCAATGCCTTCCCCTACACCTATCAATTTAACTGGTATATTAAGAGAATGTTTTATAGATATTACGATACCTCCCTTTGCAGTCCCATCCAGCTTTGTCAAAATTATCCCGTCTATTTTGCAAACCTCCATAAACTGCTTTGCCTGCTGTACTGCATTTTGTCCTGTTGTAGCATCCAGGACCAGAAGTGTTTCCCTGTGTGCTTCACTGTATTCCCTGTCAATTACCCTGTTTATTTTTCCAAGTTCATCCATTAAATTTTTCTTGTTGTGGAGCCTTCCTGCAGTGTCACATATAAGCACATCCACCTTTCTTGCCCTGGCTGCTTGAACTGCATCAAATATTACAGCAGCAGGATCTGATCCTTCCTGATGTTTCACTATATCAACGCCTGCCCTGCTGCTCCATATTTCAAGCTGGTCTATAGCGGCTGCCCTGAATGTATCCGCAGCAGCCATGAGGACTTTGTAGCCGGCACTCTTTAATTTTGAACTCATCTTGCCTATGGACGTTGTCTTTCCAACTCCGTTTACTCCTATAACCAAAACAACTTCCGGTATTTTTTCAGGCTTCACACTGCCCCGTTCCGTACCCAGCATATCTATAATTACTTCCTTTAAACAATCCTTTACGAGTGAAGGTTCCTTTATCTTTTTTTCCTTTATCTTCTCTTTCAATTTATCTATTATGTAAATAGTTGTATCCACACCTATATCAGCTGTTATAAGTATTTCTTCAAGTTCTTCATAAAGATCATCATCTATGGAAATTGATCCACTTAATACTTCCATTATTTTTCCTGTAAAATTATCCTTTGTCTTCGTAAGTCCACTCTTTAACTTATCAAAAAATCCCTGTAACATATATTTCCCTCTTTCCATTTATTAATCTATCAAGATGCCTTTTCACTTAAATCTACGGATACAACCTTGGATACTCCCTTTTCCTCCATAGTAACTCCATACATGACATCACTGGCTTCCATGGTGCCTTTCCTGTGAGTTATTATGATAAACTGGGTATTTGCAGAAAACCTCTTGAGGAATTCCGCATATCTGGATACATTGACATCATCAAGTGCGGCCTCTATCTCATCAAGTATGCAAAAAGGAGTCGGCTTCATCTTCAGTATGGCAAATAAAAGTGCTATTGCAGACAATCCTTTTTCACCACCAGACATGAGATTTATATTTTGAAGCTTCTTCCCCGGCGGTTGAACTGTTATTTCTATATTCCCTGTAAGTTCATCACCCTCTGTAAGCTTCAGATCCGCACTCCCTCCTTTAAACAGTTCTATAAATGTTTCATTAAAATTTTTTCGCAGTTTTTCAAAATTTTTATTGAACAGTATCCTCATCTTTTCTGTCATTTCAGTAATTACATTTTCTAATTCTTTTCCTCCATTTACCAGATCTTCTTTTTGAAGACTCATAAAATCAACCTTTTCTTTTACTCCCCTATATTCTTCAATAGCTCCCAAATTTACAGCTCCTATATTGGATATCTCTTTCTTGAGAGAATCTATCTTCTTTTTGAATACATCTATGTTTTCTATGTATGTCCTATATTTTGTTCCTTTTTCATATGTTATTTCAAGATCTGAATTTAATTTCAAATTCAAATTTTTCTTCTCTGTAGAAAGCTTGGTGAGACTGATCTGGTGTTTATGAATTTTCTCCTCCTGTTTATTTATTTTTACTGCAAGCAGCCGGGAATTTTCATTGCTGTAATTTATTTTTTCTTTAAGGCTTATTTGTCTTTTTTTCAATCTGTCTATATCTTGTTCAAGCTCAGATATACCCATTTTTACGATTTTTATTTCATTTTTATTATTCTCAATTTCAATGCTGAATTTTTTCTTGTCGCTGCAGAGTTCGTTCTTCTGAACTTTTAAATTGTCTATTTTAAGCTCCATTTCTTCAATATCACTGCAGATCCTTTCTATGGAAAAAGATCTGTTCATTATATTTTCATCCAGTTTTGCCTTCTCCACCTTTATTTCCGTGAGTCTGTTTCTTGAATCATCAATATTTGAATTTTTGCCTTCTATTTCTTTTTCCAGATCCAATATATTTTTGTTGTTGGTTTCCTGCTTTAAATTTAGTTCTTTTAAATCAATCTTTTTATTTTCAAGCTCCAGTACAAACGTTTCTTTCTGTCTGGATATGCCCAGCAGCTCTTTTTTAGATATATCCATGTTCTTCTTCAGCTTTATATTTTCACTGTTTATAGTATTTATCTTTTCCTTAAATTTTACTATATCTATATTTTTCGAATATATATCATCTTTTAAATTCAGATTTAATTCATCCAGCTCTTGTATATTTCTTTGATGTTCACCTATAACATTACTCAAAGAATTTCTATCCTTGTCCATAGCTTTAATTTTATTTTTCAGATCATTTATTTGTCTCTTTCTTCCAAGTACATTTGACATTTTGGATTTTAGGCTTCCTCCAGTCATTGATCCACCGGCATTCACTACCTCCCCTTTTAATGTAACTATTCTCATGGTGTAGTTGGTGGCTTTTGCTATCTTCAATGCACTATCCAAATCCTCTGAGATTATGGTTCTACCAAGTATATTTCCAACTGCATTTTCAAATCTTGAATCGTAATTTACAATATCACTTGCAATCCCCAAATACCCATTTATGTCACACATACGTCTGGATTCTGAAATTTTTCTGTTCTTAATTATATTGAGTGGTAAAAATGTAGCTCTGCCAAGATTATTTGCTTTCAAATAATCTATTAGTTTTTTTGCGATATTGTCATCTAGAGTTATTATATTTGAAATAGCTGCACCCAGGGCTATTTCCACAGCGATCTCAAATTTTTTCTCAACTTCAATTATTTCACCCAATAAAAAACATCTGTCATTATTTACTCCTGTCCTGCCCGATTTTATATCCTTCATAAGGATCTTGGATGACCTGTTGTACCCTTCATACTGTTTTTCCAAATTTGCAAGCATATTGAGACCTGCAGTGGCTTTCATGTAATCGTCATCTGCTCTTTTTAATTCATATGTATATTTTTTCAAATTCTCCCTGGAAGATTTAATTTCACTTTTATTCTTTTCTATTGCAGTTCTATCATTTTCAACTCTTTTTTCTATATCCTCTATTTGAGATTTGATAGTGGATATAGTTGCATTATTTATCTTTATAGAATTTTCACAGTCACTGCAGGATCTTTTTATATAATCATCCTTGTCATCTATTTTTTTTATATTGTCCTTAAGGGAAACCATATTGTTTTTAATATTTGACATGGAACTCAAATACTCTATTTGATTGTCCTTCAATTTCTTAAGTAAATCATCCCTGTCACATATATTTTTTATTATTTCATTTAAAGCTCTGCCTCTCTCTTCTATTTCACCTGATAATTTTTTTTGAATTTCAATCTGGTCGGAAAGTTCTTTTTCCTGAAGGTATTTTTGCTTAAAAACTTCACTCAACTTGTTTTTAATCACTCCATATTCTGAATCAATCTTTTCAATATTGTTCTCAGAATTAGATATCTTTTCTTTCAAGACATCTATATTTGAATGTAACTTCTGAATTTTTGATTTGCTGTCATAATATTTTTTTTCACAATCAAGTTTTTCCTTTTCTATATCGGATAATTCCTTATTACATCTGTCTATATCACATTTCAATACGGCAAAATCTGAATTCAATTTTTTTACGTAGTTTTCACCTTCAGAAATTATTTTATCCAGATCATCAATTTCTATCTGCAATTTGTCAATTAAATTTATCAATAAATTTATTTCCTTTTCTTTCAATCCTTCCGAAAGTTCCAAAAATCTATTTGCCTTTTCATTTTCAATGCGCAGCGGTTCAAGTCTTTCTCTATAGGTAGAAAGTATATCCTCTATTCTCATGAGATTTTCATCGGTATTTTTAAGTTTCTTCTCCGCTTCTTCTTTTCTCCACTTGAACTTCACAATTCCAGCCGCTTCTTCCAAGAGCCTTCTTCTGTCCTCAGGCTTTCCACTCAATACGGCATCAATTTTTCCCTGTCCTATTATGGAATAGCCTTCTTTCCCTATGCCTGTATCCATAAAGAGTTCATATATATCTTTTAATCTGCATCTTGTATTGTTTATATAGTATTCACTTTCTCCAGATCTATAAATTCTCCTTGTAATCGTAACAGAAGTATATTCCAGGGGCAGTGACTTGTCTTCATTGTCAAGGTTCAACGAAACCTGACACAACCCCAAAGGTTTTCTGAACTGGGTACCTGAAAAGATAACATCCTCCATTTTGCCCCCTCTCAGATTTTTTATGCTCTGTTCTCCCAGTACCCATCTTACTGCATCGGAAATATTGCTTTTGCCGCTTCCATTTGGGCCGACTATGGATGTGATGCCCTTTGTAAATATCAATTCAGTCCTGTCTGCAAAAGACTTGAAGCCTCTTATTTCTATACTTTTTAAAAACATATTCCTCTATCTCCCAAACATCATTGGAATCAACCCAATTATAAACATAATTACTATGCCTACTGCAAATATTTTAGTCATTTTTACCCTGGTATTTTTTTTCATACTTCACCCTCCTTTAGTTTTCTGCTGATTTGACCTATATAGCTTTTCAATGATAGTATATTTTCTTTCTTATCAAAAAACAGTTTTAAGTTTTCTCTTTCCACAGATTTATCCTGAATCACACGGATGGAAGTAAATTTTAAATTTGATTTCATGCTTTCGAAAAATTTTTTGCCGTCAGCATACAATATTGATATGTCCCTTGGATTTATACTTATATCCAATACGCCGTCATATACTTGAGGTACGACACCTTGAATCATTTCCACATAAAGGCTGCCAAGTACAAGTTCTCTAAATGCAGGATGAAAAGGGCCATTCACTACTTCTCCTCCCAAATTTATCTCTTCTGTAGGCTGAAGTCCGACTCTTATAACATTTATTCCTTCAGACACAAGCATACAGTAAAGCAGTTTGCTTATATCAACGGCATCACAAAGACTGTATGGACTATAAATGCCATTGCTGTACATGTACTCCATAGGAGTATTTTTTATTATAAGTGCCGGATAAATTCTATATATATCAGGCTTCATATCTATAGATTTTTTAACTGTAGCTATATCCTTGTCAAAATTATCACCTGGAAGTCCGAGCATAATTTGATGTCCCAATGTAAATCCATATTCTTTGATAAGCAGTGAAGCTTTTCTCACATCTTCCTCAGAATGTCCTCTTCCCGATTTTAAAAGTACTTCCTCGTCCAGAGACTGAACCCCGAGTTCTATAACATCAACACCATAATGTTTCAGATTATCCAGAATGGGAACATCTATATAATCCGGCCTTGTGGAAAGGTGTATAGAATCTACAAGTCCCCTGTCCTTGTACTGTTTGGCTGCATCCAGAAGTTCTTTTTGCTTACGGATATCTATGGCGGTAAAGGTTCCACCAAAAAAAGATACTTCTATAAATGCCCCATCTTTTTTTATCGTACCAAGATATGTATCTATAGTATGTCTCGTAAAAGCCTCATCTACCTTTTCTTCACTTCCTGTAATCTTTGTCTGATCACAGAATACGCAATTATGCGGACATCCTTCATTGGGAACAAATATAGGAATTATATAGTGTTTTTTGCCCATTTATTTTCACCTCCGGTAAAGTAACTTCTTCAAAAATGCCGGTCATTACTTTTTATATTTGCAAGAGCCCTGTATGCAGCATCTTGTTCAGACTGCTTCTTGCTGTATCCAACTCCGCTTGCAAGTATATTGCTGTCTACAGCTACCTGAGTATAGAATTTTCTTCTATGGGGCGGTCCTTCAAATTTAACCAGTTCATAATCTATGTCCACTTCTCCATTTTGCTGCAGGATTTCCTGAAGCCTGGTCTTATAGTCGAATACTATTTCATCCTTTACAGCTTTCTCTATAATATCCTGAAAGTTTTTTATTATGAATTCATCAACTTTTTTATATCCATTATCTATATAAAAAGCCGCAATTATGGCTTCAACACAATCAGCAAGTATGGACATTCTTTCCCTTCCGCCTGTCATTTCCTCGCCTTTGCTCATCTTTATATACTTTCCTATGTTCCATTTCTTCGCTACCTCATAAAGTGACGTTTCACATACTATAAGTGATCTTTTCTTTGTAAGAACTCCTTCCTGCTCATCTCTATAGTTTAAAAACAGGTACTTTGATATGGCAAGCTGAAGTACTGCATCTCCCAGAAATTCCAGACGTTCATTGAACTTTACAAACTTTTTCCCATTTGCATAGGAACTATGGGTAAGTGCCGTTTCAAGAACTTTTTTATCCTTGAAATGGGCATCAAGCCTTTCTTCCAATTCTTCAATATTATTTGAAATACTCTCCATTTTTTCTCCTTCTGAAGTTTATTCCTCAGTCTGTTCTTTCAAGAACAAATTCAAGAATAAACTGCATGATAAAAATAAATTTAAAGCCCCGCACTATAAAACGGGACTTGCCTTTCTACTCCTCTGTATGAGCTTTTATGTACTCAACTACATCCCCTACAGTAGATATTTTTTCTGCTTCCTCATCTGGTATTTCCAAATCAAATTCTGTCTCAAGAGCCATAATAAGTTCAACTATATCAAGTGAATCCGCACCAAGATCATCCACAAAAGATGATTCCGTAGTTATTTCCTCTTCACCAATTCCAAGTTGTTCGGATATTATTTTTTGTATTTTTTCAAAAATCATAATTCCACCTCCTAAAAAATTCATACATAAATAATATTACACAAATATCCCATAGCGTCAATATTAATTAACATCAAATTTATTATAACAATTTATTTTACATTAATACATTTATATTATAACTTTTTTATATTATTCTATATGTTTCCAAACAGGCTCTCTATTTCAGACTTTATTTTATCTATAACTGAATTTTCTATACATTGCTCAGCCTGGAAAATAGCATTCTTAAATGCCTTGACATTAGAACTTCCATGGGCTTTTACACATACTCCCTTTGACCCCA
>Ga0334882_1003720_pt1 | contig 13676 bp, 7 predicted proteins | sample GraSluR1_MG_5_FD_207226 | JGI IMG/M metagenome (GOLD analysis project Ga0334882, IMG submission 207226) | Sludge microbial communities from methane-producing bioreactor in Wageningen University, Netherlands - Granular Sludge_15_04-R1 | ecosystem: Engineered > Bioreactor > Anaerobic > Unclassified... | reverse complement strand
ACATCGCCCAGCATCAGGAAGGTAGCCGTCCCACTGCCCCAGCATTCGCCCATATTAGGGCAGCCGGCTTCTTCACACACTGTATGCAGGGATTTGCTCCGCATCAGGTGCTGTAAATTTTCGTAGTTTTCGCCGCTGGGCGCGCGGACCTTAAGCCAGGCTGGCCGCCGCAAGGGCGTGGTATCCATGACTTCCGGATTTATTCTATCTCTGGTCGGATTTGTCTGCATTGAACCTCCACAGAAATTATACTACAACACAAAGTCGGTTCAAAATTTCCTCCAGTACTAATTTTCTCCATGAACATGCCTGAACAATAATTCAGTTGCTTTACACCCATCATTCCCACACCGGGCATGAAGTGGTATAAAATAACACAGGAGATTCACTCACTATGGATTACGAACGAACAACCTGGCGTGTTATTGAACACCCTCCCGCTAAAGGGGCCTGGAATATGTCCGTTGACGAAGCCATTCTGGAAGGCGTCTATTCCGGCGAATCCCTCCCGACTCTGCGACTTTATGCCTGGGATCCGGCCTGCCTCTCCCTGGGACATGCCCAGCCTTTTGAGGAAGTCGATCAAGACGCCCTTGCTGAGAACGGCTGGGATGTCGTCCGGCGGCCCACCGGCGGGCGTGCAATCCTGCATGTGGATGAGCTTACCTATGCCATCATTGCGCCAGAAACTGAACCTCGTGTCGCTGGCGGTGTGCTGCAGAGCTACCTCCGCTTGTCACAGGCCTTGCTGGAAGCGCTGAGATTGATAGGTCTTTCACCCAAGGCCAATGAAAAAGACTCCGAGGATAAATCCTCGAAAACCAACCCGGTCTGTTTCGAAGTGCCTTCCAATTATGAGATCACGGTCCAGGGCAGGAAGCTGATCGGATCAGCGCAGGCCCGCCGAAAAGAAGGTATCCTGCAGCATGGCGCATTGCCGCTCTATGGTGACCTGACCCGCATAATCACGGCCTTGAATTTTAAAGATGATGATTCTCGCGGTCGGGCCAAATCACGCCTGCTGGATCATGCAACAACCGTGGAAGAGGAACTGGGATATAGGCCTACCTGGGCCCAGGCAAGCAAGGCTTTCAGGAAGGCGTTTGATTCCACCCTGAATTTGGACCTTGTGCGAGGGGAGCTGACGGTCAGGGAGAAAGCTCGAGCTGAGCAGTTGATCACGGAGAAATATGCCAATGCATCCTGGACCAAAAGGATTTAACAACATGAAACCGCTAGCCGAGCGTAAACTAATAATCGTTTTGGGTCTCCTGATCATCTTCGGATTGATCACGGGTTCCTGCACCTCAGTCAGCCCGACCCCGGAACCCACAATGACAGCCACGCCGACATCCGTCATTCAGGAAGCCCTTACAGCAACACTCACTCCGACTGCCCGGCCTTCGCCAACGCCCACCCTGCCGCCCCTGGGCAGCGAGGGGAATCCTGTAAAGATTGGATTTATCCTGCTTCCGGAGCAAATAGACGAGATTGAAGCCGCTGAGGATATCGCCTTCCTGATTGGACGAGATACGGAATATGCCGTTGAGAGCCTGATCTACCCCGACTTTCAAAGCCTGTCAACGGCAATCATTGACGGAGATGTGGACCTCTTTTGGCTGGAACCGCTGCAATACCTTTATCTCCATCAAGTTGGTGCTGCGAAAGTCCTGCTGATGACAAACCGGATGGGCGTTTACGCTTATGGTATCCAGTTCATGGCAAACCAGGCTCGCGGGTTCAGGACCTATTTCAACCCGGAAACCCAGGAAAACATAGGAGATTCGTTAACGGCCTTACAGCAATTCGCCGGAACCCGCCCCTGCTTCCTGAATCCCCAATCTCTACCGGGTTACTTTGTCCCGTTGGGGATCCTGGCAAACACCAGCACCCCGACGCTTGACCCGGTCTTGGCCTATACCTACGACGCCATCATACGAGCGCTCTATATCCGGGAGATTTGCGACTTCGGCGTTGGTTACACCCACCTTGGCGATCCACTGACAGCCGCCAATCTCATTCAGGATCTTCCCGATGCGCCGGAGGTCATTGACGTAATCTGGCAGACAGATGCCATCATTCCCAACATCAACCTGTCGACCTCCCCCAATCTCCCCCTATATATGCAGCTCCGATTGCAGGAAGCCTTCCTGGACCTCAAAGACAATCCCGAAGGGTTTGTCCTGCTTACCAACGCCCTGAACGTCCAAGTCGAAGCATTAAAAGAAGTTGGCGATGGGTTCTACAACCCCCTGAGAGAAGTTATCATCCCTCTTGAACTTGACCTTCAAGCCATCACGGTTCGTAATTAAAAGCTATCAAATGATCAGAAAATTATTACGCCTTCTCTTTCACACGTCGATCTATCTGGTAATCGGTGCGTTCTTTCTGACCGGCCTGCTCCGGGTCTGCACGCTAATCTACGCAACGCCGAAAACTTTTCTGGTCAATGAAGCATCTCCCAAACCCGTTGCCCTTGTCCTAGGCGCAGGGCTTAACAGAGATGGCACGCCAGGCATTGTCCTGCAGGATCGGGTGGAAAAAGCGGCAGAACTCTATTTCTCTGGCAAAGTTCAAAAGCTGCTTATGAGTGGGGATAACAGCACGATCTACTATGACGAACCAGGCGCGATGCGGGATTATGCGCTTTCATTAGGCGTACCTGAGGAAGACATCGTTCTTGATTTCGCCGGAAGGCGCACCTATGACAGCTGCTATCGCGCCAAAGCGATCTTTGGTGTGGATGATCTGATCGTTGTCACCCAGGCCTTTCACCTTCCCCGGGCTTTGTTGCTATGCAACAATCTGGGAATTGATGCTTCCGGTGTCCCGGCGGACGATGAAAATTACCGCCTTCAAAGTTACACTTACTGGTGGGTTCGCGAGATTTTCGCAACGCAAAAGGCATATTGGGATGTTTTCATCACCCCACCCGAGCTTATCCTGGGTGAACCCGAACCCATTTTCCCTGAACAAACCAATTGAATTATAGTTTTTTTTACGATACTGGCATCAATATTGCAATCATAGGAGTGACCATGAATAGAGAAGAAGCACTCGCGATTGTCAACCAGTATGTCAGCAACCCAAACCTCGTGAAACACATGCTCGCTGTTGAAGCGGCAATGCGGTTTTACGCCAGAAAATTTGGCGAGGACGAGGAAAAATGGGGGGTGACAGGGCTGCTACACGACTTTGATTGGGAGGTTCATCCCACCATGGAAGAACATCCTGCTGCGGGAGAACCCATCCTTCGCGATCTCAGTGTGCCTGAAGAAATTATCCGCGCCGTTCAAAGCCACGCAAGCCACACCGGCGTTCCGCGTGAAACCTTGATGGAAAAGGCGCTCTTTGCCTGTGACGAAATCACAGGGTTAATCACCGCCGTTGCACTGGTCAGGCCTTCAAAGGCATTGTTTGACCTGAAAGCCAAATCGGTCAAGAAGAAATGGAAGGATAAATCCTTTGCTGCCGGTGCAAACCGGGAAGAAATTGAACAGGGTGCAGCGGAACTGGGGATTGACCTTTGGGAACATGTTCAAAACGTAATCAAAGCCATGGATGCGATAGCAGAGGATCTGGGCCTGGCGGGTTCCCCTGAGAAAGAACCATAAGGGTGTAAAAATGACTTTGACAGGAAAAGGTTACTATATCTGGCAGGTTCGGAAATGCGAAAACGGTGATCCTGACCGCATCGCTACCCTCGCACGTGAGGCGAACCTCTCTCATGTGCTGGTCAAAGTCGCAGACGGCGCCTTTCCGTATAACATTGATCTGGACAATGGCTATGACTATGCCCGGCCTGTGATCAAAAAGCTTCAGGCCAACAATATCCAGGTATTCGGCTGGCAGTATGTATACGGGGATTATCCCAATCAGGAAGCGGAGATCGCGGTTAAACGTGCCCTTGAGCTGGGTGTGGATGGTTATGTGGTCAACGCGGAAATCGAGTATCAGACCGGTAACAAAGCCCCCGCCGCAAGCCGTTATATGAGCATTTTACGCAGTAACCTGGGGGCCATGCCCCTTGGACTGAGCTCATACCGGTATCCCTCCTATCATAAAAGTTTCCCCTGGACCAGCTTCCTGGAACAGTGTGATTACAATCTGCCGCAGGTCTACTGGATCCATGCGCGGGTTGCCGCAGGCGAACAACTCAAACGCTGTGTAAATGAGTTCCAGCAAATGCGCCCATTCCGGCCCATCATCCCAACTGGCCCAACCTTTAAAGAGTCGGGCTGGATCCCCACCAAAGGTGAGGTGCTGGAATTCCTAAAGGTCGCGAAACAACTTGGTTTAAGCGCTGTAAACTTCTGGTACTGGGAAGGCGCCCGGCGGTACATGCAGGAATTCTGGGACCTTGTACGTGATTACCAGTATGACGATCCAATCCCGGTCACCAGTCATCCAGCAAAATATATCGCTGCCCTGAACAGCCATGACCTCGAAAAGGTCCTGGGGTTTTATGCTGATAATGCTGTTCACATTCGCGCAGAACAAGCGATTCAGGGAAAGGAAGCCATTCGGGAATGGATCTCAGCCCTACTCAATAAGAACAAGAACAGTCAATTCACGTTACTGGGAGAATCCCGGGACGAGAATGTATACAGCTTTAAGTGGGAAACCGCGCCGCCATCAGGGGAAGTGCTCCTAGGTCATGACACAATCGGCCTGAACGAGGATAAAATCAGCTACCATTATTCCTTTATCCATCAGGCTTGAACCTATCCCCAATTAAGTCAACTTTGTCTAAGAGCTGCCATTCACCATATCCAGCGGAACACTCATTTCAAGGATTTCATCATCCTTTTTCACGTCGATAACCGTGTTCCCCTTACTGGTCCGTTTGCTATTGGGGGCATCGGTCACTCGGATCAGGCGACTGGCGGCGCCTTTGAAATGTAAAACACCATTGTAGGTCAGTAGTCCAACCATCGCGCCGATGATTCGTTCCTGACCGGGTAATTTCCAGGCGATCACACCATAGCCATATCGTCCCTGGACAGGGAACTCATCAGGTGAGATTCTTTTGGCATTTCCACGGTTGGTGACGATCAATAAATCGCCTTTGCGGGATGCTACATCTGCGCCGATTACTTCATCATCGTCCCGCAATTTGATCCCGCTAACACCTGCCGCAACCAGACCCATCGGGCGGGCTTCTTCTTCACTGAATCGAATCCCCATCCCGTTTTTCGTGATAAGGATCACATCTTCTTCACCTTTGGTGAACAACAACGTCACCAGAGAATCATCAGCATTGATCCTGGTCAGCGTGAAGAGACTTGCTGAAGGGCCGGGGAGATCGCTCAAAAGCGAGCGTTTGACCATCCCCTGCCGGCTGACGCTCATAACAAAGCCGTCGTCTTCAGTACGGTTCAGAGGTGCCGAGAAGATCTCTTTCAATTTTGCATCCGATGAGAAAGGTGTGATAGCGGAAATCAGCGTTCCTCTTTCCGGCTCATCAGCAACCGGAATGGCATGTACATTCAGGGCTGCTGTTTCTCCCTTTTCATCGACTATATAAAGGGTCTGGTCCGTTGATGTCCTGAGGACCATCTTGGGCGCATCAATCCCCCATTGCCGGAAGGTCTTGTCCTCATTCGTCCGGGCAATTTGGTTATCCTGAGAGACAGCCACCCAGACAGTCTCTTTGGGCATCACATCGGCTGTTGTCAGCAGATCACCGGCGGTTTCTCCCTCATCCATTTGAATGATCTGGGTGCGCCGGGGATCGGCATATTTCTCTTTCACCTCAGTCAGCTCACTGATTACCACTTCCCTCATCTTCTTGGGGGACTTCAACAGGCTTTGGAGTTCCTTGGTCCGTTTGGACACCTCTTTATACTCGTCTTCAATCTTTTTTCGTTCCAGGGCTGCGAGTCGGCGCAGGGGCATATCCAGAATCGCATTTGCCTGGACTTCATCAAGATCGAATTTCCGCATCAGGTTTGTGCGGGCTGTTTCCACCCGTTGTGACCGGCGGATCGTTTCTATAACTTCGTCCAGGTTTTCGAGAGCAACCAGGTAAGCGCTTAGAATATGCAGGCGTTCCTTTGCTTTTCGGAGTTCATACTCACTCCGGCGCTTGACCACCTCCAACCTATGGTCAACAAACACTTTCAGGGCTTGCTTCAAGGTGAGCTTATGCGGTTCTCCTTTGACAAGCGCCAGCATATTGATCCCAAAAGTCCCCATCATGGTGGTCCGCTTATACAGGGTTTTGAGGACCGCGTCCGGATTGGCAGATTTAGCAAGTTCAATCACGATCCGCATACCCTGCCGGTCCGATTCGTCCCGCAGGTCACTGACCCCATCCAGCGTCCCATCCCGCACAAATTCTGCAATCTTTTCTATCAAGGAGGCCTTATTGGTCATATAAGGCAGCTCGGTCACGATCAGGCGCTTGCGCCCGCGGTTCATTTCTTCCAGCCGGACCCGGGCACGCATCCTGACCCGTCCTTTCCCGCTGCCATAAGCCTGGGCAAGGGTTTCCGTCCGGTCATCCGTGATGATCAGACCACCGGTCGGAAAATCAGGACCCTTGATGTGTTTCATCAGGTCCTCAACGCCGATATCATCGATCTTCGCCCAGTTTTCCAGCATCATCACCAGGGCATCAACAACCTCCCCCAGATTGTGGGGCGGGATATTGGTGGCCATCGCCACTGCAATGCCAGAGGCGCCATTGACCAGAAGGTTGGGGATCACGGAAGGAAGGACTTCCGGCTCTTCCAAAGAGCCGTCAAAGTTCTCCGCAAAATCAACCGTGTCCATATTTAATTGCCGGATGATGTCCATCGAGATATCTGTCAGGCGGGCTTCAGTGTAACGCATGGCGGCTGGCGGGTCCCCGTCCACACTTCCGAAATTCCCCTGGCCCTCGACCAGCATATAACGCTGTGAAAAGTCCTGAGCAAGGCGGGCCATGGTTTCATATACGGCCATGTCACCGTGAGGATGGTACTTTCCCAGCACCTCCCCCACGATCCTGGCGGATTTCTTATAGGAGGAATCAGGTCGCAATCCCATATCGTACATGGCATAAAGGATTCTGCGTTGGACAGGTTTGAGGCCGTCCCTTGCATCGGGCAGTGCCCGGGCGACGATGACACTCATGGCATAATCCAAATAGGATTGCTGCATTTCTTCATTGATATTGATGGGGCGAATAATTCCTGTTTCCATAGCTGCTCCTCCTGCCAATTTTCATTTACCTAACTGACAGGTCTAAATAATCAATAAACGAACATATGTTTCATTATATCATGAAAATCCCGAGGGTATTCCTCGGGATTTGATTATATACGATATTTAAAGGTCACATTGGGTATTATTCGATGATCTCCAGTTCTTCTTCATCAAGATCATCATCAACTTCTTCCACTTCGTCGAGTTCTTCAAGAATATCCTCATCAAGCTCGTCAATTTCATCATCATCAATCAGGTCGAGCTCATCAACTTCATCATCAAAGAGGTCAAGCATTCGCCCTTCCAAATCCGCACCGGAGGGGGTTTCGCCCGGAGTCTCACTTGAGAATTGGCCCGGCTCAAAGCCAGTGCCGGCAGGGATCAGTTTCCCGATCATAATGTTCTCTTTGAGACCGAAAAGCGGATCTTCACGGGAGGCAACAGCAGCAGCGGAAAGGATCTTGATTGTGTGCTGGAACGATGAGGCAGACAGGAAGGAATCCGTCTCGAGCGCCGCTTTGGTGATACCCAGCAGAATTTCGATATAACGGGCAGGTTTCTTTCCTTCCGCGACAAGCTCTTCGTTGACCCGGCGAATCTCCAAACGATTGACCAGATCCTGAGGCAGGTAATCCGAATCACCGGGACGGATGATCTGAACTTTGCCCAGCATTTTATGGATGATCACTTCAAAGTGTTTATCATTGATATTTTGACCCTGCGTGCGGTAGACCTGCTGAATTTCCTTGAGAAGATACTGCTGGCAGGCATCTCGGCCTTTGATCCGCAGAATGGTATGGGGATTCAGGGAACCTTCAGTCAGGGACTGACCGGCTTCAATCTTCTCGCCATCCTTAATGATCACCCTGGAGGTTGTGGGGATGTCGTATTCCTCTGATTCTTTAACTTCATAGGAAACGATCACCTTACCGTCTTCAATCCGGACCCGGCCGCTATGTTGCGCTTTGATAAGGGCTTCTTTTTGGGTCGCCAGGGTGTCCCCATTTTGGACCTCATCCTCGTCCTTAACTTCGATCTTCCAGTCCTTTGGAATCTCATACTCGTCTGAGACCATCTCGCTATGGTCAACCCTGACAATGCGCTGATCGGTATACTTCTCAGAATGGATGATGTGGGCGGTCCCGGCAATCCTGGAAATGATCGCCTCACCTTTCGGCGCTTTGCGGGCCTCAAAAAGCTCTTCAACCCGAGGGAGACCGGTTGTGATGTCGCCGCCAGCGGCCACACCACCGGTGTGGAAGGTGCGGAGCGTGAGCTGTGTACCGGGTTCACCAATGGATTGGGCTGCAATAATCCCAACAGTCGAACCCAATTTCACCATGTCCCCACGGCCAAGATCAACGCCGTAACAATTGGCGCAGATGCCATGGACCATCTCACATGTCAGGGGAGAGCGAACTTTCACTTTCTCTACTTTGGCATTGAGAATCTTCTTAACATTCTCATGAGTCAGCAGCGCATTGCTTTCTAAGAGGATCTCACCGGTTTTCGGGTCAACAACCCTTTCTGCCAGCATCCGCCCATACAGACGCTCGGAGAATGTCTGACCCGCGATATCGTCATCCGCATGGAGCAAGATACCGTTTGTGGAACCACAGTCCTCATCATTTACAATAATGTCCTGAGCCACATCCACCAGACGCCGGGTCAGATAGCCGGCATCAGCCGTTCGGAGGGCTGTATCTGCCAGACCCTTGCGGGCGCCGTGTGTGGAAATGAAGTATTCCAGGGCGCTGAGGCCTTCACGGAAGTTTGAGCGAATGGGCATCGGGATAATCCGGCCGGCAGGGTCAGCCATCAAACCACGCATGCCTGCCAACTGTGCAATTGAGTTGAATCCACCTTTACTGGCACCGCAATTAGCCATGGTTGCCAGGTCGCCCGTGGGATCCAGGGCGTCCCTTACCGCCCGCGATACTTCATTCGTGGTCTCCTGCCAGATCTCGATGACTTTCTCATCCTGTTCCTGTTCAGTCAGGAGACCTCGGCGGAAGTCACGGTTAATCACATCGACTGCGTCCAGAGCTTCCTGAATGATCTCCTGTTTCCTTGGTGGAACGGTGATGTCCGCGATCGCAATGGTTGAACCTGAACGGGTCGCGTACTGGAATCCGATTTCCTTCACCCGATCAGCGATAAGGCATGTTTCTTCCTGGCCGCAAACCTCATAAACTTCTGCGATCAGGTCTTTCACACCGCCCTTTTCAAGTTCCTTATTATAGAATCGCATACGTTCGGTCAACGCGTTATTGAAGATCACCCGTCCAACAGTGGTGTCAATCAAACGGACTTCAGGTTCTTCCATCCGCTGACCATCTTTGTCGTACCAGGTTTCCGTAGAAATCTTGATATGGGCATGGACATCAAGCTGGTCCATGTCATAGGCCATCATAACTTCATCAATTCCGGAGAATGCACGGCCGTCGCCTTTGAATTCCTGATCGATTTCCATCGTCAGGTAATAAACTCCAAGGACCATGTCTTTTGAAGGGCTGATGATCGGTTCGCCGTTTGCAGGCTTCAGAAGATTCTTGGTCGCCAGCATCAACTCTCGCGCTTCGGTCACGGCTTTTTGTGAAAGCGGCACATGGACTGCCATCTGGTCGCCGTCAAAGTCCGCATTGAACGCAGTTGTGACCAGAGGGTGCAATTGGATTGCGCTGCCCTCGATCAGGATCGGTTCGAAAGCCTGAATACCCAGCCTGTGCAGCGTTGGCGCACGGTTAAGTAATACAGGTCGATCTTTGATGACTTCCTCAAGCGATTCCCAGACTTCAGGGCGGTTACGTTCAATGAACCGCCGTGCGCCTTTGATGTTGGCAGCATATTCCTGCGAAACAAGACGGGAGATCACAAAGGGGCGATAAAGTTCCAGCGCCATGGTCTTTGGCAGACCGCACTGATGGAGTTTGAGGTAGGGGCCGACCACAATAACGGAACGCCCGGAATAATCCACGCGCTTACCCAGCAGGTTGCGGCGGAAACGGCCTTTCTTTCCTTTGAGCATATCGCTCAGCGACCGAAGTTCACGGCGGCCGCGGCGTGAGAGCGCCTTGCCGCGCTGGGAATTGTCAATCAATGAATCAACCGATTCCTGCAGCATGCGCTTCTCGTTGCGGACAATCACATCCGGTGCGCCCAACTCCAGCAGGCGTTTGAGTCTGTTGTTGCGGTTAATGACCCGGCGATAGAGATCGTTCAGGTCAGAGGTCGCAAACCGTCCGCCATCAAGCTGTACCATGGGGCGTAAGTCCGGCGGGATCACAGGCAACACGGTCAGGATGATCCATTCCGGTTTATTCCGGGAACGACGGAACGATTCGATCACGCCCAATCGACGGGTAGCTTTTTTACGTTTTTGCTTGCTTCGGGTGGTGCGAATCTCTTCCCAGAGTTCTTCGGACATCGCATCAAGATCGATCCGTTTGAGGATATCATAGAATGCTTCAGCACCCATGTCCGCCCGAAACACCTGTCCCCAGCGGGATTTGAGTTCTCTGAAACGGGCTTCACTGAGGAACGTAAAGGGTTCCAGTTCGTAGAGCTCATCCCGTAGATTTGCGGACTCCGTCTGGGTTTCCTCCGCCTGGTCTTCAAGCTCATTACGGAGCGTTTCCATTTTAAGTTCGTTTTCGGCCTTGATCTCTTCTTTGCGCATCTTGATTTTTTCAATCTCTCGGCTGCGCTCATCTTTGAGATCCACTTCCAGGTCTTCCATCATCTCTTTAACAATCTTCTGCACTTCGCTGAGATGGGTAGATGTGACTTCAGAGCCAACATCAACAATGGTAAGTTCTTTGTCAAGCGCGTTGAAGATGATGGCTTTGCGGATCTTCTTCCCCATCCGAGTCTGGATCTCGCTTTCCAGTCTCTGCCCCTCTTTGATGACGGGATCAATCCGGCTGCCGACCTGTTCATCATAGCTGGCTTCAACGGATTCTCGTTCAGCATCAAGTTCCTTCAGGGTTTTATCGCGTGTTTTCTTGATCTCAGCTATTTGAGAATTGATCTTATCGCCCAATTCCCGCTCAGAGAGGCTGATCTCATCTTCCAGTCGTTTCAATGCTTTCTGGCGCGCATCTTCGTCAACATAGGTCACAATATACTGGGCAAAATACAGCACCCGATCGAGATTGCGCCGGGAGATATTCAACATATAACCAAGGAACGACGGGATTCGGCGAGTATACCAGATATGCGCGACGGGTGTTGCCAGTTCAATATGACCCATCCGCTCCCGGCGTACCGATGAACGGGTTACTTCAACACCGCATTTGTCACAAATAATGCCTTTGTAACGGGGGTTTTTATACTTTCCACAATAACATTGATAATCACGGGTAGGGCCGAAAATGGCTTCGCAAAACAAGCCGTCTTTTTCGGGACGAAGCCGCCGATAGTTAATGGTCTCAGGTTTTAAAACCTCACCATAAGACCAACTGCGAATAACCTCAGGAGAAGCAAGACCGATCCGCAGCGCTTTTAATCCCTTTGTTTCCACTAGGAGCCTCCTATAAGAAATGGAAATGGTGCTATTCTAATGCGTTAACGCGAGAAAAACCTTGAGAAAACCCTATTTTCTCAGGTGTTTTCGTTTTTCGTTGGATCCTTTATCCAAAGCATGCAAACGGTAATTATAACAAATTTCCAATATATTTGTCAAATTTTTCAAGATGCGAATTCTACCCTATTGCATCTCAATTGTCCAGTCATTTATCGTTTTGCTTTTGATAGACTGGGATTTCCAGATAAAAGGTACTCCCCTTTCCTAATTTGCTCTCAAACCAGACCTTTCCCCCATGTCTCTCAGCGATGGATTTGACGATAGCCAGTCCAAGGCCGCTTCCTGATTGCAGGTCCTGGTCACCCTGTGATTCCGAACGGAAAAACCGGGTGAAAATCTTACGCTGATCCAGGGGCGCAATCCCGGAGCCATTATCCTGAACAGAAAACAGGACATGGCCTTCCTGTTTTCGGATTTGTACTTTGACTTCACTGCCCGATTTCGAATATCTAATCGCATTATCCAGCAAGTTCTTGAGCGCTTGAACGATAAAAGCCGCATCCGCTTCAATCAACAACGATTCATCAGACTGGTCAATTGTCACCGTGATGTTCTTTTGCTTCGCAGGCGCATGCATCGATTTTATGACCCTGTTCATCACTCGGTTGACAGACAGTTCTTCTTTTCGGATTGCATCACCGGCATTCAGACGTTCTGAATCAAGAAGATTCTGGACCAGGGCTGACATGTCCTCAACACTTTCGATAATATTACCGATATAGGCATTCTGCTGATCATTCAGATTCCCTGTTAGCAGCAGGATTTTTGCATACCCCTGCACCAGTGTCAACGGTGAACGCAGCTCATGGCTGACAATGGTCACCAGTTCCGATTTTTCATTTTCCCTCTGTGTAAACCGTGTCACATCTTTGAGTACCGCAGCAAATCCCATGCCAGGTCCTTCCAACGAAAGAGGCAGCAGAGACGCCTGGTAGGTGTGATCATTTGTCAGCTCTATATCAATGGGTTTCGGCTGACTGACGTGCGTTTTGCCTTTGAAAGTGGTCAAAAAATCCCGCAATCTCTTGTCACCAAAAAGAGATTCAACCGGTTGCCCTACAACAGCTTTCCCACCAATACCTGGCAGGAGGCTGGCTGCTTTATTTAGAAATAAAACTTTTTCTCTTTCATCGACCACGACAACAGGGTCCTCAAGTTCCATCAGTAAGGATTCCAGTCGATTTCGTACAGTCAATGTCTCGTCAAGTACCTTTGAATTGATTATCGCAGCTGAGGCTTTTTTCGATAATTCATTTAAATAGTCCAGTTCGGCTTCACTGATATTCCTGCGGTCATCATAAGCGAGCCAAAAAACGCCCATGGCTTTGTTCTTCCACTGTAAAGGGAATCCCAGTATCATGCTTGGGCAGGACGCCTCCTGGGGCAAATGGAAGTGTTTGACGATCTGCGGTTCCCGCATCACCCACTGGCCGCGGGTAAACGTGAGAGCGAGGACATCTTCATCAAGATAAGCGTAACGACGGGTGTTTTTTCCCACCTCAAATCGCTTATCAGGTTTGGGAATATCTTCATTGTCATCCCCTTTAGTCAGAACAATGCGGGCAGATGAGACTCCATATGCCAGCGTCGCTGTCAGGATAACGTGCAAGGAATCCTGTACCTGTAGTTGACCTGTGATCCGTTCGCTGATTGCCAGCAGGTCAGATTGTTTTCTAATTCGGGATTGGAGAAGACCGGCCATGTTCTGAAAAGCAGTCGTCAGACCTGACACCTCACCGGAAAACTTCTGCTCTCTCAGCCGAATGCTGAAGTCCCCGCGCGATACTTTCTCAGCCGCGCTGGTCAACGCTGATACCTGTCTGCTGATCCTGCCCAGGAAGATCCATGCTGTCAGCAAGACTAGGGCAATCACAGTTGAACCCAGCAGGACCAGGGGGAT
>Ga0334882_1003719_pt1 | contig 13682 bp, 22 predicted proteins | sample GraSluR1_MG_5_FD_207226 | JGI IMG/M metagenome (GOLD analysis project Ga0334882, IMG submission 207226) | Sludge microbial communities from methane-producing bioreactor in Wageningen University, Netherlands - Granular Sludge_15_04-R1 | ecosystem: Engineered > Bioreactor > Anaerobic >... | reverse complement strand
CACTGGGACAGCGACGAGGGGACATGCTACAGCACGCTTCAGCCGGGGTGCGTAGACGCCTTGATTTGGGGGGAATGACGTGGACAAGATTACCAAACGCGAGATCCGGGCGGCCCAGAAAGAACTGGACCAGGCCATCTTGCACATGATCGAGGCGGAGATCATCCTGAAGCGGCACAAGAACGACGATGACGTGTACCAGGTTCTGTGCCTGATTCCGATCACCGGCGCAGAGCGCGCGCGGGGATGGCTGCGGGAAGTCAAGACGGAGGAAGGGTAGAATGGAGAATCTAGCACACGTCGCACTGTTCGTCCTGGTGTGGGCCGCCATTGTCATCGTCGGCTGCGGCCTGTTATCCTACATTCGCGCCGAACTCCGCTGGAAGCGGGTACCAAGGAACAAAAAGGACCGGTTGACATGGTAGCGATACTGGTATCAGCCCTGTGGACTATCCCGACTTCAGACGAGGTGATCAGCGGCCTGGCCACCTACTATACCCCCGGTATCATGGAGGCCGTCGCCGTCAACCGCGGCATGTCCATCGCCGGCTTCCGCGGGGGCGTGGCCCTCAATCGCGTCGGAGATCTCGGCCGCACGGTCTGGCTTGAGTACAATGGCGAGATCACCGGCCCCTACCGGGTTGTCGACTGCGCCCGGCGCGGCCCTCACTTTGAGGAACGGGAACGAAAGGGTTATGTGGTTGAAATCGACTACCGACTGGCCCGAGATTGGGGCATCGTGGGCGTGGGGCCTGCGCCGGTGAAGGTGCATTTTGAGTTGCCGTCCATCGCGGGGCGGAAGCCTGTTTGAGAAAAGACCTGTTTGAGAAAGGAATAGACCATGACTAGAAACATTAGCTCTAGGGCAATTGTTCCTGGTAGTCTTGCCGCCGTGGCCAAACGCGAAAACCTTACCTTGGCTGAAAGTTTCTTGAGCGTGGATGCGCTGATCCTGGTCGATATGTCGGGCAGCATGGGCGACCGCGACGCGCCGGGGGGCCGCACTCGGTATGAGGTAGCGGAGCAAGAGCTGCGCGAGTTGCAGGCCGCCCTCCCTGGCAAAATCGGGGTGGTGGCCTTTAGCAGCGACGTGCAGTTCTGCCCGACGGGGGTGCCGGTGCGAATGGGCGGGGGCACCGACATGGCCAAGGCGCTCAAGTTCGTGAGAGCTGCCGATGGCCTGGCCAAGATCGTGCTGATCAGCGACGGCGAGCCGGATTCAGCAGATGCGACCCTGAAGGAGGCCCGCCTATTCAAACACAGAATCGACACGGTCTATATCGGGCCAGAATCGGGGCCCTATGCTCGAGGCCGGGAGTTCCTGCAACGGCTTGCCGCGGCTACCGGGGGCCAGTCGCTACAAAGCGCGGCCCCGGGGTTGCTAAAGAACGAAACGCTCAAGTTGCTAAAGGCCGCGACCGTTGCCTAATAACGCACTTAAAGGACAACTCCTATGCCGTCATTGTACAACGAACTACTCAACCTCGGGATTGCCGACGCGGACGCCCAGGCGCTGGGTACGTCGTTTGAAAATGAACCGGACTGGATCGCCGGCCTGGAGACGATGACCATCGCGTTTTTCACCGACTCTAAACCGGGCCAGCTCCTGATCACGGGCAAGCCGTGGGCGGAGATCCACGCGGCGATCTCGGGGTTGAATGGCAACAGCATCACCGCCGCGTTCCAAAAGGCAGTCGCGGACCACGTCAGCCCGGCACTCCAGATTCCGTTGTGGGATGCGATGTCGAAGGTCTGGAGCAAGGTGCGGGTTACCCAGAACCAGGGCCAGAGCCAAACGAAACGCCGGTATCCCAAAACCGCGGAGTACATCCAGGCGTTGCAGGGCTTGGGGTACGAGTTCCGCATGAACACCCTCCACGACGGCATCGAGGTGAACAACAAAGAGATCTCGGACGCGATTCAGGCCGAGGTTCGAACGAAAATGAGGGACAAGGGCTACCAGCTCACGGGCATTATGGAAGACGCCTACATGGCCTATGCGCACCTCCACCGCTACCACCCTATCCAGGAGTATCTCAAGAGCCTGGCCTACGACGGCGGGTCGCACATCGCGGACTTGGCGTCCCACGTCACCGACACGCACGGCGTCTTTCACACCTGGCTGCGGCGGTGGCTGATCGGCGCTGTGGCCAAGGCGCACACGGCTGAACAAAACTATATGCTGGTCCTGGACGGCAAACAGGGCATCGGGAAAAGCATTTTTGCCCAGTGGCTCTGTAGCGCACTCCCGGAGTACTTTATCGAGGCGCCCATCGACCCGGACAATAAAGACTGTCAAATGAGATTGATTAGTAAATGGATCTGGGAGGTGGCTGAACTGGGGAGCACCACCCGCAAGGCGGACCGGGAGGCGCTCAAGTTCTTTTTGACACAACAAACGGTCACGGTGCGCAGGCCCTACGCTCGGTATGACTTGCACAAGCCGGCGTTGGCCTCCTTTATCGGGACGGTCAACAACGACGCCGGCATTCTGTCCGACAGAACGGGCAACCGCCGGTTTCTGATCACGACGGTGGAACAGCTGGACTGGGGCTATACGGACCTGGACGTGAACCAGGTGTGGGCCGAGGCACAGGCAGCCTACCTTGCTGGGGAACCGTGGCAGTTGACGCCGGACGAGGCGAAACGGGCGGCCGAGCTGAACGAGGGATACTATGAGATCGAGGATCCCATCGAGGGGCTGTTGCTGGAGCACTTTGACGTGGACCCGAACTCGAGAGCTTGGACGCCCACGACGATGATCCTACAGACGCTGGAGGCCAATGGCCTGCGGGGCAATACTCGCGGCAACAGCATGGCGCTGGCGTCGGCCCTGCGGGCCCTGGGCGTGGATAAAGTCCGGGGGAACAACAGCAAGGGTCAGCGAGTGTGGGGGTACAAGGGTGTTCGGTACACCGGGACGCTGCCAATACCATGATAAACCACTTTACGATAACGAAAAATCACATTATATGACATGTTTTCGTTATTGTAAACTAGAGGCAATTCCGGCAATTTGCAGGGGTTTGTGCGGTATTCTGATGAACTCACGTGAGATAGCAAGTCTCAAGGTTGTCCAGGTTGTCCAAAGGTTGTCCACAATGAGTTGTCATAACGACATAGTAAACGTATGCAAAATAGGGGTAAAATACACTGAAAGCACTAACGTTGGACAACCGGACAACCTGGACAACCTATATTCCAATAAGTTAGTAAAACAAAATAGGGGTAGTTGGATCGCATTACGACCAATATATAGGAAAAGGTTGTCCAAGTTGTCCAGGTTGTCCACATTGACTAGACGAGGCCTGCCATGAGCATCTTGAGTATCGCCTACGAATACTACAAGCGCAATATGTCGGTGATCCCGGTGGACTATCAGAGCAAACAACCCTCGGGCAAGTGGAAAGAGTTCCAGAAACGGGCAGCGACCTTGCCCGAGATCGATGTCTGGTTCGACAACGACGAGCCTCACAACATCGGGATTGTGACGGGCTATCGTGGCCTGGTCGTGATTGATTTTGACGACATCGGCGCCTACGTGACGTGGTTAGCCTGGGCCGGCAAAAACGAGATGGCAGCGCATGTGGCGGCAGCCACATACCGAGTACGAACAGCGAGGGGGGTTCACGTCTATATCCGGCTGCCCCAGGCCACGAGGACCAGGTCTTTGCAGGAGCACAAAATTGACATCAAGGCAGGGGGTGGGTATGTGCTGGCACCGCCCAGCGTCCACCCGGATGGCACCTCCTACACCAGCCCCGATTCACTTGCGCCAATCGTTTTCGTGGAAACGCTATCTACGATTTTGCCCGCGGCTATCTTGGTTCCGAATCACAGCAAGGGTCCCGCCTCGACGAAGGGACCGACGAAGGGACCGACGAAGGGAGCCCCTCCCAACTACCGAGACCCGTGGCAGGCAGCGGCTGAAGCGCCGGCTATCAACGAGGGGGTGGTGCAGGAGATCAAGGCTCGGTTCAGGATAGAAGCACTACTTCCAGGGTCTCTCAAGACGGGGGAGCATTACTACCTGGCTCGGTGCCCGTTTCACGACGACCACAATCCCTCCTTCTGGGTCGATACTGAGCAGCAGATTTGCGGGTGCTATGCAGGCTGTACAGGTAAACCGCTTGATGTGATTAACCTGTATGCACGGATGTACGACATCACCAATCACGAGGCCATCTTGGCTCTAGCGGGGCAACTTTGATAAGCAGGAGGAGAACAATGGTCGTGGCATTGGCAATCTTGACCGTGGTGCTCATCATCGGTTTGGCTGTCGGCGGATCACTTACAGCGCTGAAGGCGATTGTGCAGGAATTGCGCTATGAATGAATTCCTTGCGCATATCCGGCGCATATCCGGCGCATTTCACTTCAGCGCCTTTCGCGCTTTGTACTGGGGGACGGCCATTGCGACCTTCCGGCACAGCACCATCGGCTTTGCTACGGTCGAAGCAGGCTCGCTGTTGTGGGGCGCGCTATCGGCGATCGCCGTTGACATCGCCATGTTGCTGGCAGCCGAGCGATTGCAGCGCGAGCGCAACGTCTGGCTCGTGGCCGGTCTAGGTATTGCGTGTGTTGCGTCTGTGTTCTCCCAGGCGCTGTACATGGTTAGCCACGCGGCGACAGTCTCTGTAGCACCTGGTGCAGAGTGGCTGAACGGCTACGGCCAGCTTGCACAGTGGTTGATTGATCTGCGTGTTGTGGTGATCCCGTTTTTGCTGCCGTTGCAGGTCGTGGTCTTTTCCCTGGCCTCCAAGTCAACGGCATTGCAGAGCGTTGCAGAACGGTCCTTGTCTGTTGCAGAGCGTTGCAAGGCGATTTACGCCGTTGCACCGGACGCCGACTATCGCGAGGTCGCGGTCATCGTCGGTTGCAGTCCGTTCACCGCGAGCCGCGCCCGGGGCAAGGGCAAGCACCACAGGGGGTAGCATGGGGGGTAGCATGGACTTTCGAAATAGCATCCCGGCGGCACCCACTACACAACATACCGAGCAGCGACGGAGCGCCACACTTGCCGCTGATCTACTGGTCCCTCTGGGCCAGGCTGCTGTAACCGGTCTACTGGTCGCTGCTTTTTTCGTTGTGTTGGTATTTGAGGTTGCACCCGACGCCGAGATCTCGCGCTGGAAGCTCTGGCTGTGGGCCGCGTTGCCCGTGACTGCCGTGACCTGGTTGATTCTCTTGCGTGAAACGCGGCGCCTGATGTGGGGCGCGGAAGTCGCGACAGGCCGGGATTTGGACGGCGATGGTTCTGTAGGTAGGCCTCCAGATCAGATTCTCCAGGTTCATGTTCGTGATGGTAGCCGCACGCAGATTGTCTACAGTGATGATCTCGGTATGAACGAAACTCAATTGGTTCGTTTTGCTCAGGCGGTAAACCGCGGTCAGAGACTCTCGCCCGAGGCGGCGTGGGGCAAAAACCGGCTGATTTTTCCTGGCGGGATCAATGACTGGCGGCGAACACGGACCAAGTTGTTGGGAGCAGGCTTGATAGAGAAGGCGGGCCGCAGCTACGATTGGACAGCCTCCGGGCGCGCGTTCATTCGTCGCATCGTCCAGTATGCGGAAGAGGGCCAGGCTGATGCAGCGCCGGATTGGATGAACGATCCACGATTCGCCGACGAATACACACATACACACACACGCGATCGGGTGCTGCAAAGTGATACAGGCAGGCGGTAGGGGAGGGGGGTTAATGGGGATTATGCGCCCAGGAGCGCGGCGCGCTGTGAGTTTGGTCGCAATGATGGAACTGACGCGAGATCCAACGGGTCTGCCGTTATGGTTCTTGCTGCGTGAGATTGTCAGTGAGGAGGTTGTGGTACCGCAGCCGTCAAAATTCGGTTCTGCGGCGTTGCTAGTACGTGAGGATGTACCACCAGAACGCTGGGAGGCAATCGTGAAATTGATTCGGGGAAAATACCGGCATTATGAATTTGAACTGTTCGAAAAGGGGTCGAGGGGATGGAAGAAAATTCGGTAACGGGTCGCGATTCCAGGGCGATAGGCGCGGTGTGGCGGGTGATCGGGCCGGGCAATGAGGTTGTGGCGCAGGTCAAGATTGAGGACTGGAGGACGGCTGATAAGCGACCTCCTGCGGAGATCGTGGAGGCGGTCGGGGTGCCGGGGCGCGGGTATCATGTGTGTTGGTCGCCAATTTCTCCAGCGCGGAAACAGTGGAGCCGGGAGGCCAGGGCGCGGAACCGGGTCCGGCGATTGCGGGAGCGGATGGAGCGGAAATATCCGCTGTTTGCAGAGATGTTCATCCGGGAACGGTTGGCCGCGGACCCGGAGTATTATGAGGGTCGGCACCCGGTGTACGATGCGGGGCGGCCCGGGTAGGATGGACCCCGCTTTCGCGGGGGTGACACAGATGGGGAGGGGTAATGGACGAGCGGAGGCGGTTGCAGATAATTGAGGACAGTCACAACGTCAGGCGATGTCTGGTCTGTCAGAATATTCCAGAGCCGCATCGGGCGGAGATCAATTATTGCTGTGTTTGCGGCAGGCCGTTGGATGGCAATTCTGGACCGACGTACGATGAGATGAGGGACGCATACGAACAGGTATTGACGAATTTTGAGGAGGATGAAATGGACGAAATCGATTTTGGATACCAGGTGGTGTTGTCCTGTGATCCGTGCACTCGAATTGAAATGGTTAGTTGGTTGGCCGATCAGATAGGGTATAGATTCCCGACTGGCGAGCACATCGAGGGCGTTGAGCATTTTCAAATCCTGCAACTCGACGATGGCCGGTATTCATGCGTGGCGATTGCGCGGGTGGTGCGAACGCAGATGTGGCAAACTGAGCGGGAAGCGTAACATGGACCCTCGCTTTCGCGGGGTGACGGGGGAGGGATGATGCCAGCATACAATTTCGAACAGCAATTTGCAGAGGCAGTGGAGAGCGGCGCCAAAGGACAGACGCTCCGGCTGCCGAGGAAACGGCCCACGCAGCCCGGTGACCGGCTACGCTTGTACACGGAGCAGCGGACCAAGGGCCGCCGGAGCCGGCGAGAGGGCACCTGCACGCAGGTGTTACCCATCCACCTGGACCGGGACTCGGTCCGGGTGAGTGGGATGCGTTTGAGCGAGACAGCATTGACGTGGCTGGCGTTAGCAGAAGGCTTTGAAAGTGGGGAGCAGCTTCTCGCGTTTTTCGACCGGCTGTATGGCCTCCCCGTCGACCTCGAATTGATCGCATGGGAGGCCGACTGATGGGACTCGATATGTGGTTCCGCGAGGATGTCCAGCGAATTCTCGCCTCGACCCTGGAGGTGCAGCGCAACTCGGCGCGGTCGGTGGCGGCGCTCGATACCGAGTACGCCGTTGCCTATCAGCGCGGGTTTGTCGATGCGCTCATGGCCGTCGCCGTCGCTTTTGGCATCCGGCTGCCGAGCCAGGCGCCCAGAGCGCGCGCGGTTGAAAAGCGCGATCCGACCTACGAGGGCAACAACGAGGGCAGCAACGGGTCAAATTGGAGATAGAGCATCTTGGCATCGTCGGACTTGACGCCGCAACAGAGAGCGGCGTTGGCACTGTGGCTCTTGATGCAGCAACCGATGACGACGCGGCAGTTAGCCGGCAAGCTGGGCCTGACTGACCGCGGCACGCGCGACCTCCTGAGCACATTGTCTTGTGTGGTGCCGATTTACCAACACAAGCGCTTGTGGTCCATTCTCAAATAGGAAATTCTCAAATAGGAAATACCAGCGCACCTCTCTCTGCTATAATGAGCCTAGGATAAGCCGTTCTTGCCCTAGCTTTTTGTTGTGGGCAGTATACAGATGGGCAGTATACAGATAGGAGGTGGACATGGAAATTATCGGGACCGCCACGGTCTCAATCAGCATGGCCGTGATTGCTATCTTTTTGGTCCAGGCCATCAAGCAGGCTATCCCCAAGTCATGGCACCGCTATATCCCCATTCCGATCATGGTGGTCTTAGTCGGCGTCGGCGTGTTACTGGCATACCTCACCCAGGGTGACATGGTCCAGGGTGGCATCGAGGGGATGTTTGCCGCGGCGCTGGCCGTCTACGGGTGGGAATTTTTCACGATGGTGAGAGGATCGGTTCAGAACGATGCTTAACGTTCACTGGCAACCCTACCATAGAATCGGTGGCAAAGACAAGGACTGGTTTGCCGAACTGGGGCCGCGATTCGTCAAGGTCGTCTGGATGGGAACCAAAACGCCCTACGTGGGGGACGTCCCGTGGCAGGCCATCTATCTCTATCGGGACTATGGCGTCGAGTCTCAGCACAGACACCTGCTGAGTACAGACCCAGAGGAATTGGGCCGACTGCACGTCGAGGCCTGCCTCGGGGCAAGTGCCTATCTGGCACAGAACGGGTTCCCCAAGGCGCAGCAACTCTTCGAGAGCATGAACGAGCCCGAGGTGTGGGCCAGCGAGACGCCGGCCAAGCTGGCGCGGTACCTGGTGGCATTCCTGAACGGCCTCCACAAGCATGACCTACATGGAGTTGTCTCTAACCTGGGCGTGGGATGGCCCAACAACAACGGACCCGATACGCCTCCGGTGTGGACCTGGTTTCAGCCCGTGGCCAACGCCATGCAGCCCGGCGACTATCTCGGCGCCCACGAGTATTGGCACAACAGCGGCCCTCGGGAGAACTGGGGATGGTGGGCAGGGCGGGCGCTCAAATGCCCGTACAAGGTGCCCATCCTCATTACCGAGTGCGGGATCGACGGCGGGGTCAAGGTCCACGGCAGCACGGAATCGTGGCAAAACATCTGGCCCGGGTTGTCCCTCGACCAGGCAGCCGAGCGATTCACGAATGAGCTATGGGAGTACATGGCCCTGATGCGGGAAGATCCCAGGGTGCAGGGCATATTCCCGTTCACCTACGACTGCGCCACAGACAACATGGGCCATTCAAAGTGGGCGTTTTTTGACCAGAGGCCTGTAGCCCTGAAGCAAGCCATCCTCCGGAAACGAGCCCAGGTGCCCATGCCGGCGCCGAAGCCCTTCTCGTGGGACGCCCCCCCCATACCGAGCCCTGATCCTGTCCCCGGCCCAGAACCCGGCAAACTCGCCCAGGGGGTGGACGTATCGGCCTGGCAGGCGCTCGCCGTCGACTGGACCGGTCTCAAACAGGCCGACCATGATTTTGCCTTCATGCGGCTCTCGGTCAATTTCTCGCTGGATGTCCACATCTGGCGACACCTGAATCAGTCCGAGGACAGCGGTTTACTCCGTGGAGTGTACCACTATTTGGCCGCTCAGTATGAGGGGCGCCGCCAAGCGCGGTTTTTCTGGTCGCTGTGGAATGATCTGGACCTGGAGTTACCGGCCGTCGTCGACATCGAGGACGTTGACCTTACGGCAGCCCAGATTCGCGCCTTCATCGAACGCTTTCGTGAATTGTCCGGGTTCTGGCCGATGGTCTACACCTCCAAGAGTAAATGGGAGCAGCTTGCCGGGAAAAACGCGACTTGGGCCAAGGACTGTCTGTTGTGGGTTGCACATTACAACGTGAATAAACCGGCCCTGCCCGACATTTGGTCTACCTGGGAGTTCTGGCAGATCGGAGCCAAGGACGGCCCTGGGTACAGCAAGCCGATTGACCGGAACGTGTTCAACGGCACGGCGGCCGAGTTGCGCGCTCGGTATGGCGGTGCGGCGATACCACCGGCAGTACCAGGCCCGGTTCAGCCGCCGATTCAGTCGCCGACAGGTCTTGAGATCTCCTATGAGAGCGGCGGGCCTTACATCATCGGTGACTATCCTGTGCCAGGTGCCGCCCTAACGCTCACCGACCCGTGGGGTAACCATCAGCGCGTCATCGCTGGGGAAAAACCCGAGTTTGGACGTGGCGGATTCCTGTTCAACATCTACGTGGTGACTGACTATTCGCTACAAGTGGAGTCCACCTCATACCGAGTGCCAGCGAAAGCGGGGCAGACGGTGTGGCTATCGTGGTCCAAACACGAAGAAAAAGGATAGAATTCATGGCAGTAGACATCACGACAATCCTGACAATCATAGTCGCGCTAGGCGGGCTATCGGGTGTAGCGGGTATCATCACAGCGCTAACGGCAGCTCGGAAGAGCGACATCGAGGGTTTACAGATCACGATCAGGAGCCTGACCGATGAAAATGCCAGGCTCCGGATGCGGTTGGACGAGATCGAGGCAGACCTGGATGCGGCACAGAAGTTGCTTGAGGAAAACAGGCTTCAGCTTGTCAGATACGAGACTGAGGTAAAACGCCTCCGGGCGCGTGTGAGCGAGCTAGAGCGGGAGAACCGGCGGCTGAAGGAAGACATCAAGCCCGAGGGCGAATGAGTGAGAAGGGTGTACTAACAAGGGTGTACTAACAAGGGTGTACTAACGTGGTTTGGGGACCGGGGCAGAGCGGGAATCCGAAAGGCCGCCCGCCGGGGAATCTGGGACATTCCCGGCGAGCGACGGGATGGGGCAACAGACTCAGGTTGGCGAGTTCAACGCGACAGACCTGGGCAACTATCTGTCGGCCATCAACAACCTGGCGGAGGCCATCGGCGTGATTACGAGAACGTCACGGCATTACTTTTTCTCCAGCGGCGGCGATCCCAGCGGCGAGGCGCTGATCGCGATGGAAGCGCCGTTGAACAAGAAGATTCAACGTCTTATCGAGCGCTTTACGCCCACATGGCAAGAGGTTGCGCAATTCCTGCTGGAAATTGGTCCAGGGCTCATCGTCGCGCCAGACGATGTGACGCCTGTCTTTGCCCGGCCTGAAACGGTGCAACCGTTCACCCAGGCGCAAGTGCGGCAGTTCGAAGTCAGCGCCGGGATCCCGCTTCAGACAAGTTTGAGGCGGGAGGGGTGGACGCAGACAGAGCTAGAGCAGATGGAAGAGGATGCGGCGGCCGCGGCCGTATCGGGGGAGCAGCTCGGCGACCGGCTGCTGAGCGCGTTCGAGGTGGGGAAGTAGGGCGCGTGAGTACACGTGATACAGGACGGATAAGGTGAGTTAGGAGACCTGAAATGAGTTTCTCGGAATTGACAGTGGAACAGAAAAGCATCATCACAGAATACGTCCGGCAACAGCGAGCTGTGGTCGGTGAGTTTGCGCGACTGCTCAATCACATGGCTGCGCTAGACAATATGTACGACGGGCAGGTGACAGCCGCGTGGGCCAGCCTTGGAGACGCAGACATCATCGTGGACGGCAGCGGGTTGGCAGGTATCTCGCAACGCACAAAAGCGGAAGTAAGATCCATCGCCACGGCGGTGCAGGCGATTCTGAGCACGTACCAGACGGGGGCGCTGCGGCAGTTGTATGTTCGTATGGCCGGGATGACAAACACAATTTAGGAGTAGTCTGTGTCAATAACGAACTATTTTGTCAGGGCGACCAACGGCGCAGACGTAGCCGGGCAGGGTACAACGCATATGACGGCGTACCAGACGCCGCAGTTTGCGTTGGACGACATCGGCGCGACGCATGGGCGTAATACGGTAGATGGCGACCAGATCAACATCTGCGATAGCTCGTTGGAAGGGGCTAACGTGCTCGCGGCCCCGCTCACCCTGGCGACGTATGGGACGCCTGCAACGACAGCGCCGTTGATTTTGCGCGGGTACACGGCGGTTGCAAATGACGGCGGGATGGGGGAAATCAACTGTGGTGGCGCTACCATGTGGGCATCGTCCTACAACGGCATGGTGCATCTTGACCTAAACATTCACAATGGCGGTACCGGGCACACCGTTTCTCTGAATCAGTTGGTCATGCTGGGCTGTCAAGTTCACGAAGGGGCACAGGGGCCGACAGGTGCAAACAGTCTAGTTTCTATCGGCGGTGGTGGACTGTGCGCCGGCAACTATATCTACGGATGTGCAGGGCGTGGTGTAACCGCTAGTTTGTATTGTCCCGTCATTGGCAACTACCTCGACGACATCGACAGAATAAACATAGTATGTATCTGGGGCCATAATAACATAGTACGGTTGGGCGCAGCGGGCGCGGAAGGTATCTATATCAGCGGCAATGGAACAATCAGCGGCAACATCGTCTATAACGCGGTAGCAGGTATAAACTATGGCCTATCGATGGGGCCGTTTGCATCAGCGTTCAACAACATCCTAGTCGGGTTCAGCGGCGTAGGCGGTAAGGGTATTCGGTTTCAAAACGATGTGAGCATGGTGGGCTATAACGCATTTTACAATAATATTGCCAATTATGATCCGCAGTCGTACTTTAGCTCTGCGGACCTGACCGCCCACGATGTAGCCCTGGCCGCCGACCCGTTTGTCGATGCGGCGAATGGAAATTTCGCGCTGACCGATGCGGCAAAACTAGCGCTGCGTAGCGCGGGCTGGCCTGCATCGTATCTGGGCGCAGCGACGGACCCACACATCACGATAGGCGCGGTGCAGTACGGGGAAGCGGGCGGGGGCGTCATCCGCCGAGCGATGCGGATGATTGGAGGGTAGGCGATGATCCTGAAAAATGTTGCTGGGCAGAAATTGGGCGTGTTCGCCTACGATAGCACGACAGGCGCGGGCAAAACCGGCGATGCGCTTAACATCACGGCCTACATCAGCAAGGACTTCGCAGCACCAGTGCAGATCAACGACGTGAACCCAACTGAGTTGGACGCGGTCAACGCGCCAGGGTGGTACGTGTTTGACCTGACGCAAGCGGAAACCAACGCGGAGGTGATCGTGCTCGCGCCGGTATCGGCTACGGCGGACATTCTGATTGACCAGGTGCAGGTGGTGACGCAGGATGCGAGTATCAGCAGCCGGGCGACCCAGGCTAGTGTGGACGCGGTGGACGGGATTGTCGATGCGATTCTGGTCGATACGGGCACAGACATTCCGGCCAACATAGCGGCGCTGAACGACCTGGATGCGGCGGGGGTACGCACAGCTGTGGGATTGGCGACGGCAAACCTGGATACGCAGATCGGGACGCTGGCGACGAGCGCGGAGGTGGCGGCAGCCGAGGCGGCTATCCGGGGCGCGGATGGTGATACGCTGGAGACGCTGAGCGACCAGATTGATGGCGTGCCCGCTGCAAACTGGGCATACGGGACGCGGACGCTGACCATGACAGCAGCGGAGATCGAATCGTCGCTATCGGGCGATACGATCACCGCGCATCGGGGGGATTCGCTGAGTCAGCCGATCACCGGCCTGGGGTCGCTGGCGGGATATGTGTCGCTAGATTTCACGGTCAAACGAAGCAAGGCCGATAGCGATGATGAGGCGATTATTCGCATCCGCAAAACTGCCAGCGGTGTAGGTGGTGGCTTGCTGAGGCTTAATGGCGAGGAAGCGACTGCCGGTGATGGGAGCTTGGTCATCGACGATGAGGCAGCGGGGAATATCACGATAAACCTGAAAGCCTCGGCGATGGCAGAACTGACTGCCTGGTCTGGCTATCACTATGATGTGCAGATGATAAGTGCGACGGCGGTGGATACGAAAACAGAGGGATTGTTTGTGGTGCCAGCGGATGTGACGCGGGCGGTGGTGTAAAATGGCACAGGGGATGGACTCCCGCTTGCGCGGGGGTGACGCGCGTGAGTACACGCGATGCAGGGCGGATAATTTGCCTTGTACGTCCTGACTGGAACAGGTTAATGCCAAGGAAAGCAGCAAGACCATGTGCATATCCGGGGTGTCCGAAGTTGGTGACGGATCCAACACGGCACTATTG
>Ga0334882_1003716_pt1 | contig 13691 bp, 11 predicted proteins | sample GraSluR1_MG_5_FD_207226 | JGI IMG/M metagenome (GOLD analysis project Ga0334882, IMG submission 207226) | Sludge microbial communities from methane-producing bioreactor in Wageningen University, Netherlands - Granular Sludge_15_04-R1 | ecosystem: Engineered > Bioreactor > Anaerobic >... | reverse complement strand
GGGTCCCCTTCCACGGGTAGTCTTCATAGTGGCAGGCGTCTATCGATGGGAACATGTCGTCAAACCCCGAGCACTCGCCGGCCACATAGTTACCGTCGTAGGGCTGCAAGAGGTATTCGGTGCCGGGGCGTTGCACCAGCAGCTCCAGGTCGCGCGGGAGGTAGACGAGTGAGCACAGCTTGGCGCCTAGAGATGGCAGGAACTGAGCGCGCAGCTTGCCTGCGTTCAGAGAGATGGCCTGTTGATCCTTGTAGGTTGGCTTTGTGATGCTCGATTCCATCGGTCACCGCTCCCTAACTGGTGTTGCCGCCTGAGTGAGGACCGCAGGCGGCAACACGTATTACCAGACTCGCCTATAACGTAAAAGAACGGAGCTAGATGCGGGAAGTCGTACTGGAAAGCGCGCCCATAGTAATGAATGCCCCGAGAGGCAATTGAAGATAGAGCTCCCCGAGCGGCGTCGCAGTTTCATGTGCCCCGCGATGGCCGCTAAAGCCTCTACCACTGACTCCGCCCGGTCGCGCTCGTCCTACCACTGAGCGACGAGTGACGTCCACTATCAAGCGACGGCATCAACAGATAGGACAGCATCTCGCCACTTGCATCGTCGACAGCCCGGAGGCGTTCGAATTGTCACTGCCTGCAAGGTGTATCGCCTGCGAAACGGCCTGATGTGCGCAGGTACGTTCGGTACTTACAGAGCCGTGAGGCGCAGCATCTGCTCCAGACTCGCGCATTCACCTGCAATGTGCTGGCTATCAGCAGCAGTCTGGGGGCTGGAACCAACCAAACACAGGCAATGTGACTCCAACCTAACCTTCTAGACTACTCACGATATACCCTCGACCACCTAGAATAATGCCCTAGCTCTAGCGCAGCGGACACCTGGAATTTCGGACAACGCTCGCTCCCAGTGCGTTATGTGCCACCGGCCACCGTGCTGCGAACTCCGAGACCTAACCAGGCTGTGCAATGCCAAGGTCTGACTAACCGGATTGCGAGAACGAGAACAGCCCGACGCACCTGGGGGCTCTTTCGGACCTCATGCCATGTACACTTGTCCCGCCCGGTCGGCTAATTCCCACTCCAGCTCGTTGAGAGTTCATCTCTTGCATACATGAAGTGCTCGTGGACTGCCACCGAGATCGCGTCTGGGTCCTTCTCTCGCATAGCGTCGTAGATCGTTTGGTGAGTGATCAGCTCCTGCTCGCGCAACTCGAGTATGATACCAGATCTGACCAGTCTCTGCACAGTAGGTTCCTTGAGTGCCATGAATATGGCTCTTATGACACTGTTCTGGGTGGCATCAACAATCGCCAAATGGAAAGCGACATCCGCGGCAGCGATCGCTCTCGCATCGCCTCGCACCACCTCGTCTGCAAGCACTCGAAGGCACTGCTCAAGATGGAGATAGTCCTCCGCCGTCGCCTTCTGGGCTGCCAGTATGGTCAGATGTGGCTCGAAACACTTTCTCATCACAAGCAGATCATCAAGAGCTCCGTCACCATAGACCATATAGCGTTCAATGGCCTCGGTGACGGTAGATGCCGGTACCTTGGTAACGTATGTACCGCTGCCAACCCTTCTTTCCACCAAGCCTCTCTGCTCCAGCGAGCGCACTGCAGCTCGCACCGTAGCACGATTCACTCCTAGACGCTCTGCCAAGTCTCGTTCCGGAGGAAGCCGGTCATCTGGCCGTAGGCGTTGCGATGCCATCATCACCTGAATCTGGCTCGCGATTTGCTCGTACAGACGGTCACGGCTGATCTTTAGTTCATCAAACACGCCATCACTCACTTCAGCCTCCGCTTGGAGTAGCGACCGTCAGGGGAGAGGCAAGCGCGCGTTCGTATCTGTTCGCACATGGCTACTCCTACCATACCCCCAGTTGCCGCTAAAGACGACCCATCAGGCCAGCAGCAGACGATTCCTCCAGCGCGTGTCGGAGCTCGGTTATGCGCCGGTTGGCCCCACTCCACAGAAAAGCGACGTCACTTCCATACCAGATCATACGCATTCCCTGCTCAATCCAGTACCGAGCAATCTTGGCATCTCCGCACGGAATACCCGGCAGAACGCCGTGACGCTCACAGGCACGGATTACCTCCCGAACCACGCTATGGTAAGCTGGGCTGTCAGCCTCTCCTGGCATTCCCAAGCTCGTCGATAGGTCGTCATTCCCTACTATCGCCATATCTACTCGCTCAACAGAGAGGATTCCATCCAGATCGTCGATCGCTTCCTTGGTTTCGATCTGGATGCCCACCACGAGATTCTGGTTCACAGTTTCGAGCTGCTCTTGACGCGAGCCCCATCCGCTATACTTGCCCACTGGACAACCATAGCCAGCCAGCCCGCGCACGCCATCAGGCGGATACATGACCGTATGGATGATCTCCTCAACTTGCGTCTTCGAGCGTACTCTTGGAACCACGAACCCATCAGGCGCTTGATCGAGCGTACGGTTGAGCTCACTGTAGTTTCCCGTGTTCACGCGCACTATTGATGGCAACCCAAGCAGCCGACAAACACGTATATGCTCCCGAACCGTCTCACTATTGAGAGCGGTGTGTTCCCTATCGATCACCACAACGTTGTATCCCGCAGCATGAAAAATCTCTGCTGCCGTACCCGAGCTACTATCGGCTATCTGCGCACTGAGTAGCAGATCACCTCTCTTGATACGTCGGCGCAGCTCACCTGTGCAAACCTGCATCATCCCCCCCTATGATTGGTTCGAGAAACGCGTATGCCTGCGTTGCTGCCGTGATACCGTCGGGCAGCGGAAGACACTCGATAGCTGCGTAGCCAGAGTAACCAGCACCCGCCAGATAGCCAGCGATGGCCCTAAAATCTATCATGCCAGATCCTGGATATCGGCGATGATTGTCCGCAAAGTGGACATGGCCGATCCTTCCCGTAGCCGCAGCAAACGCCCGTTCTAGAGACTCTTCCTCAATGTTCATATGGAACGTGTCCGTCAGCACCTTCAGATTGGTCATGCCCAATCTTTCGATGACGGACACGACCTCGCGAACTGTGTGGAGATAGTCCTGCTCGTAGCGGTTAGCCACCTCCAAGCAGAGAGTCACGCCTGCCCCAGCTGCATATTCGCAACAGTCCACGAGTGCCTCGTCGATACGCGCAATCGCTGTCTGCCGATCACAAGCCTCGGCTAGTCGCCCTTTGATGAGGCCGATCACGATGGACGGAGCAAACTCACCAAACGCGTCTACGAACGACTTGATCCTGTCCACCGCCCCTATTCTAAGCGACGGCTCGTCGGCAGCGAAAGCAAATCCTTCCTCTACATAGGCTCTGCCCGGCCCGATCGTCGAGAGTGCAACCTGACGATCCAGGAGTGCTCTCTTCACACCTTTGAGATCGATAGCACCGGGGTCGCGCAGATGAAGCTCAACTGCCGAATACCCGATATCCGACGCTATTGCTATGCCTTCGACGACATCCCCGCTCAGCAGGATAGGAGCAAAAGCTGAGCCCGCCTCCGAGATCGTTGCACTAAGCCGCATGTCTTCCTCCACTGCTCATCGCATACGCGCCGCCTTAGCCAGTTATCCAGTTCCTATCTCCATAGGCCGCACGCCAATCTGAGGAGAATCTCTCCCATCGCTGCTTGGTGTGAGCGTTGTTGAGAAACTCTGACCAGATTCTGAAGGAACACGTAACCTCGTCCACTCCAAGGATTGCGGCGTTCACTACTTGGCCTATGCTCCTTGCCGCAACGAGGAGTTGGGTAGAAGCGCCAATACGATCATACATTGTCCGTATTCCCGTTAACAGATCATCTACAGAGATCTCGTCAATCTCGGCAAGCAATCCAATGAATACGGCGGCGTGATCTGCACCGATCTGAGCAGCTACCAGCGCCTCAATCGTCGAATGTATGGCAGTCGCACACACCGGCACGCCAGCCTTCTTGAGGAGCGCCATGCCCTTGATGCCATCGTAGCTAGTGTGCACCTTCACCACGATCTGCGGCGCGATCTCTGCCAATGCCTTCCCCTCCTCAAGGATACTAGAGGGACCGGTACTGACAACTTGAGCGAACACAGGGACATCGACTATCTCACATATCTCTCTCAGTTTTCCCACATAGTCATCCTCAAGCTCGCTAACCATGCTGGGGTTCATAGTCACACCGCTCAATATCGCCCAATCCCTGGCCCTTTCTATCTCGTCAGCCATACACGAGTTCAACAGCAGTTTCATGAGCCCCTCTCTTCCCCGGACGTCGACGAGAGAGCATCCCACGTGTCGCGTACATACGTCGTTGCGCGGGCAACTCCATCCTTTCCAGTGCGGCTGTTTTCCTCCAAAGAGATCCAGCCAGAATAGCCATCTCGCTGAAGCCGGGCGAAGATGTCATGGAAAGGGACAATGCCTGTACCGAGTAGCACATGCTCGACAGCGTGAACTCCTTTGATATCGGCCGCATGCACGTACTCGACTCGATGGATGACTTGGTCGAGCACAGGTAGCGGATCATCTCCATAGGACACGGTGTTCGCCGTATCGAACAGAATCCCGAGATCCGAGCCCTCCGTTGCGCGCGCAATGGCAAGAAAGTTCTCCGAGGAATAGGCAAAGTCGTAGCGATCCCAAACAACGGGCTTGGAGTGGTTCTCGTACAACAGGCGCACACCTTTGCGCCTCGCATACTCAAGACAGGCTGTCAGCCCCTCCACTGCCAGGTCAAGGCCCTCACAACGTCTCACCTCTTCGTATGCCTGCCCTGCAGTAATACGCACGTACTTGGCCCCCAATGCTGTAGCAGCATCGATGACGCGATGGAGCCACTCCACCTCTCGCCGCCGCTGACGCCGGTCAGGGTGGGTAAAGTCCGTGTAGGTCACAAGCATCGCAAGCTTCTGCCCGGCTCTATCGAGCTGTGCACGCACCCCCGCAAGATATCCTTCGTCGAATGTCGACAGCCAGGCAGTGGTCAAGTCTATGCCGTCTAGTCCCAGTTCCGTCGCAATGCCAGCCCACTCCCCGAATGTCATCTCGCCGGACTTCAGAACGCCAAAATACGAAACCGGCAAGCAGCTGAGTCTCATCAGAGCCCCTTTCCTTGTAGTAGCCTCCGTACATCACACGAGCTTCGTTGCTTAGTCTACAAGAGGCGTTCCTTGCCGTAGACCGCCCCCGATATCGGCTCTCGACACGTCTCCTACACACCACAACCTTCGAACCAGACGTGGCTTCACAATCTTTCCATGTGCCTTACCAATCACTGGCCAACTTCCCGCCGCCAACCCCGCTAACAAGACACCACGCTGCCGCAGGTCCACGACCTCAGCCCAGAATTTGACCGCGTCCAACAGCAAAGCCTAGCCCCTAGTCACTTCCCTCCAGCTCTCCGTACGAGCACGAAGAACTGCGGGGCTCGTCTCCCTCACAAGCCGTCATGCCCCAGCCAAAAAGCGGCAAGCAGCAATCACTTGCCGGTTACCGCCAAGCCTCGAATGAAAAAACGTGAACTGAAGATGTACAAGAGCATCACAGGAGCGATCGTCAACATAGCTCCAGCAGCCCAAAGCTCGTATCGCGACCAGTACAGACTCCTTAGAGAGTTAAGCAAAAGAGGAAGAGTGTACTTTTTCGCGTCATTGATCACAATCAGAGGCCACATAAACCCATCCCAGCTGCCCAGGAAGGTCAGCACCGCTAGAGCCGCAAGTGGTGACTTGGCCATCGGGATCACAATCCGCACGAACACCATCCACTCCGCCGCCCCGTCGATTCGAGCGGCGTCAAACATATCCACAGGCAGGTCTGCAATGAACTGTCGCATCAAAAAACAACCAAATGTCGACCATAAACCGGGTACGAAAATAGCATATAACGAATTGACTAAACCCAGATTAGAAATGAATATATACAATGGAACCATAGTCAAGGTTCCTGGTATCATCATGGTGGCCAATATTAGACTGAACAAGGTATCACGAGCCCAAAACTGGTACCTACCGAACAAAAACCCAGTTGCGGCCGACGTTAGAAGAGTGGTTAAAGTACTTGCCGTGGCCAATATCAACGAGTTCGCGAAGGCCCTCCCAAAATAGAGGCGCGTGAAGATCTCTCGATAGTTCTCTAGCGTCCAATCCACCGGTAAGAGCGCAGAACTGCTAACTAGCTCGCGATACGGTTTGAACGTACCGAAAAACAACCAAACAAATGGAATAATTGCGATAGCAGAAAAAAGCAAAAGAAATCCATGCGTCACAACACGTCCCAGTAATGTGACTAGCTTCGGTTGCCAGCTGTGCTTTGTCCTCGACCCTACCATGCTGCCCTCGCTCCTAGCCCTAGTATTCCCACTTTGGCTCAAGTACTTTCAGCTGAAACATGCTTATGGCAAAAATAACTATAAACTGCAGCAATGCTGCCGCCGAAGCAGGACCAAATCGCAGCTTCATAAACGCTTCATTATATAACAGCATATTATACATATATGTGGCGTTGGCCGGTCCGCCTTCAGTCAAGACAAACGACTCGGTGAACACCTGGAGCGTAGCAATGGCCAGCAAGATACCAACTAGCATCTGCGTTCGAGCAATGAGCGGAAACGTTATCTTCCAGAACCGAGTCCATCCCCGCGCGCCATCGACAAGAGCCGCGTCATAGATCTCTTCGGGGATATTGAGCATGCCTGCCGTGATCAGGATGACATAGAATCCTATACGCTTCCACGAGGCGACACCCACAAGTGTAGGAAGAGCGGCACTCGTACTCGCTAGAAAGCGCGATGTAGGTAGCCCCAGATCGCGGAGGAAACGATTCACCTGACCAACCTCTGCATCCAACAGCATCTTGAACAGCAAGGCTACGGCTAATAGAGATACAACGTATGGCAAAAATATACAAGCCTGATAGAACTGTCTCATACGCTCAAGAGTGGCCAAACTGATGGAAATAATCATCGCTAAGGGAAGAACTATCACAAAACTTAGCAAGCTCCACGACAGCGTATTACCCACGGATTTCATGAAAAGATGATGTTTCATAACGGATTCGAAATTCCCAAGGCCAACAAACAAGCTTTTCGCAGGATCTTGAATGTTATATCTCAACACTGATAGGCGGAATCCTTCCAGAATGAGTTTATAGTGAAAGAACCAGTAGAACAGGAGGGTGGGCAGGAGGATGATGATGCCAAATCTGAACTGGGGTGATCGTATGATTCGACGCGCCCTCGCTCCAATCGCGGCCAGCGTTGGTGCCGTCTCTTGCCGTACTTGACTCTGCATCTGCAACCCACTCCTTATTACGCTTGTCGCGGTCCTGCGCACCGAGCACAAGCAGATACGCTCTGCTAGGCGCGGATGCTTCGGCGCAGCGCCGAAGCATCCGCGCCTGCCAACACCTGATCAGTCAGGCAGGGCCTCAACAATCAGAAGTTCCGATGTCAAGGCCGCCTCTAGGCGAAGCGACACTCCTGTCTTTGATAGGGCATAGCCATCAAGAACGCAAGCGTCTCCAGAGTTGTCAAACGTGACTCGATATCGGCGGCCAAGATCGAGCCCACGGAAGCGAAGCGTAAACTCCGGTTCCGCTGGGTCGGCAAGGCGGAACACACCAGCGACGGCTCGCTGGCGATCTTCCGAGACCAGCTCAAGAGCGGCCCACCCGTGAGGATCAAACCCCTTTAGCTCAGGCGTATGATGGTATATCCGACTCGTCCGCTGAATGGGCCTCACAAAGTCCTTGTACAGATCGATCACGCGCCGAATCCGACCGAGATGCTCAGGATTCGACGGCATCCCTCGCAATTGCAGCCAGGCCGAAACCGTCGGATGCCCGAAGAGCAGACGTCGCGCCTGAAAGTCCAGTTCTGCCGTCCGCTGGCCCGCCTGTCCCATCCCCGCATAGCAGTCCACATACTCCGGCGGCAACGCCATGGTCATGCCATTGGTGATCGAGACGCAGCGAGGAGCTTTCTGCCAGTCTGTAACCCACGTGTGTTCGAAATAGCGCAAGAGCCCAAGATCAGTACGCCCGCCACCCCCAGCGCAGTTCTGGAAGATCACCTCCGGATACCGCTCGCGTAGACGATCAAACAGACCATAAAGAACCTCATAGTAACGCCAATAACTGTTCTCGGTGAAACCGCACTGGAGGTTCCATGCTCCAGGACCCTGGTTTCCAACGTTCCAGTCGAGTCGGAACAAGTCGACCTCGTGGGTAGTGATCAACCGGTCGACATGTGCCTCAAGCCACTCCAGGACCTCCGGTTGCGTCAGATCGATCGAGCCGCGCGGGTCAGCCTCGCCGTTGTAGCGACGCGACAGCCACTCGGGATGCTCTCGCGCGATCTGGCTCTCCTCGCCGATCCGCTCCGCATCCATCCATAGGCCAAGCAACATCCCCTTCTCATGGATGCGTTCTCGGATCGGCCCCAGACCCTCCGGAAAGACCTCTCCGTTGACCTGCCAGTCGCCCACGGTGGACCACCACCTGGCGTTGGGAGGAAAGTACCAGATCGCATCAAGGATCACCACCTCCGCTCCGATGGCAGCCGCGCAGTCGATGCCATCAAGCACTTGCTCCAGCGCGATGGGCGATGCTGGGCCGATCCCAGACGTAACCAGTCCTCTCATCTCTGGCGGATAGGCGTGCTCTGAGAAAACGCTTTTACGCAAATGGTCATGCAACGCTTGGACGGCCTCATCCAGATCACCGATCACCATGCCCAGGTGCATCACTGGCGTCGTGACCGTCTCCTCTGGAGCCAACACACGTAGCGGTGCCGGGCCATCTGGGCCACCTCGGAACCACAACCGCGTCGACCGCCAAGGGGAACGCTCCTCCCCTTCCTCCAGGTCGAACTCGAATGCGTAGCCTCCCGACCAGGCCAACGTGCCCACAAAGTGCACGCCGGTCTGGTGGCTCCTCAGCACAAAGAACGGATGCCGGTGGCGCCCTCGACGGTAACGCCCGTCCACCCGATAGCCCGCGGTGGGAATCGTGTGCCACTCAAAGTCGCCTTCGTTCCCCCAGTGCGAGTCTCGAAAGTAGCCCACCGAGTAGAGAGTCTCTTCGGCGTCCATGGAGTGCGCCCCCACGTCGAGCACCCCGCTCCAGGGGAATGCCGCCGACAGCGCTACAGGCGCTTCCGAGCGGTTCACGATCTCCAGCCAGCGCGCAAGTACCGCTGTCCCATCCAAATGCGTATGCACTCGGATGGTGATCGGCCGCACCGAATGAGACAAGGTCGCGACAAAGTGGAGCCCCCGCTCATCTCGCTTCTGCTCATGCCCCTCCCAATGCCAACCAGAGCGCAGCAGCTGCCCATCGGCCTCCACCCAGAACGCCTGCGGCATTGCGTGCTGGGCCGTCGCGACGCGCTCGGCCTCCGGATTGGTAAAGCCAGAACCATTCCAGCCCCGTCCAACGTAGTCGCCGGAGATCAACGACTCCTGATACACGGCCAGACCTGATCTGTAGGTGATCGTCAGCTCAGGATCGTTTGTCAGACACACATCGATAAAGCCCGCACCCGCACATCTGTTATCCTCTTGGGTCATCGGAATCCCTCCCATGGACATCGAACTTCGCCTCGACCTGGTTGTGCCGGTAACTCAAAGGCTGCGGGCCTCGCCGCACCTGGCGCTGTAGTCTTCGCAGACCGCGCATAAGCGCAATGAGGCCCGCCATCGGCAGAGTGCTGCACCTCACAACAGACGCGAGATACTAGACCTCGCCCCACTCGTCGACAAACTCCTGTCGCTGCATCTCAAGTCGACTCTGCATATGCTCGCAGGCCTCTTCGGGAGACATGTCACCGACTCGCACCAGATCACATCCTTCGCCAAAGATGCCGCTGATCTCGCTCGAGTAGCCAAACCCTTCGCCATAGTAGACTGTGCGAGGGCCGAGATGATAGACCAGCATGTTGCCCACGATCACGTTAGGGCTTTCATCGCTGGGATCCTTGTAGTACTCCCGCGAGTCGACCAAGGATTTGACCGGAGGAGGGCTGCCATTGTAGATCTTGCTGTACTCGATCTGGGCCTCATCCGTCAGCAGCATCCGGAGGTATTCGAGTGCCAGGTTGGGGCTTGCTGACCTGGTTGGAGCCACAAACCCCCAACCCCCCTCACCGATGAACAGAGGCTCCCGCCCATCGATCTTTGGACAGCCTGCAAGATAGTACACCAGGCCAACATCCCTTCCGGTGGTGGTGGGGGTACGATTTCCTCGAGCCAGGGCTACCTTGCCCGCCAGCGCTGCGTTCACGCTATTCTCGGTAAGCTTGGTCTCGATGCCGAGATCTACAGCTCTCTGGACTTGGAGCTCCATCGCCCGAACACCTTCTTCGGTGTTCACGTTGAACTGCTTGTTATCGCTATCCCACCATTCCATGCCCTTGGGCTCAAGAAGAGTTCGCAGAATGCCAAGGTACTGCGTGTCTTCCCATCCCTGACTTGAGAGCCCCCAACGCGCGACAGTGCCGTCTGACTCCTCTATCTGAAGTTCACTGGCAAGCTGCCACATGTCCTCAAAGCTCTCGAAAAAGATCTCCCCGTTTGTCGGTGGGTAGAGCTCCTCAAGCCCCAGCTCACGCACATCATCAGTTGGCACGTTAACACAGCTGCCGACTCGGTTGAACTCGGTGGGCACTCCGTAGATCTCGCCCTCCCAAGTGTATTGCTGCCAGGCGTCAGCGGCAATGAAATCCTTCTCAGGGTCGAACCCCTTGATATCATAGACCGAGTCCCTCAGCGGAACAAGCATCTGCTGAAGATAGAGAGGCATGCTGTTCTTGCCCATGATGCAGACGAGGTCTGGGGGGGTTCCTGCCGCGACATTGGCGGTCAGCTTCGGCAGTAGCTCGCCACCTGGCATCGGCTGCACTTCTAACTTGGAGCCGGTCTGCTCCTCAAACAGGTTCGCGAGACGCTCATAGGCCTCGACATGAGGATCGTAGGCCAGTCCCCACTGGATACCCGTAGGCTCGATAGCAGCCGGAAGCTCGGCTTCTGGCTCCGGAACTGCAGTAGGTGGTACCTCCTTTTCCTTCTCTGGAGCCGCGGCAGCCTCGGTAGGAGCCGGTGTCGCCGCCGGACGGCAGGCTGCCAACACACCCACGCCCAATGCGGCCAACGAGTGGGCTAGGAAGCTGCGTCTTGATAGACTTCTAAACATCTCGATCCTCCCTGTATACCTTTGCGTTCATATGCTCTCTCAGAGACCCCTTTTGCTGGTATGCCACCTCACGGCCGCCCAGCACCTTCATGCTGCTTCTGTCAATATACACTCCTCTCAACCGCGTCTGTCGAATCCTCGCTCGAGTCAAGGCCCCAAATGACATGCTATCCTGCCACCAAGCGTCGAGCGACGACGAGGCAAAACTCAAGAGACCGACACAATGTGTGCAGAATGCATCTAGAATCCAACTGTAGCCTCGACCAACGCGTCGACATTCTCAGGAGGCGTCCCACAAGGGATCCCCCCCCCAAACGAAAGAACCAGGCTGCGTCCCTCAGCGCTTCGGATGCACTCTTGTGCGGAGCGCCGCACGTCTTCTGGGGACCCCCTCAGTCCAACCGACAGTGGCGGGACGTTGCCCATGAGCGCGACCCGGTGACCGATCTCTCTCGCCACAGACCCGATGTCAAGCTCATGGCTAAAATGCCATAGGTCAAAGCCCGCATCGGGGAGGCTTTGCACGAGATGACGACACGGAGTGTCATTGTGGTAGACCTTCAGGAGACCGTCGAACCCGGCGAACAGACGTTGCAGGCGAGGCAGCACGAGCTCTTTGAAGTGGCAAGTCGATACCAGACCACTCACGTCATCACCGATGAAGATGCCAGCCGGCTCCCTCAACACCTCTAGCTGAGCCTCGAGCCAGCGTATACTCGAAGTCGTCATCGATTCAAGGGTTCTGGCGGTTGCCTGAGGCTCGTCAACAATCGCCTCCATGAGTCCGGTGATCCCCATGACAGCAGAGGCCAAGCTCATTGGACCCCACGAGAAGGCAAAGTGCCCTCCGAATCCCTCTGCCTGAAGCATCTCTTCCGCGACCCTTTGTTGCCGCAGGATCAGGGGAAGAGGGCCATGTTCATGTGGATCGATCGGAGCTACGTTCGCCCAACATCGGACGTCTTTCACTAGTGGCGAACATGAAGGAGGCTGATCACGATGGAAATGCATCCGGACACCATAAGCGCCCGCCAGCTGCGCCATACCCCACTCTACGCAGAACCCGGGGAGCAGTAGAACGTCCGGGAACCGTCGAGCCAATGTGACGTTGGCCTCGTGCCATCTGCTGGGCAACGCATAGTAGTCACGATAATCCATGCCAGCGTAGCTGGGAACATAAGAACTCGAGGCAACCAAAGCTACTGGCACACAGTCACAATGCTCCAAGCGAGCCGTCTGTTCGAATCTCCTCAGAGGGTTGGTCATTGGTCTCTTCAGTCCTGCCGAAGCGTTTGCATCATCCCTTGGAGCACCCTAGCGAGGGTCGGAGGAGCAAGTTCCGACCGTATCTCTCATCGAGCTACGTGATCTTCGGTCAATATCCTGTTTTCCGGGCAACGCGAACCAAGGAACAACCCCTGGATTCACAAGATTCCGAGGCCACTCGTCATTCAGGACGTCAGCAACTGCTCTGGCAGCGCCAATTCTCCCGTTCCTCAAAGCCTCGACAGAGTGCGCACTGCAGTGTGGCGTAAGGAGAACGTTTGGCAGAGTCCACAATGGATGATCTGTCGCGAACCCCTCCTGATCAAAGACGTTGACTTCCCCAAAGACGTCAAGAGCCGCGTACGCGATTGTCCCCGACTGGAGCGCATGTACGAGATCCGACTCGCGCACTATGTGCCCACGCGCTGTGTTAATGAGGATGGAACTGGACTTCATCAACTCCAGCTCCCTGAGAGTCACCATGTGACGTGTCTCATCAGTCAGTGGGCAATGAAGGCTGACAACATCGCTCTCTCGAAGCAGAGTATCGTAATCTACGCTAACCACGCCCGCCGATGGGCCCACGTTTTGGTACGCATCGTGAACCAGGATTCTCATGCCAAACCCGGCAGCTCGCTGCGCCACCGCCTTACCAATGCTGCCGTAACCGACAATACCCAGAGTAAGCGCTGACAACCTATGAACGAGCGGAAGCGTGAGATGGATTCGCCTCCCGCTCCGAGCACTGGTCTCGTAAGCCTTCAGCTGCCGAACGGAAGCGAGTAGCAAAGCCATCGTGTGATCCGCGACCTCGTCCGTGGCAAAATCCGGCACATTGGTCACCAAGATACCTTGTAACGTGGCCTGATCAACATCAATGTTATCCAGTCCAGTACCAAGCCTGGAGAGGACCTTGCATCGCCTTAGACGATGAATAACCGAGCCAGGCAGGTGGGCGCCCACCACGATAACGGCATCTGCCATGGGTAACCAGCTACTAGATTCATTGGAAGTCGGTTCTTCCGCCTCAATAACACAGGCACTCAAGCCTGTCAGTATTTCCTTTTCCTCAGGAATCATCGGCGCAGTGATTGTGTTAAGGCGTACAATCACCGGCTGTATCGTAGAAGCATCACGCATGCCCTATCTCTCCGATATGTTCATTTTTACTGTGACCTGTATCGCCACTGACCCTGCCCCTCTGTGCTGGAGATGCAACTCAGTCGCTGGCGAGCTGATCCGACAATGGGACGCTA
>Ga0334882_1003710_pt1 | contig 13711 bp, 12 predicted proteins | sample GraSluR1_MG_5_FD_207226 | JGI IMG/M metagenome (GOLD analysis project Ga0334882, IMG submission 207226) | Sludge microbial communities from methane-producing bioreactor in Wageningen University, Netherlands - Granular Sludge_15_04-R1 | ecosystem: Engineered > Bioreactor > Anaerobic >... | reverse complement strand
CTGATAGAAGCAGCTTCTCAATCGTCTCGGTGGGCCACCGTGTCGCGTTCTCCACAGCAGCGACATCCTCAACGCTCAGACGCTCCGCCCGAGCGATAGCGGATATGATCTCGGCATCAGCTGCATAGCCTTTGCTGATGAGATCACCAAGGAGATACGCCAGGGCAAGGCGGGCTCGTGTGGGAAAGTCCTGGGTGATAGGCGGCGGTTGGTCCAGACCAAATCGCTGTTCGAATGGAAGTGCAACCATCGGTTTCCTCCTAGATTCGCTGCCACCAACACCGACCGCTCTCGGCGCGACCTGCGCACCACTATCGGATCGGAACACCAGCGCCATCCACATTATAGTGTGGTCCTGTGGCCTGCACACCTTGAGCACACCACAGCCCTAGCGGCATCGAGCAAGTGACCGTTTGGTACGATGGACACAGATAGGGGGCGACTAAATGTGGCGAAAGTGGGCGTCAGCACTACAACTGAGGTCGAGATCACCGTCGATGGCGTCGAGGTGACGCCGGCGGCGCCGGCGTGGTGGGAGAGGAGGGCCTCCACGATGGCGGAGGCCTTTTCTCTTGTGCGCGCGAGGTCTTCGAGCCGGCGCTGGAGGGCGCGCTCGCGCGGGTCGGTGTCGTCGAGCCGGAAGGTGTGGGCGTGCCTAGCCATCGGGGGTACTCCTGCGAGCGGGGAATCTTCCGGGTTGCCGGCGAGAGGGGGGAGCAACCCGGAAGAGAGGGATAGGCTCCCCCACCCTCTTGCCCCCACCCGGCCCCCAAGTATACTGTCACTATATCGCCGCTAACGTGCCGGGCCGGGAGGCACAACGTTGACTCCTGGCTCCCCACGCCTATACTCACCCCCAAACGCAGAGGAGTGATGCCATGACAGAGCCCAAGCTTGCAGCGCAGTTGTACACGGTCCGCGACTTCACCAAGACCGCCGACGAGTTCCGCGCGAGTATGGCCAAGATCGCCGACATCGGCTACACGGCGGTCCAGGTCTCGGGAATCGGCCCGATCCCGCACGAGGAGGTCAAGGCGATCACCGACGCCTTCGAGCTGACGATCTGCATCACCCACGTCGGCTTCGACTACCTCCAACATGACCTCGAGGCCGCCATCGCCCAGCACAAGCTCTGGGATTGCCCCAACGTCGCCATCGGCAGCATGCCCGCCGGCTATCGCGAGCAGGGGGAAGCCGGTTTCAAGCGGTTCGCGCACGACGCCACCGAGGTCGGGCGCCGCCTCGCCGACGCCGGGCTCACCTTCAGCTACCACAACCACAGTTTCGAGTTCGTGCGCTTCGGCGATCGAACCGGGCTGGACATCATCTACGAGGAGAGCGACCCCCGTTACCTGATGGCCGAGCTGGACACCTATTGGGTCCAGCATGGCGGCGGCGACGTCATCGACTGGATCGACAAGCTCGCCGGGCGCATGCCCGTCATCCACTTCAAGGATATGGTGATCCACGAGGGGCAACAGATCATGGCCGAGATCGGTGAGGGCAACCTCAACTGGCGCGGCATTCTCGATGCCTGCAAGGACGCCGACATCGACTGGTATGCGATCGAGCAGGATGTCTGCCGTCGCGACCCCTTCGACAGCCTGCGGATCAGCTACGACAACCTCAAAGCGATGGGAGTTTCCTGATGCAGCTCATCCTAGGTCTTGCCGTCGTCATCGCCATCATCCTGCTGATCGGCTGGCTGCAGGACAACAAAGAGAGACGCCGCGTCACGAGCTTGCGCGAGGCCGCCGAACGCCTGGGCTTTGACTTCCGCCAGGACGAGGATGCCGGCGTGCTCAGGCAGACGATCCCCTTCCTCATCTTCTACCAGGGCGTCTCGAGCACGGCTCACAACGTGATGCTCTCCCCCCCCAACCCGACCGACGACGAGGCGCCCCGCATCGCCGCCTTCGAGTACGCCTTCAACGTCCCCTTCGGACGCTACACTCAGAGCTGGCGCCAGACCGTCATCCAGCTTCTCTCGCCGACCCTCTCCCTGCCGGCCTTCTCGGTCATGCCCAACGTCGTCTTCGAGGCCTTGGCGACCAAGGCGCGCGACGAGAAGGTGCGCGAGCATGCCTTGAGCTCCCCCACCCTGAAGCTCGACAACGCCCCCACCCTCACCGAAGAGAGCCACATCCAGGCGCCCGACCGCGCAGCCGTAGAGCCCCTCTTCACCAACGCGCTCATCCGCTTCTTCGAGGACCATCCGGATCTCTGTGTGGAAGCGGGCGACAACACGCTTATCCTCTACCGTTTCGACGAACTCACCCCGGCGGACAAGCTGTCCGCGTTTATCGATGAAGCTTACGAACTCCACCGCATCCTCAAGGAGGGATCAGCATGACCGTCAACATCGGCGCCGTCAGCCTCGGATTCAGCGGCACCCCGCTGCCTCAGGTCTTCGAGATGTTGGCTGCTATGGGAGCCACCTGTGTTGAGATCAACGGTAATACCGAACGCCACCACGGCATCGCCCTCGACAACACCACCATCCCGCAGGTCCGCCAATGGGCCAAGGACGTGGGCCTCACCATCGGCAGCCTCAGCGGCTACTGCGACTTCGCGATGACCGACGATGCCGCGCTCGAGACGGAGATCGCCCGCCTGATGGAGACCTGCCGCGCCGCCTCGGAGATGCAGGTGCCCATCGTGCGCGCCTTTGCCGGTGACGTCAAGCCGGGCCTCACCTTCGACATGGTCCGTCGACCGATGATCGCCGCCTTCCGCAAGGCAAGCGCGCTGGCCGGCATCCTGGGCGTGACCCTGGGTATCGAGAATCACGGACGGCTGGTCAACGATGGCCCGGCGCTCGCCGCGATGGTCGAGGAGGTCGGGGCCGACAATCTCGGCTTCACCCTCGATACCGGCAACTTCGCCTGGGCCGGTCACAATCCCGCCGAGGTGCGTGCCGATTTCGAGGCCGTGCTGCCCCGCGTGGTCAGCCTGCACATCAAGGACGGCGTGTGGACCGAGGACGGGTTCGACTTCGTCCCCGCGGGCGACGGCGAGCTGCCCCTCGACTGGGTCATCGACGCGCTGCTGGCCCGCGGCTATCAGGGCAACATCTACAGCGAGTACGAGGGCGCGGGCGACCGGCGTGAGGGGACGCACCGCTCCATTGCCTACTTGAAGACCGTCGTGCCGCAAGGAGAATGAGCGTTGCTGCCCTGGTTAGGTGAGCACCTCATCGAGGTCTGGGGGCCGTTTCGGCTCTTCACCTCCTATCTCTTCCTCGCCAGCATCGGGACCGCGATGGCGGCGCTGGGGACCCTGATCGCCCTTCCCAAGCTCTGGGACCGCCTGCCGCGGGACCACGGACGGGCCCACGCGGTCGACGCCGAGGCTGCCCGCGGGAAGCCCGTGGGCGCAGGCATCATCTTCGTCTCGATCTTCGCCCTCTCCGCCCTGCTCGTCATCCCCTTCGATTGGCGCATCGTCGGCGTCACCGGCTGTGTGCTGCTCTCGATGCTCGAGGGCTACCTGGATGACCGCAACCACGGCTATAGCGAATACACGCTCGGCGCGCTCGATCTGCTCATCTCGCTCTTGGGCGCGATCTCGCTCTGCCAGTTCAACCACTACGTGATCTGGCTTCCGCTCATCAAGACCCCCATCGAGCTGTCGCCCTGGATCTTCATCCCGCTGACGACGCTGGTCCTGTGGCTGATGATCAACGCCACCAACTGCACCGACGGGGTGGACGGCCTCTCGGCGAGCCTCTCGATCCTCGCCTATCTCTATATGGGCGGCATCCTCTACGGTGTCGTGGGCCACGCCGACATCTCGCGCTATCTGCTCGTGCCCCACTACCCTGACGGCGCCGACTGGGCCCTGATGGCCTTCATCATGGTCGGCTGTCTCGCCGGCTATCTCTGGCACAACAGCCTCCCGAGTACCGTCCTGATGGGCGATGCGGGATCGCGCCCCATGGGCTTGCTGCTGGGTCTGCTGGTGATGGCCTCCGGGAATCCCTTTATGATCTTCGTCGTCACCGGCGTGGTGCTCGTCAACGGCGCCACCGGTCTGCTCAAGGTCTCGCTGCTGCGTTTCTTCAGGATCAGCATCTTCAAGAGCATCCGCTATCCGCTTCACGACCACGTCCGCCACACGCTGGGCTGGTCCAACACCCAGGTGCTCGTGCGCTTCGTGCTCCTTCAGGCCATCGGCACACCCATCCTGCTGGTGTTGCTCTTCAAGGTGAGGTAGCGCCGTCGCACAATCCGGCCCACACCATTCTCGGGGGTGATGATGCGTAGGAAGAACCGAGTCCGAAACAAGGTCATCGTGATCGGTGCTGGGATCTCCGGCCTCACCGCGGCGTCCTATCTCTCGCGGGCCGGCCACGCCGTCACCCTCTACGAACAGCACACCGAGCTTGGCGGGGTCACCGCCACGCTGCATCAGGACGGCTTCGGCTGGGACATGGGACCGCTGCTCCTGGAGGGCTTCGCGCCGGACGAGCGCGCGGGCCGCATCCTCAAGGACCTTGACGTCGCCGATAAGATCAAGCTGCAGATCGGCGATCGGGGCTACGTCTTCCCCGACTTCAGCCTCTGGCGACCCGACGCCTACGAGGGCCCCAACTGGCGCCGCGAGCGCCTGAAAGGACTCTTTCCGGCAGAGCACGAGGGCATCGACCGGTACTACGCCTTCTATCAGCGGATGATGAACCTGGTCGCGCTCAACACGCGCGCGGATCTCGCCTGGGGCCCGGCAAAAGCGCTGCTCAAACTGCGGCTGTGGCTGGCCTTCAACCGCGTGAAGGAGCACGTCGACACATCGGCGCAGCAGCTGATGGATCAGCTCTTCGTCGACCCCCGCCTCAAGGCGCTCTTCACCTCCATCCTCGCCGATCTGGTGGCCCGTCCGAGCCGTTTTCCCGCCCTCGGCGTGCCGACGCTCAACGTGGAGAACAGCTTCGACCATCGCATACCCCGCCGGATCACCGGCGCCGGCAAGCGCCCGAGCTACCACTACATCGTCGGCGGCTGCGGCAAGCTCGTCGCCGCGCTGACCGAGAGCCTGCGCGAACGCGGCGTCCACATCTACGCCAACGCCACCGTCGAGAAAGTCCTCATCGAGGGCGATCGCGTGCGTGGCGTCCGCCTTGCCGGCGGACACACGGAGCCCGCCGATGTCGTCGTGGCGACCGGCGGTGCGCACGAGACCTTCTTCCGCATGGTAGGGCGCGAGTACCTGACCAGCGGCTTTGCCTTCGAGGTCGATCAGCTCGAGCTGATGGAGTCGGTCCTGATGGTGCACCTGGGTGTGACGATAGACCCGCGCCCCTACCAGCCGGGCCCCCTGGGATACCACTACGGCACCTACGACATCGAGGGAGCCGTCTCCAACTGCGCGCGCGGCATCTATCACGAGGGGCAGGACGGCTTCTTGATCTATGTCCCCTCGCTGCACTCCCCGGAGTTCGCGCCCGCGGGCCAACACGCCCTCACCATCTACACCATTGCCCCCAACGTACTGACCGAGGGATCCTGGGTCGCGCGCCGCCGCGAGCTGACCGACCGGCTGCTCGCCTGCGCCGAGTCCGTCATCCCCAACCTGCGGGCGCACATCGTCACACAGGTGACCCTCACCCCCGACGACTTCAAGGCACGCGTCCACCAGGACCACCACGCCTTCGGCGGTCGTGTCCCCGTCATGGGCCAGGAGGGCCCGGGCTACGAGACCCCCATTCGGGGCCTCTGGTTCATCGGATCACAGAGCAAGAGCGGCGGCGGCGTGCAGAACGTGATGGTCGGCGCGCGCGATGCCGCGCGCGACATCCAGGCATCGCTTCGCGCCTAGACCACGGCCCAACCCGGGTAGCCGTCGCGTCCTAGCCGTCGCGTCGTCGCCCCCACATCCACCAAGGAGCTCCCTATGCGTATGTCCAAGTTGTTCAGCAGCACCCTCCGCGAGGCACCTGCCGAGGCGCAGGTCACCAGCCACCAGCTCCTGTTGCGCGCCGGCTTCATTCGCCAACACGCGGCAGGCATCTTCAGCGCGCTGCCCTTGGGCCTCCGCGCCATGGCCGGGATCGAAAGCATCGTGCGCGAGGAGATGAACGCCATCGGGGGACAGGAGATCAAGATGCCCGTCGTCAACCCCGCCGAGATCTGGCAGGAGACGGGCAGATGGTACACCGTCGGCGCGGAGATGGGGCGCTTCAAGGATCGCACCGACCGCGATATGGTCCTCGCGATGACCCACGAGGAAGTCGTCACCGACCTGCTGCGTCAGGAGGTCCACTCCTACCGTCAGCTGCCGGCGCTCGTTTACCACATTCAGACCAAGTGGCGCGACGACCCGCGCCCCCGGGCGGGCCTCATCCGCGTGCGTGAGTTCACGATGAAGGACAGCTACAGCCTCGATGTCGACGAGGAGGGCCTCGACCGCCAGTACCGGGCCCACTACCAGACCTACTTCAACATCTTCCATCGCTGCGGCCTGGCGCCGATCGCCGTCGGATCCGACACCGGGATGATGGGCGGCAGTATGGCCCACGAGTTCATGGCGCTCACGCCCGTCGGCGAGGATACGCTCCTCCTCTGCGACGGCTGCGGTTACGCCGCCAACCGGCAGGTCGCGCGCTTCCGCAAGCCGGAGGCGCCTCCCGAGCTCCCCCGCCCCATCGAGAGGGTCTCGACCCCGGGGATCACGACGATCGAGGACCTGGCGGCCTTTCTGAGTCTCGCGCCCGCCCGGACCGCCAAAGCGGTCTTCATGGTCGCGACGCTCACCGTCGGGTCGCAGGACGTCGAGCGCTTCGTCTTCGCCGTGGTCCGCGGCGATATGGCCGTCAACGAGACCAAGCTGGCCAACGCTGTGCAGGCCAAGTCCCTGCGCCCGGCGACCGAGGCGGAGATCCGCGCGATAGGCGCCGAGCCGGGCTACGGCTCCCCGATCGGCGTGCACGAGGCCCTGATCGTGATCGACGATGCCGTCGCGACCTCGCCCAACCTGGTCGCCGGCGCCAACGAAGTCGGCTTCCACCTGCTCAACGTCAACGCGGGCCGCGACTTCGTCCCCGACCTCGTCGGCGACATCGCCGCCGCCCAGGAGGGCGATGCCTGCCCTGAGTGCGGCGCGCGAATGCGGGCCGAACGCGGCGTCGAGATCGGCAACATCTTCAAACTGGGCACCCGCTACAGCGAGGCCATGGGCGCGACCTACGCCGATGAGGAGGGCGAGGCCCATCCCATCGTGATGGGCTCCTATGGGATCGGCATTGGGCGGGCGCTCGCCTGCATCGCGGAGGCTCACCACGACGACCACGGTCTGCTCTGGCCGATCTCCGTCGCTCCCTACCACGTCCATCTTATCAACCTGGGGCCTGAGGGCTCCGAGGCCGAGGCAGTAGCCGACCGGCTCTATGCCGACCTGCTCGCCGCAGGCGTGGAGGTGCTCTACGACGACCGCGACCGCAGCCCGGGCATCAAGTTCAACGACGCCGATCTCATCGGCCTGCCGCTGCGCATCACCATCGCGCGGCGCGGCCTGGCCCAGGGGGCCGCGGAGTTCAAGCTCCGCCGCGAGGAGGAGCGGACGCTGATCCCACTGGACGACGCCGTCGCCCATGCACGCGACCTCCTCGCCGGCCTGCAGGCCGAGCTCGCTGCCGCCGCAGTTGACGTGCCGTTCAGGGCGTGATAGCCTAAGCTCAGGTTACACCACTCACTCTACACAAGGAGGTCACACCATGGACGCTCTTGAGGTTCTCTTCACCCGCCGCAGCATCCGCAAGTATGAGACCACCCCGGTCACCGACGAGGAGCTGCGCACCATCCTGGAGGCCGGGATGAACGCGCCTTCGGCGAACAACCGCCAGCCGTGGCATTTCCTCGTCGTGGACGACCGCGACAAGCTCAACGGCATTATGGCGGCGCATCCCTACACCCGCATGCTGGCCCAGGCCCCGTTGGCGATCCTGGTCGTCGGCGACACTGAGACCTCGCCCGGCTACTTCCAGCAGGACTGCGCGGCAGCCATCGAGAACATACTCTTGGCAGCCAAGGCCCTGGGCCTCGGCACGGTCTGGTGCGGCGTCTATCCCAATGAGGAGCGCGTCGCCGCGATGCGCGAGCTCTTCGCCATCCCCGCATCCTTCGCCCCGATCGGCGTTGTCGCCGTCGGCCATCCGGCGGAGGACAGGGGACGGGTCGAGCGCTGGTCAGACGATAAGGTCCATAAGAACGCGTGGTAGTACCGGTCGAGGCAGCCTCTGAGGGATCACCGGAGCCCGCGGCTCCGGTGATCCCCGTCACGCCCGAGGCGGCCTCGATCAACCGCATCGTCATCGTCGATCTGCCCGGGCAGCCGGTCGACCACGAGGTACGGGACAGGCGGGCCTCCTATCTGCTCTCCGTGCCCGCGCTCATTCGCTACGCCCACGCGGCCGCCGATGCGCTGGCCATGCCCCGCGCCCTACGCGAGGCCGATCCTGAGCTGCCGGAGACCCGCCGCGACCTGCCCCGCTGGGTCGACGGCTGCCTGACCCGCCCTGATCTGCAGGTCCAAGCAGCCGCGCATGCCATCGCGCGGCGCCTCGGGCGCAACCTCGGCGCCCTCGTCGCAGCCCTGCACCGCGGCGACGCCGCCAACCGCGCCGCGCGCGCCGATTGGACGGATCGTGAGTGGGAGCACTGGCGACAGGTGCGCAAGGTCTGGATCGGGGGCGGGATCGTGAGCGGTGACCTGGGCGCCGCGATGGTGCCCCACGCCCGGGAGGTCCTCGCGGAGACGGGCTGCGATCCGGGCCTGACCATCGCCAGGACGCCCTATCCCCAACACATGACGACGTTGGGCGCCGCCCGTTACCTGCCCGCCGGGTCCACGACCACGCCGGAGCACGCCCTGATCGTGGATTTCGGGCAGACCTCGGTCAAGCGGGCCCTGGTCAGCTACCGCCGGGGCGCCGTCGCTCGCCTCTTCTGGCTGCCCTCTCAAGCCGCAGCGTGGCGGTGGCCCAGCCCACCCTCCGACGGACGCGCGCCGCCCCCCCGACCGGCCTCAGTCGCGAGCGCGCGCGAGGTCCTCAGCTTCGTCACGGAGGCTATCTGCACCGGCCTGGCCCTGGCCGAGGCCCATCTCGGTGCGCCGGTCCGCCCCGAGGTCGTGGCAAGCATCGCGGCCTACGTGGAGGGGGGTGCGGTCCTGGGGAACGGCATCTACGCGCTGATGCGCCACCTGGCCGATGACGTCCGCCCGCTCGTGGCCGACAGCGTCGCCGCCGCATGCGACCGCCGCATCCGTCTCGCCATCATCCACGACGGGGCCGCAGCCGCGGCCGTCCACGCGGGCGAGCCGCCGGCGCCGAGCGCCGTCATCGTCGTCGGTACCGCTCTGGGCGTCGGCTTTCCCGCGTCTGAGGCCGCCGGGCTCCGCCCCATCGCACCCGACCTCGCCTGACCTACAACGCCAGCCGCATCTCAATGCGCCGGAACGACTCGAAGTAGCGCATCGCCTGAAGACCGGTCAAATGGGGATCCGACGCCGGAAAGTTCTCGGTCTTGGTGTCCTGGATCGCGTGGGCCGTATGCAGCGCGTGAGCGAGCACCCGCGCCACCTCAGCCGGATCACCCTCCTCGGCCTGCACAATCAACCTCCCCAGCTGGAAGACCGTCTGCTCATAGACCAGCCACCCGCGCCCGGCGCCGTCACACGCCGCTTCCAGGCACTGCAGGTCCTCACTGTGCCGCAGCGAATCGACCTCATCCAGCCACGACGGTTGGCTGCGGCGACGTGCCAGGAGCGCCAACGCCTGCTCGCGGTCGCCGTGGACGACGCTGTACGCCGGCACCTCCGTCAACGGCGGGCCCGGCGGGCGGCGCAGGATCAGGAGTTCGCGGGTCTCCACAAACCCCAGCTTGCGGAAGAGCCGGTGTGCGGGCTCGTTGTCCTTGATGACCTCAAGCATCACGTGGTCGGCGCCGGCATCGCGGGACTGCTCGATCAGGTAGCTCATCATCGCCTCCCCCGCCCCCGACCGCCGCTTGACCGGCAAAACGCCCAGCCGCGTGATCCAGGTATGGCCCGGGCGCGTCCCCAACATCGCCAGCCCGAGGATGTCGTCCCCATCCATCGCCACCACCGAACGCGTCAGATCCACGTCATAGGTGTCAATATAGGCCTGCAGGCGCGCCACGTTCATCGGCATCGGCACGATGTAGTCGACGCGCGACCGGTTGTAGGCGTCGGTCAGGGCCGCCACCGTGAACTTGGACGCCGGCACCAGCCGGCATGCCGGCGCGCGTTCGTCGTAGGATTGCGATTCGCTCGTCAAGCCGAGGGACAAGATCCACCCCCCCAGGTGGTCGCGTCGCGCCACAACCCGGCGGGCCGGCTACGCTTCGTCATCGGCAGCCTCCTCCGCGACCAGAAACTCGCCGATCTGGCGGGCGAAGTCTCGCGCGCTGATCGGCTTGCTGAGATAGCCGTCGCAGCCGTACGCCGTCGCCATCTCGGCGGCGAAGTCCTGGGGCCAGGCCGTGACGGCGACCAGCGGGATCTTCGACAGAAGCGTCGATCCCTTGATCAGCCCCGCCACCGTCTGCCCATCGAGATCGGGCAGGCCCATATCCAGCAAGATCAGATCGGGCATGGCCGACATCGCCGTCCGCAGGCCGCTCTCGCCGTCAGGCGCCACCAACACGTCGTAGCCCGCGTGCTCCAGCAGACGCCGCATCAGCCGCGACTGATGCGCATCATCCTCCATGATCAGAATCCTCGTCATGCCCGCTCCTCCCAGGCCGCCAGGCCTTGCGCTACCTTCGTCAAGAGCTCGGGGATCTGCACCGGCTTGGCTATGTACTCATCACATCCCTGGCTCAGAAAGCGTTCGCGATCACCGACCATCGCCGACGCCGTCAGGGCCACGATCCAGGTCTTGCAGAGGACGTCGTCCCCACGGACCCTCGCGGCGATCTCCAGGCCATCCAGCTCGCCCGGCAACGCGATATCCAACAGCAAGAGCGGTGGACGATGGGCCTCCAGCAGCGCCCAACCCTCGTCGCCGCTCTCGGCCAGGAGCACCTCGTAGCCGTGCGCCTGCAGCACCTTCTGGACCAGCCGGCGATTGTGGTAATGATCCTCAATGTACAGCACCGTTGCCTTCACCCCACCCTCACCCCTCATCGTCAGCTCCGCCTCCCACGTCCCCTTCTCCGGCGACAGGCAGGCAGGCCGTAAACGTGCTCCCGCGCCCCAGGGCGCTCTCCACCCGCAACTCACCCTCGTGCAGCTCCACCAGGTGCTTCGAGATCGCCAGGCCCAGCCCCGTGCCCTCCGCCCGCCGTGTGCTGGAGCCGTCCACCTGGCGGAAGCGCTCGAAGAGCCGCGTCAGATTCTCCTCGGAGATACCGACGCCCGTGTCGGCGACCGCCAGACAGACGCGCTCGCACGCCGGATCATACCGCGCGCTCAGGCGGATCTCCCCCGCCTCGGTGAACTTGATCGCGTTGGCCACCAGGTTGTTCAGGATCTGCGCGATCCGCACCGGATCCGCATAGATCGTCGGCAGCTCCTTCTCCACCGCCACGTTGATCGTCACCGATTTCGGTCGCTTGTGCAGCAGGCCCATACAGGCTGACTTGGCCTCCTCGAGCAACGGCAGCACCGCCACCGGCGTCCTGTTCAGGGTCATCCGTCCCGCCTCGATCTTCGTCAGATCGAGGATGTCATTGATCAGCCGCAGGAGCTGCTGACCGTTCTCGAAGATCGCGGTCACGTCCTCCTTCATATCGGAGGTCAGCTCACCGTCGATCCCCATCAGCATCACCTCGGAGTACCCCAGGATCGAGTTGAGCGGTGTGCGCAGCTCATGGCTCATGTTGGCGAGGAACTCACTCTTCAACCGATCCACCTCGCGCAACCGCTCGGTCGCCGCCTGGATCGCCTCGAACGACTGCGCATTCCGCAGCGCGATGCCGATCTGCGCCGCCAGCGCACTGAGCACATCGACCTCCGACTCGCTAAACCGCGCGACGGCGTCGTCCTGGACATCGAAGACGCCGATCACCTCGTCACCGACCAGCATCGGGATGGCCACCTCGGAGCGGGTCTTGGGCAGGAGCGGATTGGCCATATGCGAGGGCGCCTCCGTCACGTCCTCGACCAGCACGATCTCCCTGGTCCGCGCCGCCTCGGCGACGAGGCTGGGCACCTGATGCAGCCCGATCGTGTGCCCCCGCTCCCGCATCACACGGCCCGCCTCCCCCGAACCGACGCGCATCACCAGCCGCTCGGTCTCGGGATCCAGCGTGTACACGTGCAGATGGTAGACGCGGAAGCGCTCCTGCACCAACGGCACCACCGCCTCCAGCAGGGCCGTCGGATCCAGGATCGCGTTGATCTGCGCCGCCACGTCTGCCGCCGTCCGCAGCTGCACCGCGAAACGCAACAGCTCGGCCTCGGCGCGCTTACGGTCGGTGATATCCCGCACAATCGCCGCCACGCCGATCGGTTCGTCCTTCTCACCGCTGACGCGGAAGAAGGTCAGCGCCGCCTCAAAGGACGTGTCGTCGAGCCGGAGTTGCGTCGCTTCGCCCTGCCAGCCCATATCGCCCGCCGCGGGCAGCACCTGCGTCACCAGCCGCTCGACATCAGACTCGGGCCACATCTCCATAATGTGCCGGCCCAAGAGCGCCTTGGTCGCGTCCCCCGCGCCGAAGAGCGCCGCGCAGGCCGGGTTCGCATAGGTGATCTGACCGGCGAAGTCGATCATCATAATCGCGTCGACGGCGTGGTCGGCGAGGGCCTGGAAGCGCGCGATCTCACGGCGGGCGCGCTTCTGCTCGGTCACGTCGCGCGTGATCGAGACCACACCCTGCGGCTCCTCCTGCTCACCCCACAACAGGGCTGAACTCTGCTCGGCCACGAAGGAGCTGCCGTCCCTGCGCAGCATTGTGTACTCCTCGATACTGCCCTGGCCCGAGGCCAGCGTGCTGTGCGTCGCTTCGGACATCCGGTTCCAGCTGGCTCGCGTCACCAACTCCATGATGCTCCGTCCCACCAGCTCCTCACGCGTCTCGTAGCCGAAGAGGCGCAGCGCAGCCTCGTTGAGATCGGTGATCCGGCCCATCATGTCCGTCACCATAATCCCCTCGGTCATCGCATCGAAGACGGCCCGCACCGTCTGGACGGCCCCCCGCAGCTCCCGCTGGAGCTCCGCCTGCTGCCGGAACAGCATCGCGTTCCTGAGCGCGTTACCGAGCTGCCCCGAGAGCGTCCGGTAGACGTCCAGGTCAGCCTCGGTGAAGAAGCCCACCTGATCGCCCTGCACGTCAAAGACCCCCAGCACCTCATCCCCGCTGATGATCGGCACGGCGACCTCCGACCGCGTGCGGGGCAGGAGGATGTTGGGAAGGAAGTCCGGCGACGCCGAGACGTCGTTCACCAGGACCGGCTCCCGCGTCCGGGCCGCCCGCGCCACCAGGCTGTGTGGATGGTCCCGCGCGATCTTGTGGCCTTGCCGGACCATGATCTGCCCGATGCGACCGTAGCCGCAGCGCAGGATCAGGTCCGCCCCCTCGACCAGGTAGACGTGCGCGTGGTAGAGCTCAAACCGCTCCTTCAGCAGCGTGATCACCGTCGTCAGCAGCACATCGGGGTCCCGTATCGCGCCGGCTTGCTCGGCGATCTCCGCCGCCGTGCGCAGCTGCATCACAAAACGCTCGCGGAGCCCCGCCTCGGATTCGCGCTCATC
>Ga0334882_1003709_pt1 | contig 13713 bp, 6 predicted proteins | sample GraSluR1_MG_5_FD_207226 | JGI IMG/M metagenome (GOLD analysis project Ga0334882, IMG submission 207226) | Sludge microbial communities from methane-producing bioreactor in Wageningen University, Netherlands - Granular Sludge_15_04-R1 | ecosystem: Engineered > Bioreactor > Anaerobic > Unclassified... | reverse complement strand
CCCCGAAGCTTGACGTCCACCCCCGATTTTGCCACCCTCACACCATGAAAGCGACACGATCTGCCAGCCTCGGACCTCAACAGCGGCCTCTCACCGGCAACCGCCTAAAAAGCAATTTCTTATCAATCGCAGCGCGATTCCCGCGAGACGGAGAGCGCCCGCGCCAGCCTGGCCCGCCATCAGGCCGAACTCGACGCGCTGAAGAAGGATTTGATTGCCGCGACGGATTCGCACGAAACCGCGCGGGCCGAGCTGGAGCAGCGCCAGGCCGCGCTGGCGGTCCACGACCGCCAGACGGGGGAAGTCCGCGGGCGCCTGCAGGCGCTGCGCACCGAGGCGCTGGATCTCGAAACCCGCCTGACCCGCCTGCAGAACGAATGGAATGAAATCGAGGCCCGCGAACGCACGGACCTGATCCGGCGCGAGCGGTTTGCGGCCGAGAAGGCCGAGGCCGAGCGGGCGGTGGAGTCCTACGAGGAGCGCCTGGGCCTCATGGCGGGCCAGCAGGAGCAGAAGCAGGCCGGCGCCGACGAGGCCCGGCGCCAGGTCGAGGACCTGATGCAGTCGCAGGCCGGGAGGACGGACCAGCTTGCCGCGCTCCAGAAGGAAATCTCCGGCCTGGATTCGGAGGCGGCGGCGCGCGAGGCGCAGGTGAATTTGCTGGCGAAGAGCCGGGCCGAAAGCCGGGGGTTTTCCACCGGGGCGAAAAAACTGCTGGAAAACGAGCCGGTTCCCGGCGTGGATCCCAAACGCATCCTGGGGGCGCTGGCCGAAAAGGTACGGGCCGGCAAATCCCACCGGCTTGCGCTGGAAGCCGTGCTGCGCTCATGGCTGGATGCGGTGCTGGTGACGGATGCCGCGGGGGCGCTGGAAATCGCCCGGCAGCTGCAGGCCTCCCGGGGCGGTGCGGTCCGCCTGCTGCCGGTGGCCGGCGGTTCGGTCCCGATCGCGGAGGGGCCCGGAGTCCCGCTGCTGGACCATGTGAAGGCTCCGGAGGAACTGGCCGGGCTGCTGCGGCGCCTCCTGGGCGGGGTGCGGGTCGTGCCCGCGGCCGCCGACGTGCCGGCCGTCATCCCAGACGGCCTGACGCTGGTGACGCAGGATGGCATCGTCGCCCGTGCCGACGGCAGCGTCGAATTCTGGGCTCCGGGCGAAAGCGATGCCAATCCGCTGGCGCGCGAGCATCAGCTGGCCGAATGGACGGAAGACCTGGCGCGGCTGCGCCGGGAAGCGGCCGACCGTCGGGCGCGGGCTGATTCTCTGCAGCAGGACGAAATCGCGGCCCGCGAAAGCCTGGCGGCGGCCCAGGCGGCGCTGGAAGCCCACCGCCGGGAGATGGCCCTGGCCGAGGGCGAAATCCGCATGGTGGAGCGGGAGGCCAAGCAGGCGCGCGAGCGCGCCGAAACCATCGGCTGGGAGCTGGAGGCTCTGGTTCAGAAGACCGGTGCGGGCACCCAGCGGCGCGCGGACATGTCCGGCGAAATGGAATCCATCCGCACGCGCCAGGCCGAAGTGCGCTCGCAGAATGCCGCCGATACCGAACAGCTGCGCCGGCTCGAGGACGAGCGGAATTCCCTGCTCGAAGCGGCCACGGAGTGCCGCGTGGCGCTGTCCGGCTACAAGCAGCAGGTGGAGAATTTGCGGTCGCGCGGGGAGCCGCTCGAGGCCCGGCTGCGCGAACTGGAAACCCTGATTCGCGAGCGCGCCGCCGGCATCGATTCCTACCAGGAGCGCATCGCCGCGCTGACCACGGCCTCGGCCGAGGCCGAAGGCCAGATTGCCCCGCTGGAGGCCGGGCTGGCCGCCCGGCAGACGGAACTGCAGGAGGCCCGCGCCCAGCGCGAAAGCCGCAATGCGGAGCTGGCCAAGAGCGATGCCGATCTGCATGCCCGCCGCGCCGAGCTGGATGCCGTGCGCGAAAAGCGCAATGCGGTGGACATTCAGCTGGCCCGCCAGCGCCTGCACCGCCAGAATCTGGTCGAGCGCATGAGCGCCGACTACAGCCTGCAGCCGGCCGATGTTCTCAAGGCCAAGCCCCCCGAGTGGGAGGACGGAGCGGCCCCCGAAGACCGCGAGGCCCTGGAGACCCTGGTAGCGGAAATCCGCACCAAGCTCCAGAGCATGGGGCCGGTCAATCGCGCCCTGAAACGAAAGAAGGTCCCGATGCTGAATGGAAAGAAAATCGTGGTGGTGATGCCGGCCTACAATGCGGCGAAGACGCTTCGGAAGACCTACGACGAGGTCATGGCGCAGGGCGTGGTGGACCGCGTGATCGTGGTGGACGACGCCAGCCGCGACGAGACGGCGGCGATGGCCCGGGAACTGCCGAACGTGCGGGTGCACGTGCACGGGAAGAATCTCGGCTACGGAGGCAACCAGAAGACCTGCTACCGGCTGGCGCTGGAGGAGGGGGCCGACGTGGTGATCATGGTGCATCCCGACTACCAGTACACCCCGAAACTGATCCCCGCCATGGCCAGCCTGATCGCCGGAGGGCTCTACGAGTGCGTGCTGGGCTCGCGCATCCTCGGCGGCGGCTCGCTGAAGGGCGGCATGCCCAAATGGAAGTACGTGGCCAACCGCGCGCTGACGTTTGCGGAAAACCTCCTGCTGGGCGCCAAATTGTCCGAGTACCACACCGGCTACCGCGCCTTTTCCCGCGGCCTGCTGGAACGCCTGCCGCTGGAGAACAACTCCGACGACTTCGTCTTCGACAACGAGATGCTGGCCCAGATCCTCTGGTCCGGCGTGTTCATCGCCGAAGTCAGCTGCCCCACGCTGTATTTTCCGGAGGCCTCCTCCATCAACTTCCGTCGCAGCGTTCGCTACGGCTTCGGCTGTCTCCGCGTGGGCCTGACCTGCCGCCTGGCGAAGATGGGCCTGCATGCCAGCCCTCTGCTGGCCCAGGCTCCCGCTTCAGCTGTCCTGTCCGGCGAGAAGAGCTAAGGCCTGTTCGCGAAAACCGACCCAAACCGACCCGGCAATGCCGGAACCCATCTGTCCACCGGTCATTATGCTACACTTCACGGGCTGCCCCCTTGTCCCAGGCTGACCCCAAGCAGAATAAGAGGCCCGCACCAAAGAGTACATACCAGTGTTGAAGGACAGCGCGGGCCAAGAGGGTGCCGGGGCCGATTTCCTTTGGTTCGGAGAAGGCGAGCCAGTGAGTTGTGTTGGAATCCTTCGCTACGAGCCGGAACGGTTCACGGGGAGAGGGGATATGAACCAACTCCCACTGGTTGCCGGGGTCACGGCGGGGGACCAGGTCGGCCAGCCGACGGCCATCGAGCGATTCGATGCGCAGAACCATAGACTCCTCGTGGGGATATCCGGCCACGGCGATTTCCAGAAAGCCGCCTTTGCGGGGTGGATCGAAATCCAGCGCGAGGTCGCCGGTTCCCGCCGGCCCTCCGGGGCCGAAGCTGCCCCAAACGCGTTCGAACGGCCTCGGCGGCATGTCGGGTGGTACACCGCGCTCCAGAAAAAACCAGGTGTTGGTTTGCCGGACCGGCAACGCTTGTCGCAGGGGCGTGGGCAGGAAGCCGCGCACCGTTTCGTTCTCCAACAGGTAGGCCAGGCGTTCGCCCGACGGATGGGGGATGGCATTGACGGGCAGGTCGACGATGTGGCGGCGGTCGAAATCCGAAAGGAACCGGAGGGTCTGGAGGGCTTCGATCCGGCGCATCTGCGCGGCGCGCCGGATGATCTGGCGGGTATGGGTCCCGTAAACTCCTGACAGGCCCAGCAAGGCAATGGCGGACCAGACCCCGGCCGTGCGGTTCATCCAGCGGGAGCGAGCCAGGAATGCCAGATGGAGCAGAGCGGCGAAGTTCAGCACCAGGCCGACAAACAGGGTATCCATGTAGCGGGATACCGGGGGAGGGGCACCGGCGCCGCGTCCATAGGCCGTGGCCGCCGCATTCAACCAGATCCACAAAGCGGCACCGACCAGGAACCATGGAATTGGAGAGCGTTGAGGAGGCCGGCGAAACAAGAGCATCCAGGCCAGAAGGCCCAGGACAGGCGCTTGCATCGGCAAGGCCATGGCTGGTGTCTCATAAAACGGGAATGCCAGGGCCTGGGCAAATGTGAGGATGAAATCGCGGAAACCGGAAGCCTTGAGATAGGCGTGGCCTGCCACCACCGGGGTGAAGGTGAACGCCGCGAGAATATAGGCCAGCAGCAGGCCAATAGCGGCAGCGTGTCGCCAACTCCAATGCCGTTGCGCCAACATCTGCAAGGCGTGGCAGGCCGCCACGGCGGCACCCGCTAGGAACCCCGACGCCACCGAAAAGAAGGCCGCGACCAAGGCTAGAAAGCCCAGCCACCAGCCGGCGGCCAGAGGGGCGGAGGCGGTCGTCCCGCGGATGCCGGCCAGTCCGAAAAACAGGAGAAAATAGAATTGAGATTGGAACCCCCACAGGGCGTTTTCCGCCCCGAAAGGCATTAGCAGGAAAAGGGAGAACAAGAAAAGCGGGCCGAAGAGGTGTTCAGGCAGTTCCCGGCGAAGGCTCGCGAGCAGGAGTATCAGCGCCAAGGCATGGATCACTCCGCCCACAACCATCTGCAGCTGCGGATCCCAGATGCCGCCGTTGAGCCGGTAGGCCAGAAGATTGATCAGCCGGGTCCACAGGATGCGGTGTTCATTATGGGCGCTGACCAGATCGGCAACGCGCAGGTGGTTGTTCTCCAGCGGATGGTATAATTCGGCGGCTTCGGCTTCCCACTGATCCCAGTAGGGGATCCAACTTCCATGTTGTTGGATTAGATACAAACGCGCGCCGAGAAAAAGCAGAAAAAAAACCAGAAGAGCAAGGCGGGGGAGATGGATGCGGGGAATCATGGCGGGGCGTTCCGTGCCGGGATCATTGCTCCTGTGGATTCACGGTAAGGCTTATGCTGATGATAGAAGGCGAGCCGTTTGCGGATGTCCGTGTGCAAGGGAGCGGTTGAATCTTGTGCGGCAAGCGCTTTTGCGGCGGCTTGGCTGGCGGCTTTGAAATCGCCGTTGGCGGCGTGGGCGGCGGCGAGGGTGTCCAGGAGGCTGGGGTGGTCTTCCCCGGCGGCGGCCAAGGCGAGCCGGGCCAGGCGGACGGCTTCGGCGGGTGGAGCGGGCGGATTCTCCGTTGTAGCCAGCAGCCACGCGGCGCTGTTGTGCAGCAGGATGTCGTCGGGCCGCCGCGGGAGGTTGTTTGCGAAAAACGGCCAAGCCAGGCGGGCATCACCCGCGCGCCAGGTGCGGACATACAGGCGCGTGAGTCCGTCGAAATCCTGCACGTCGAACGCATCCAGGTTTCGCAGGGCCCGGAGCGCGTCGTCCGCGGCGGCGAGTTGGCCGGCCTCGACGTGGGCGCGGTAGAGCATCTGCCAGGGCAGGGGATGTCCGGGCAGGAGGTTGGTGGCGCGCTGAAGAGGGGCGACGGCCTCGGCGGCGCGGTCGAGTTGCAGATAGGCGATGCCCAAGGCTAGAAAAGCGTCGGGCGGCGCTTCCGGGTGGGCGCACGCGTCCAGGGCCGGCGTCAGGGCCTCGTCGGGGCGTCCGGCGCGCAACAGGGCGGTGACCAGGTTGCAGGTAGCCTGGACGTTCCATCGCTTAGCGTTCTGAAAGTACGGGATGGCGTCTTCGGGGCGTCCTTGCGCAGCCAGCCATTTGCCCATCAGGTTGTTGACGAGCGGATTGTCGGGAACCTGGCGAAGCAGGACGGGGCCCATCGTTTCCGGACCCCGCCAAAGCGGGAGATAGGTGGCCGTTCGGAATGCGCATGCCACCACGAGCAGGCCCGACAGAAGTGCGGCCGTCATTCTGCCGCGGCGGAAGCGCGAGGCGGCGAGATAGAGGCTGGCAAACGCCAGCGAGAGCCCGATCGCGGGCAGATAGCTGTAGCGGTCGGGATGGGAGGATTGCTCGTCGAAGCGGATGCCCCGGACCACCGGTGCCAGCGCGATGCCAAACCAGAGAATGCCCGCCAGCAGGCCGGGGAGTCGCCGGCGAAGCCGCCAGGCGGCCGCCAAAAGAGCCAGCAGTGCGCTTAGCGCAAGAATAGCCATGGGGGCGGATGGGTAATCCACCGGATAGAACATCGACAGGCGCATGGGCCAGAAGATCTGGCGCAGATGAGCGAACGTTGTTGGGGCGACCAACATCAGGCGGTGGAGGACGGACAGCGGTGGGGCGTTGTTGTGTGCCCCATGGTGAGTCCAGAGGGTGAGGACTATCCCGGCCGCCATCAGCAGAAAGAGAAAGACTTTCTCGACCAGCAGAGGTCGCCATGCGGCGAGGGTTTTCCGGGAATCGGGAAACGGGGCGCGGCGCAACGGCCAGGCATCCAGAATCAGCAGCAGCGGCGGCAGCACGATCAGGATGGTTTTGGAGAGCAGGCCGGCGGCCATGGCCAGCGCGACAACGCCCATGCGGCCCCGGGAAGGCCGATCGGCATGGCGCAGATACGCCAGAAGGGCCAGCAGGAAGAAAAGGCCGCTGAGCACGTCCTTGCGTTCGGCGATCCAGGCGACAGATTCGAGGCGCAGGGGGTGCAGCGCCCACAAGGCTGCGGCAACAAACGCGGCAGAGGGCGAGTGGAACAGCCTGAGCAGGATCCAGAAAAGGAGCAGCGCATTGGCGGCATGGAGCAGGGTGTTGGTGAAAATGTATCCGAATGGGGCCGTGCCGAAGAGCGAGGAGTCGGCCATGAAGGAGATCCACAGCAGCGGGGAATACCAGGATTCATGCACCGTGGTGAAGGCCCATCGGACGTTGGCGAGGGACAGGCCAGAGACGACTTGGGGCGTTTCGATCGTATATTGTACGTCGTCGATGCCGATGAAGTCATGCCGCAGGGCCGGGGCAAACAGGGCGAAAGACAGCAGCCCGAGCAGGAGGGCCAAACCGGCGGCGGAGCGGAATTGGAAGCGGCTGGTTGCGGTTCCATCCATGTGATTAATCGCCGGGGGATTCCGCCTGCAGACCCGGAGAGAGAGCATAGAAGGAGATGGGCTTCTGCAGGTGAACATAGCCCGCCGGGGAGGTGATCAAGATCCGTTCGGAAAGCGCGGAGGACAGTGGCGTGTCCAGGTTCATCCAGTCCGGAGGCTCTGATCGGGCGTATTCTCCGGCGATGCGATCGGCCAGGCTTGGCAGGTCCGGGGACCATTCATCGCCGGAGGGGCGTTGAGCCGTGCGCATGGCGAAGAGGCATTCCCGGTCGGGCGCGGGGAGGGCAAGGGCGTGGGTCAGGCCTCTTTCCCGGGCGATGGATCGCGCGGTTTCTCCGCCCGGGGCATCGCAGTAAAAATCGATTTCCGCCTGCCAGCCGTCGCGGTTTTCCCAATAGAACGAAGCGGTGGAAGGGATGCCGGCGAAGTAGTAGAGGCAGGGGGCGTCGTCGGTGGTGCCGATCATGCGCCAGGTGTTGGTCCCGGCGGCCAGACCGGTGCGCAGGGCGGTGTGCTTGACGGCCAGAGCGCGGCCCCAGGCTTCGGGCGGAAGAATGGCTTGGGCGGCCATCCCCTCGATCTGCCAGCGGGAGCGGAACGCCAGGACGATGTTGAGCGCGAGAGCGGCGGCAAGGGCCGCGGCGAGGGCGGAGCGCCGGCCGGCGGCGGCCAGGCGCTGGTTCAGGAGCAATACGGTCAGGGCGCACAGGGGCAGCACGAAGAAGGGCAGCCAGCGGAGCTGGCGCAGGAACAGGAGCCCGAACAGCAAGGTGAACACAACGAGCGACCGGTCTGCGGGGAGGCGTTCGTCGCGGGGGGCGCGATGCAGCAGGAGAATGGCGGCGGCCACGGGCAGGACACCGAAGGCGGGCCAGAGGAAATCGCGCGCCTTGCGGATGGCGAACGAAAGTCCGGGCTCGAATTCCGCCACGAAGCGGTCGTTCCACTGGAAGCTGATGGGGTCGCGCAGCACATGCCATTCGGCGGGCCCGGCCAGGATCATGACCGGCACGGCCAAGGCGGCGATCATGGATACGGCGAGCAGCCCCCATTCGCGGGCGGTGCGGTTGTTCCAGAATTTCCAGGAATCGGACCGCGCGGCGAACACCATGCCCCCGGCCGCGCCCAGCCAGGTCAGCGCATAGACGGGATGATTGACCTCCAGGCGCATGGACAAGTGGTTGGGGGCATATTCCAGCAGGTAGAAGGCCATCGACGCAGCGGTGCCCGCCAGCCCCCATATGCCCCATAGAGAAGGCTGGTAGCGGTCGGCTCCGGCCGGCGGGACGCACCAGGCGGGGATGACGGACAGTGCGGCGGCAAGTGTGATGGCAAACGCAAACATCCAAACCGTGGCACCGAGCCAGAGGGATACGGCCCCCATGAGCCCGGCTGCGGCGAACCAGCGGCGGGCCTCGAAGAGGGCGGGGGGGCGCAGCGGCATGAAGGCGCGCAGAGGCGGGGCCGTCAACGGGGGTGGTTTAGTCTGGACCCAGCCCATGCCGCCCAGATAGAGGCAAAGGAAGGAAAGGAAAGATGAAAAGACCTGCAGCCCGTGATGGTCCGGTTTGATGGGATAGAAGACGGAAAACAGCGGCTCCATGACCAGGCATGGCAAGACAAGCAGTGCGGCCGTTGCCCAGCCCGTTTTGCGCAGCAGCAGGACGAACACCGGGGAAAGGATCAGGAATTGGAACAACGGCATGATCCATACTCCCGCCAGATCGAGCGACCGGGCGCGCGACCAGCCGTTCCATTGCACGAACAGGGCGGTCATGCCCCGCAGCCCCCACAGGATCGGGTGGCTCCAGTGCATGGGGCGGCCAAAGGGCGTGTTGTCCATGTAGGTGTGGCGGATGCGCCAGTCGCCGGAGTCCATCAGGTCGCGCGCGTGCACGAGCCAGGCGTACGAATCGTTATCGAGGAAGAACCGGGGCGCGGTCAGGCCCGGCTGGGCGTTGATGACCCGCGCATCGAAGTCGCGCGCGCAGCGGTCCGTATGGACAGTCAGCATGGTGATCAACAGGGCCAGCAGGAGCAGGCCGGCGGCACCGGCAATCCAGGCGGCGCGACGAGAACTGGAAGGGGGCGCCGCCATCAAAACGCAAGCCGGTAGATACGGAGGGGGACGTCCGAATCGATGTCAAGGACGCCGTTTTCGGAAACCGTATAGCCTTCGGTCAGCGTCTGGAAGTTCCAGCCGCCGTCGACGACGGCGTCGGCCGCCTGCAGGGTGAACGCATATTCCAGCAGGAGTGGATCCACGGCGAGGAGGAATCTGTCCGGATCTCCGGTGTCTGCCGCCAGGGAATGGATGTCACGCAGTTCCGGCGGCGGAACCGGGGCGAGCGGCGGCGGGGTGGCCGTCAGGTTGCCGTTGGTGCCCATGAACCAGTTGGTGGGGCTGGCCGGCTGGGGGGAGATGGCGAACTTGCCATAATAGCGCGAGACGGCGGGGAACGGAAGACCGGCGGCGTCGCGCAGCAAGGGCAGGCCATTGCTGTAGGCGGGCGGAGTGACCGTGGCCACGGTGCCCGGCGCCGTCAATGTGCCGCCAATCCGTACGGTGTTCGTGCGGGTCGCCAAATAGAGATCGTTGTTGGTGGCGATGGACACGCCGCCCGACAGGGTCAGGACCGCGTTACTGCCACCTTCATAGGGCCCGTTGTGACACCAGACTCCGTTTCCTTGCGTGGCGGCATTGCCTGTGATGAACGTCTGACCGGACAGGGCCAGGGGACCACCCAGATGAAAGATGCCGCCGCCCTCGTTCGAGGATACGTTGCCGATGAAGACACTGTGGCGGATGTCGGTATGGCCATAAAGCCAAAGTGCACCGCCGGGGCCGCTGGCTCGGTTGTCCTCGAAGGTGGTTCCGTCGATGTCCAAGAAGGCATGGGAACTGTAAATGGCTCCACCCATCAGGCCGAAATTGGATACAACGGAAGAATTCACAATCTCAATGCTTGAGGGGGGACTGACCGTGGGGGAGACGTACAAGGCACCGCCATAGCTGCCGGCAGTGTTCGCGGTTAACTGGCAGTTGGACAGGATCAGCCCGCTGGACACAGAATAGAGGGCACCTCCAAAGCCGGTGGTCTGGTTGCCCCGGAGAGAGGCGGAAAGCAGCGTGTTCATGCCGGTGTGGGACCAGAGTGCAGCACCGTAATACGCCTGGTTGCTCGTGAAAGTCGTTCCATCAATGGCCACGTCGCCATACCCATTGGCAATGCCGCCACCATTGATGGCGGAATTGTGTTTGATGAATCCATCCGTCAGTTGAATGACGCCGGGATAGATCATCAGGCCGCCGCCGTAGTCGTCGGCAGAATTGCCCTGCACGATCAGATTGGTGGCGGCAAGAGTGGCGTTCTCCAGATAGATCGCTCCCCCGCGGCCCCGGGGGGCGGCGTTGCTGGTGAAAATAGCATTGCGGGCATAGATGTCCGCGCCTTGGCTGGCGATCGAGCCGCCGGAACTATTGGTGGACATATTCCCGGTGAAAAGGCCGCCGTTCAGCGTCAGGGTCGCGACTCCATGGTCGTCCAGCATGTAGATCGCCGCATAGAAGCCCCGGAAGTGGCGTAGGATCACGCCGGGATGGATGGTAACATTGGCTTCCGTGGCAAAGAGGAAACTGAAACCGCCGGCGACGCCGTTGGAAAACCCGCCATCCAGGATGAGCGTGGGCGCCTCGTCGTTGCCACCGGGATTGCCCAGGACCAGAGAGCCCGGCGAAGCCACAACTATCAGGTCGTCTGCAAAAGCGTTGGTACGGGTGATGGTGCGGACAGAGCCATCGCTGACGATAGCCAGCGGACGGGAAATGGAGAGCATGTTGGTCAAGATCACATCGCCGATCAGTTCGATTGTATCGTTGGATTGGGAGGCCGCCACCGCCGCATGCAGGGTCGGATAGGTCTGGGCACCGATTCGGGCTACATCGGCACGGATGGGCAGGGTCACGGTTGCGAACACCAACAGGCTGCAAAACACGGCTCTCATGGTGGATATCATACCGGCAATGGCAGGTGGATGCACGGGGTTTTTATCGGTTTTCCGGGGCCATGATCTGCATGATCTCCTGTAGATGCGCCCGCTGGGCGCGTCGGATTTCAGATCGTTCCGTTCAGGGCTGGAGGCGGTAGAGTCTTCCATCGGCCTTGAGGGGGATCCAGCGTCCGGCAGCGGGAACATACACGTGAAGAAGTTTGGTAGCGGCCAATTGCAAAGGATAATCGGGGGTGGCCCAGGCGGGAACTCCAGGGCCGCCCTTGGACAGGACATAGCCCAGTGTGGAGGAGCGTTCAGCGGGATTGTCCGTCCCGGTCAGCAGATAGTGGTACATGTACGCCTCGTCGGGAATGCGCAGGGACAGGATATGCGTGATGCTGCGCTTCTGGGCGATGGTGTGCGCCTGGGAACCGGGCAGGGGGTCGGCCATGAATTCCGAGGCGGCGGCCAGGCCGTCCAGATTTTCCCAGTACAGAGAGCCGATAGAATCCCCGACTCCGAAGTAGTAGACGGCCGGGGCCATTTCCACCGGGGGGATGAGCCGCAAGGAGTTGCCCCCCGCTTCGGCTTTCAGGTGAAGCAGCATGTTGCGCTGGAGCATGTACCGGTTCCACAGGGCATCCAGCTGTTCCACGCGCAAGGCCTTGTAGATGAGGTGAAGGTGAATCCGTGTGGCCAGTCCGGTCTGGATCAGCAGGGTGAGAGCCAAAAGCAGGGGCAGCGGCCGGACGAACGAGTTCGCCGACCCGGATGGACGGCTGTGGCGCATGGCGGCCAGGCCATATCCTGCCAGCAAGAAAATAATGGGCGGTAGAAATTGCTGCCAGCGGCCCTGCCAGCCGAATAGAAGAAACATCAGGCCAGTGGCAACAGCCAGGGTTTGCAGCGCGGGCCGGAAGGGGAAGGGCGCGCGGTTCTTCCGCAACAAAAAGAGCGCGACGGCAAGTGCGATCAGTCCCACAAGCAAAAGCGGGTCCCGGGCATAGACAGAGAATGCGAGCGAATTCAGTGGGGACATGAATTCGGTGATGTAGCGGGCATGAAGCCGTAGCATCAGCAACGACCGGGGCAGATACCACGCCGGTGGCCCCGCCAGAACGATGAGGGGCAGGCTGCCGGCCGCCATGAATCCTGCGGCGGCAGACAGTCCATCCCGGAGATCAAACGTGTTCCGGTTGAGTTTCCAGCGGGCCAGGGCTCGAAGGCATTCGGCCGTGCCGAGATACCAGAGTGCATACAACGGGTGGTTGACCTCCAGGCGCATGGAGAAGTGGTTGGGGGCATACTCCAAGAGGTAGAACAACAAAGACGAGGCGGCTCCGGCGACACCCCACCAGCGGAACAAATCGGGTCGCAAGGTGGCCTCGTCAGGAGCAGCGGACGGCGAGGACCAGAGCAGAGAGAGCGCAACGCCCGCGGCGATGGCACCGAGAACAAAGGCAAAGACCGTCGCTCCCAACCACAGCGCCATGCCGGCGAAGAGACCCGAGAGGATGAAGTTGCGGCGAGCCTCCGCCATAGGCCGCAACGGGTCACGGGAGGAGCCGATGCTGGCCGATGACGGAAGGACCCAGCCCAGGCCGCTCCGAAGCAGGAACACCAGGCAGCCGACGGCAAAGGCGATCTGAAAGCCGTGGTGGTCCGGCCGCAGCGGGTGGAATTCATAGTGGCAGGTGGGGGCCAGGGGCAGCACCGTCAGCAGAGCGATGGCCGGTCCCCAGCGCCGGGCCAGGAGAATCAGCAGCAAAGAAAAGAAAACAAATCCCAGCAGCGGCATCATTAGGCGACCGGCCATTTCGAGAGCGATGGTCGGGGGCAGGCTGGCCGCACGCTCGAAGACAAAGGAAAGGATAGCCAAACTCCAGATGGGCAACTGCGCCCAATGGACTTCGCGCCCGTAGGGGGCATTGTCCGCAAAGGTGTAGCGAACCCGCAGATGGCCAGACGTGCGCAGATCCCGGGCATAGGACAGCCAATAATAGGCGTCTGGATCGCCAAAAAAACGCATGGCCCGCCACGGTTCGCCGACATGGGGAGCGGGAGGCGCGGTCGTGGTTGCTTGGGCTTCTATATTGCGGATTCCCCGGTCGGTGCCCCACAAGGTGCCACCGTACCACATCGCCAGCAACAGGATGCCGCCGGCGATGGCCAGGCCTTGTCGAGTCGGAACGTGACGTCGCATGGGGGCCAGCCTAGCGCATGCGGCGGGAATGAGTACAGGAGATTTGCGGCTGTCGGGTTCGGCGGTAGATGCGCCCGCTGGGCGCATCGGATCGGGGGAGGCGGGATCCAACAGCCGCCGCGCTCAACGAGCGCAGCTACAGGGGGGGCATGCGGATCGAATTGTAGATGCGCCCGCTGGGCGCGTCGGAATGATGGCGAACAGCCAGCTACGGATCCCGACCTCTGGAGAGTCGGGACGGATTACACGGATCCGAACCATGGATCTATGGATCAAATCCGTACAATCCCGGTTCCATCCGTAGCGAAATAGTCCTCGTTCGTATGGTTCGGCTGTAGATGCGCCCGCTGGGCGCGTCGGAATGAAGGCGAACAGACGGCCGCGCTCGACGAGCGCAGCTACAGGGGGGGGCGCTTCTCCCGGGCTTGTCCCGAGGACGCGGCATGGGGTAGTGTACTGCCGTGCTTTGGGCGATGAACAAGGATCCGTTGAAGACTGCCGGGGCGGTTGTGTTGCTGGTAGCCCTTTGCTGGGCGGCTTTCGGCGGGGCGCTTCAGTGCGGGTTTGTCTATTTCGACGACGAC
>Ga0334882_1003708_pt1 | contig 13714 bp, 9 predicted proteins | sample GraSluR1_MG_5_FD_207226 | JGI IMG/M metagenome (GOLD analysis project Ga0334882, IMG submission 207226) | Sludge microbial communities from methane-producing bioreactor in Wageningen University, Netherlands - Granular Sludge_15_04-R1 | ecosystem: Engineered > Bioreactor > Anaerobic > Unclassified... | reverse complement strand
CTTTTAGAGCCTTTGTGGGCGATATGCTTCCAAGTGAGCAACGTACCCAGGGTTTCGCAATGCAAAGCTTCTTTATTGGAACCGGTGCTGTGATTGCCTCGGCATTGCCCTATATTTTAACCGAGTGGGTTGGTGTGGCTAACACTGCCCCCGAGGGGCAGGTGCCTCCATCCGTTAAATGGTCTTTCTACTTGGGAGCCATAGCATTTTTTGGATCCGTAATTTGGACAATTGTTAAAACCAAAGAGTACTCACCAGAGGAGCTTAAATCATTCGAAGAGGCAGAACAAGCTGAGGTTAGAGAAAAAACCGGAATGGACTCCATAGTGAAGCAAGAGGAGTTGCCCTCAAATGTATTCTTTAAGCATAGCTTTATATGGCTTATCGTTGGTCTTCTACTTTCGTTTGGTGTTTGGTATTTTAGTCTCGACCCCAAATTATATATTGTTACTGTTGGTGTTGTTGTATTTGGGGTAATTCAGCTAGTCGTTGCATTGCTAAAGAAATCGGGTAAGAACAATGGTGGCCTAGTGGTGGTAATCAACGACCTATTCAATATGCCAAAAACTATGGGGCAGCTGGCCGTGGTTCAGTTTTTCAGTTGGTTTGCCCTTTTTGCCATGTGGATTTATACAACTGCTGGTGTTACTAGTCATATCTACGATATGAAGATTGGCCAAGGAGAATTAAATCAGCTTAAGATTGAGCAGGAGAGGCTTAACGAAACTGCCGCATCATCTGACTTTAGATTCACTGTTTTTGAAGAGGAACTTGAGAAAATTGAGCAACATTTTGCCAAAGGTAAAACAGAAGTTGCTGTTCCTCTCCGAATGGTAAACCTTTTTCTCAGGGAAGGGGCAAAAGCCGAGTCGAGCGATGAGATACAATACGAAAACGTTTATCAGATAGATGAGTCGCTATTCAACCGATTTATTGTAATCCTAAAGGAGTATAACACTGGTGCAAACTGGGTAGGTATATGCTTTGCAACCTACAATGGGTTTGCCGCAATTATGGCATTTCTTCTTGTAATAATTGCCAAGCACACAAGCCGAAAGTTTACACACTCCATTTCGCTTGTTGCAGGGGGTATCGGGTTAATCTCTATCTTTTTTGTCACCAACCCCACAATGCTTCTGGTATCAATGTTGGGCGTTGGGTTGGCATGGGCAAGTATACTGTCAATGCCCTATGCAATTCTTGCAGGTTCAATACCATCAAATAAGATGGGCACCTATATGGGTATCTTTAACTTCTTTATTGTTATTCCACAGATACTTGCGGCGAGTATTCTTGGTTTCTTTGTTGGAACGGTATTCAGCGGACAGGCTATTTACTCACTGATCCTTGGTGGTGTTGCAATGATTATTGCTGCTGTATCTGTTATGTTTGTAACCGACAAGGATGATGTGGTTGCACATTCATAGTGAGCATGCTTTCGTAGCTTTTTAAGCTCAAATTTTATTGTGAAATCTAATTATAATATATGAATCCATACTTAAAGCACGATGAGTGGTGCATTATTGAGGAGGGGTTTAATCCTGAGAATTCTCGTGCATCCGAAAGTATTTTTAGCATCGGCAATGGGGCCATGGGCCAACGAGCCAATTTCGAAGAGCAGTATAGTGGCTCAACTCTCCCGGGTAGCTATGTGGCTGGGGTATACTATCCCGATAAAACTCGCGTAGGCTGGTGGAAAAATGGTTACCCCGAGTACTTTGCTAAAGTTATCAACTCAACCAGCTGGATTGGTATTGATGTTGAAATTAATGGGGAGCCGCTAGACCTTGCTCAGGGCACCGTTGATGAGTTCCGCCGTGTGCTCAACATGAAGGAGGGTTACCTTGAGCGCACCTTCATTTGCGAGATGCCATCGGGGGTAAAGGTTGCCGTGTCGGCCAAACGATTTCTGAGTATTGTTAACCCTGAGCTCGGCGCCATACGCTACTCCATAAAACCGCTTACGGCTAATGCCGTAATGGTCTTAAAGCCTTACCTCAATGCTGATGTTAGCAACGAGGACTCAAACTATGGCGAAAAGTTTTGGGATGAGGTAGAGCAGAAAGCCACCGATAACGAGGCTTTTATAATAACCAAAACCAAAAAGCTCGATTTTCAGGTTGGCCATGCCATGCGGTACAACGTGTACATCGATAACGAGAGGCAAAGCCTAAGCCCCGAGATAGTTAGCAAGGAGAAATACGTTGGCTCAAAGGTAACTGTAAGCGCAAACGCCGGCCAAGAGGTTACTGTATATAAGTACGCTGCGGTAATCTCTAACCTAAACCATGCTAAGGATGCATTCCCAAAAGCGATGGCTAGCCTGCTCGATCAAGCTATATCTAAGGGCTTTGATGAAATGCTGAACGATCAGGCCTTGGCCTGGGCCGATGTATGGGCCCATAGTGACATTACCATCGAGGGTGATGTGGCAGCACAGCAGGCCATTCGTTTCAATATCTTCCAGCTAAGCCAAACCTACACGGGTAAGGATGAAAGGCTAAACATTGGCCCCAAAGGATTTACCGGCGAGAAGTACGGTGGATCTACCTACTGGGATACCGAGGCTTACTGCCTACCCTTCTACATGATTACCCATGGCCAAAAGGTTGCTCGTCAGCTTTTGCTGTACAGGTATAAGCAGCTTGGCAAAGCTATCGAGAATGCTGAGAAGTTAGGCTTCTCAGGTGGCGCTGCGCTTTTCCCAATGGTTACCATGAATGGTGAGGAGTGCCACAACGAGTGGGAAATTACCTTCGAGGAAATTCACCGCAATGGAGCCATAGCATTTGCCGTTTACAACTATGTTCGCTATACTGGCGATAAGAGCTACCTGGCCAATTTCGGTCTTGAGCTCCTTATTGCCATTGCTCGTTTCTGGGCGCAAAGGGTAAACTTCTCGCAGGAGAAAGGGAAGTATGTAATGCTAGGTGTTACCGGGCCAAATGAGTACGAGAACAATATCAACAACAACTGGTACACCAACCTAATTGCTACTTGGTGTATGGAGTATGCCGATGAGGTAGCTGCTTACGTTAAGCAAACCGAACCCGATAAGTATCATGCCTTGGCTCAAAAGATTTCATTCGACGAAGTCAAGGAGCTTTCGAAGTGGAAAGATATTCGTGACAACATGTCCTTCCCTGTGGATGAGAAGTTAGGCATTTTCCTTCAGCAGGAGGGATACATGGATAAGGAGCAAATACTGGTTAAGGATCTCGATCCAAAGCATCGACCTATAAACCAGAAGTGGAGCTGGGATCGCATACTACGGTCTTGCTTCATAAAGCAAGCCGATGTGCTGCAAGGGCTATATTTTCTTGAAGATCGTTTCGATTTAGACACCATTCGTCGTAACTTTGAGTTCTACGAGGCGCGTACGGTGCACGAGTCTTCCCTTTCGCCTTGCGTACACTCCGTGCAGGCAGCTCTTATAGGGAATATCGATAAAGCTTACGAGCTATACCTACGCACCTCTCGTCTCGATTTGGACGACTACAACCATGAGGTGAAGGAGGGATTGCATATTACCAGTATGGCCGGCACTTGGATATCGATTGTAGAGGGTTTTGGCGGAATGCGAGTGAGGGACAACAAGCTGGTGTTTAATCCGCTAATCCCAGAGCAATGGAAGTCGTACAGCTTCAAGGTATGGTTTAGGGAGAATGTTCTAAAGGTGAATGTGAATGGCAACGCCATAACCATTACCAATGAGGAGGGGCCTTCAATAACGGTTAAGGTATTTGGCAAGGATCACGCAATTGCCACCAGCTCATCGGAACTGATAGCCAAGTAGTAAGTATTCTTTCCAAATTGCAATAATTAAGAGGTCCTCAGCTATTGAGGATCTCTTAATCTTGTGTAACTTTGACAATCATCACACCTTGTCACAACCTTAGGGAATGGAGCATATCTATGTTTTTGTCATATTGATAGCTGTACTTGGGCTATTTGTCTGGGGACGAGTAAGGCATGACTTTGTTGCCCTTATCGCTCTATTCGTGCTGGTTATATTTGGATTGATCCCTGCTGACGAAGCTTTCGCTGGGTTTGGTCACCCTGCTGTAATTACAGTAGCCGCGGTTTTGATTATTGGCAAAGCGCTCGAGTACTCAGGGCTAATCGATATTCTGGGTAGCTGGGTTACCAAGGTGGGCAATAGCCTTACCCTACAAATTATCACCCTTTCGGTTTTGGTTGCTGTTGCATTGGCCTTTATGAATAATGTGGGGGCACTGGCCATACTCATGCCTGTTGCCCTACATATTGCTAAGAAAAGCGGAAATCCACCATCGTATCTGCTTATGCCCATAGCTTTCGACTCGTTACTTGGTGGAATGACAACGTTAATTGGTACTCCACCCAATATTATTATTTCCACTTTTCGTGCCGAGGAGATGGGTGAACCTTTTGGTATGTTCAGCTTCTCACCTGTGGGCGTTGGGAGGTATTGCCTTTTTGCAGATCAAGGACTTCATGGCATTTCGATGGATAGGTTATGTAACCCTTGGGCTTAGCGTAGTTTTGGCTATTTTTGGATTAATCCGTTTTCTGCAGATTAGAATTCGGTTAGATAGATACTACAAAAAGTCCTATGACGCTGACAACAATATTGAGCTAACTAAATAACTAACAACTAATATTACAATACTATGAAAAGATTCCCTGCAGGTGTACTTACCGGAAAACAAGTACAAGAGGTATTTGCTACAGCAAAAGCCGAGGGTTGGGCTATACCCGCCGTTAACGTAACCGGAACCGATACTATTAACTCAGTCCTGGAAACTGCCCGCGAGGTTGGCTCGCCTGTTATTATACAATTCTCAAACGGTGGAGCCTCGTTCTTTGCAGGCAAAGGGCTTTCCAACGATGGACAGCAGTCGGCAATCCTTGGAGCAATTTCAGGCGCCCAGCACGTGCACCTTATGGCCGAGGCTTATGGCGTTCCCGTTATTATGCATACCGACCATGCCGCCAAAAAGCTATTGCCTTGGATTGATGGCCTTTTGGATGCTGGCGAAAAACACTTTGCCGAAACCGGTAAACCCCTTTACAGCTCTCATATGCTCGACCTTTCTGAGGAAAAGCTAGAGGAGAATATCGAGATATCGGCAAAGTATCTTGAGCGAATGGCCAAGATTGGGATGACCCTGGAGATTGAGCTAGGCGTTACCGGTGGCGAGGAGGATGGTGTTGATAATACCCACGTTGATAGCTCCAAGCTTTATACACAGCCCGAGGAGGTTGCCTATGCATACGAGCAGCTAATGAAGGTTAGCCCCAATTTCACCATTGCCGCTTCGTTTGGCAACGTGCATGGCGTTTACAAGCCCGGTAACGTTGTGCTAAGCCCCGAGATTTTGAGAGACTCTCAAGATTATATCCAAAAGAAATTTGGAACAGATCCTAAGCCTGTTAGCTTCGTTTTCCATGGCGGAAGTGGTTCGGAGAAGGAGAAGATTGAGGAGGCCATTGGCTATGGCGTTATCAAGATGAACCTCGACACCGATTTGCAGTGGGCATTCTGGGATGGCATACGCAAATATTACATCGAGAAGGAGGGATATCTACAAGCACAGATTGGTAACCCCGATGGCGACGATAAGCCCAACAAGAAGTACTACGATCCCCGCGTATGGCTCCGTAAAGGTGAGGAGAGCATCATTAAACGTTTAAAAATATCTTTTGAAGATTTGAACTGCCTTAACAGAGGTTAATATTTTACTTTGCCCCTTTGGTGTGCTTGCTGTACCCAAAGGGGCTTTTTATTTTTTATTGCTTATCCGTAAACACACCTAAAGACTAAATTAATTGTGTAACGTCATTGCGAGGGTACTTTCCGAAGCAATCCCTTTTTTAATAGATTGCTTTAATCCTCAAATTACGAGGTTTTCGCAATGATGCTAAGGCTTTAGGTATCATAGCGGACAATCATATTATTTTTATTGCTATGAGAAATTTATTTATTTTTATCATTTTAATTGTTTCAATGTCAATGTCCCACGCGCAAAGCTTAAGCAGGGTTGAGCCACCTAGCTGGTGGGTGGGGATGAAGCATAACGAGATTCAGCTGCTTGTGCATGGTAAGGATATTGCAACATCAGAAGTTAGCTTCGAGTATCCGGGTGTTAGATTAATTAGCATCGAACGGGTAAAAAATCCCAACTACTTATTTATCAACCTTGCTATTGCCGATGAAGCTAAGCCCGGTAGTTTTGACATCAACTTTAGAGCATCGAGACGAAAAACGCTAACCTACACATACAGGTTGGACGAGCGCCGTGAGGGCTCAGCCCAGCGCAAGGGGTTCGATGCATCCGATGTGGTGTATCTGCTTTTCCCCGATAGGTTTGCCAATGGCGATCCTAGCAACGATAGATACGAAGGCATGGCCGATAAGTTCGATCGTGAGGATCTATATGCTCGCCATGGCGGCGATTTGCAAGGGGTAATTAATCACCTCGACTATATCAAAAATTTGGGAATCACTGCCATCTGGCTAAATCCTGTGTTGGAGAGCAAGCAGCCTTGGCAATCGTATCACCACTACGCCATAACCGATTTTTACAATGTTGATAGGCGATTTGGTAGCAACGAGTTGTATAGGCAAATGGTTGAGGAGGCGCATGCGAAGGATATTAAGATTATTAAGGATATGATTTTCAATCACTCTGGCAGTATGCACTGGTTTATCGAGGATTTACCCATGGATGATTGGGTAAACCAGTGGCCAGAGTTTACCCGTACCAACTATCGTATTCCTGCCGTTTTCGATCCCCACGCCTCCGAAGCAGATAAAAAGCTGATGAGCGACGGGTGGTTCGACACCCATATGCCCGATCTGAATCAGCGCAACCCATACCTTGCAAAATATTTTATCCAGAATAGCATTTGGTGGGTAGAGTATGCCAACTTGGATGGCATTAGAATGGACACACATCCCTATCCTGATAAAGATTTTATGGCACGTTGGACAAGGGCTGTTTTGGACGAATACCCTAATTTCAATATAGTGGCCGAAACTTGGGTTAACTACCCCGCTTGGGTTGCCTACTGGCAAGCTGGCGCGTTAAACCGCGATGGCTTCGACTCGGGAATTCCAACTGTTATGGACTTTCCGCTTTGCTACGCAATAAATAGTGCATTCGACGAGGAGGAAGGTTGGGATAGAGGGCTGCATCGACTTTATGAGATATTGGCCCATGACTATCTTTTCGCCGATCTAAACAACATATTTATTTTCCCCGATAACCATGACCTTTCACGCTTCATGAAGCATAAGGATATGGCCATTGGGCGTTACAAGCTAGGAATGGCCTTTTTGCTAACAACTAGGGGAATCCCCCAAATCTACTACGGTACAGAAATCCTTATGGATGGCGACGATGCCAATGGGCACGGGGTGCTACGGAAAGAGTTTCCCGGCGGATGGCCCGATCATAAGCGCTCCGCCTTTACTGCCGATGGCAGAACCAAAAAGGAGAACGAGGCGTGGGACTATATGAGCACGCTGCTCAACTGGCGTAAAACAGCCACAGCCGTGCATAACGGTAAATTGGTACAATTTTTACCCGAGAATGAGGTGTACGTTTACTTCCGCCAAAACGATGAGCAAACCGTAATGGTTATTCTGCACAATGGCTATCAGCCCAAAGTGCTAAAAACCGAGCGATTTAACGAGATTCTCTTTGACTTTACCAGCGGAAAGGATATTATTACCGGTAAGGAGCTCAACGATATTAGCAAAATTCAGCTCTCGCCTCGCTCGGCTATGGTAATTGAGCTAAAGTAGCATTGTATATTGGAACGCTGATACTTCGACTTTGCTCAGTACAAGTGTCGCAGCTATAACAGATTTTTGCTGATTATTAATCCGTGTTAATCCCTACCTGCCCTCACTGGTCAGTCAGTCAGGTTCATTCTATAAAATTCGAAAATATGAAAAGAATACTATTTATTTCCATCGCATTCCTGCTAGCATCGTGCGGAGCACGGGAGGTAATTCCTCACTATGCCCAAAATTCAGAAATTCGTGGTTTGGCATCGGTTGTGCAGCTGGCTGGCGAGGAATCTGAGGTAATTCTAGGGGATTACTTTCTGGATGTATCGCTAATCGATACCATTATTGCTCCACGCAACTTCGATGTGCTTATGGCCGCCGATAAAAAGACGGTAAACCTAATAGCGCAAAGCAACAGTATTCCACAGCTCTCCGAGCTAAAGGTTTGGGCCAATGGTGCTTGCTACTCGCTGCTTATGCGTAAAAGCCGTAAGCAATTGGTGAACTTTACCTATCAACCTAAGGGAAAACAACCCAAATCGGTGCAGCTGGCTGGACAAATTAACGATTGGAATCCAAGTAAAACCAACCTCGAGAAGGTTGATGGAGTTTGGGAAACCACGTTGCTGCTAAATCCGGGTAAGTATCACTACCAGGTGGTGGTTGATGGTGACTGGATTCTCGATCCGGCCAACCCCGTGATTGAGGATAACAATATTGGCGGACAAAACTCGGTGCTAAGGGTAGGGGAGAGTAATCCCAATTTGCTACCTTTTATCTATACCAAGGATACCAAATCTGAGAAGATTTTTATTGGGTTTGAGAATAAGGTAGATGAGCTGTTTGTTATTTGGGAAAACTATCGGCTCAGTGATAATTTTGTGTCGATAGAGGATGCAGGTGCTACCATAACCATCCCTGCCAATGCCAATGGGCTAAAACGCTCGCACATCAGGGTGTGGGCTTATAATGCCGAGGGGGAGTCGAACGACTTGCTAATTCCACTTGAGGGACGCCGTGTAGTTACATCCACAGCGCAGCTGAACCGCTCCGACCTGCATACCCAGATTATGTACTCGCTGATGATTGATCGTTTTTACAATGCCAATCCCGATAACGACCAGCCTGTTGATGATCCTGAAATTCATCCCAAGGCCAACTACTATGGTGGCGATATTGCCGGGATAACCAAAAAAATAACCGATGGCTATTTTGCGGAGCTGGGCATAAATACCATTTGGGTTTCGCCCATTACGCAGAACCCGCTTGGCGCCTACGGCTTGTATCCCGAGCCCCGCACAAAATTCTCGGGCTACCACGGGTACTGGCCAATATCATCATCAAAGGTCGATTTTAGGTTTGGAACATCCGATGAGGTGCACCAAATGCTGGCCGAAGCGCACAAAAGAGATATCAATATAATTCTTGATTATGTGGCCAACCACGTGCATCAGGAGCATCCGCTTTATCAAAAGCATCCCGATTGGGCAACCGAGCTGTACCTGCCCGATGGCACGTTGAATACCGAGAAGTGGGACGAGCACCGCCTTACCACCTGGTTCGATACGTTTATGCCCACGCTCGATTTGGAGCGCCCCGAGGTGTACGAGCCCATGACCGACTCGGCCTTATTCTGGGTAACCCAGTATAAGTTCGATGGGTTTCGTCATGATGCCACCAAGCATATCCCCGAGATTTTTTGGCGCACGCTTACCCGTAAAATAAAGGAAAATGTAGAGCCAAATCGTACCATTTATCAAATTGGTGAGACCTACGGTAGCCACGAGCTGATATCGAGCTACATTGGCAGCGGGATGCTAGATGGCCAGTTCGATTTTAATGTTTTCGACGCCGCAACGGCAACCTTTGGCCGCACCGATGTGCCTTTTACCAATCTGCATAGCAAGCTAATTGAGGGCTTTAGCTACTACGGATGGAATAACCTTATGGGCATAATTACCGGTAACCACGACAAGGGAAGGTTTATCTCCTACGCAGGTGGTGCTCTTTCGTTTGATGAGGATGCCAAGAAAGCAGGATGGACTCGCCATATTGGTGTTGGCGATGAAGTTGGGTATAAAAAGCTACAAATGCTTAATGCGTTTAACCTAACCATTCCGGGGGTTCCCACCATTTACCAAGGCGATGAGTTTGGCCAGCCCGGTGGTAACGATCCCGATAACCGCAAGATGATGCAGTTTGATGATCTGAACCCGCAGGAGCAGCAAACCATTGAGGTTACCAAGAAGCTAACCAATTTGCGCCGAACCAATATGGCGCTGAACTACGGAACCTTTGAGCCCGTGCTGGTGAACGACAAGGTGTATGCCTACGCTCGAACCTATTTGGGTAACGTTGTGCTTGTGGTATTTAACAACTCAAATGTAGCTGCTGATATTGGAATGGAGCTACCCGCTCGCTTTGCCGAGCTGAGCTTTAGCAGTAATTTCGATAATGAGTTTTCGAAAAGCAACGAGAAGCTTACAGTAAAACTCGATGGTTTTTCGTTTGAGGTGTTTACTGTAGAATAATAGTTTCGGGTAGCGTCATTGCGAGCGAAATGTGCGAAGCAATCTATATGATTCATATAGATTGCTTCACTCGTACCTCGTTCGCAATGACGTTACTTTTTGTTGATTATTTGGAAAGATAAGGATGTAATACTTGTCCTTGCTACTTACCGCAACACTTTTTATATTTCTTTCCGCTACCGCAGGGGCAGGGATCATTTCGCCCTACAGTTTTTAAAGGGTTAATGTAAGGGCTTTGGGGCTCAATGCTGTAATCGTCATCCTTATATGAATCATCTTGAGCCTCGGTATAACCAGCCCAGGTAGTTGTAATATATTGGTACCTATCGTAAATATTTAGAAATTCCCTTTTGTAAGTTTCATCAATAGGAGAGTTAAAGCTGTCCTTAATTACCTGGAGTGAATTGGCAATATATTCTGTAACATATCCTTTATTGTATAGCTCTTCAACTAAAGGTATAAGTTCAACAAGTCTAACCTCTTTGGCTTCGGTTACCATTAGGCTAATGGTATCGGTATCAATTACATTATCTTTAAGCTTTGCGTTTATAAAGAATTTGAATACGTCCTCGTACCATTCCAGCACCTCCCGGCGACGGTTGGGTTGATGGAAAACTATTTGTGAAACACTTGTAGAAATGGCTGTGCGAACGTAGCTGTAGATATTTGGTTGTTTAACAAATTCCTTCAACTTATCAAGCTGATTTGCGCCAATAAAGTAGAAAATTTCAGGTAAACTTTCTGTTATATGGTCGCTAAGCCAGAACTCTAGGAAATCGCTATTTTGGCTACAAAGTTCTAAAACCAAATCGATACTTTGTTCCGATCTGAGCTCAGCCAAAAGGAATAATGCGTGAATGGGGAACGAGAAGTTTTCTTCGGAATAATCAACATCTTCGTAAACTTTACAGAAATGATCGTATCGAGCAATACTATCGATTAGCACATTCTCTAGGTCACGGATTAATTTTTCTCTGGGTAGCTTTAGTATGATATCCAGCAAAAGCGGATCAATTCTAAGACTATGCTGGTAAAGGTATTCAATCTCCTTATTCTCTAACCTTGGTGCTTTTCTGGTTTTTTTGCGAGTTAGCTTTCGGTTTGCCACCACGTCAATTGCGCCTTTACGCCTCTCTGCTAATATGTCAAAACTTTTTTTGGAAAGGTAATTAAAATAGTATTCACTAACTTCTTGCGTGTCGGGATGGTCTGGGGCTAGTTTTTCCATTAGGTTCAATCTAGCCTTGGCTGCATCAAGGTTGTCAATTGCAAGGAAGTAGTGTGTGGCCATTTTATGAAATGACAGAACTTCCCCAATATGAAAAACCTCCCTATCGGGGTATAGCTCTTGAATATCTAATGCACCTGCAAGAACTTCTTTCACCTTGTCGTACTCCTTGTTCTCAAGATGCTCGGCTGCAATATTTAGCTTGCCAAAAAGGTAATTGGGATGCTCTTTTACAATCCATCGGTTTACCTCAAAGCTTTTCTCTAGGTTACCCTGAATCTTATAAGCTGTGCAAAGGTAGTTTTTGAGTTGAGGATTATCAGGATACTTTTCGATAAGCTTTAGGAGCTTATCGATGACCCTTTTCTTGCCATTCAGAATTTCAAAATACAGGTTATTAAGTTCGTTTTTCAGCTCAGGGGTAATAGCGTACTCCTTGTCGAAATAATCTGGATCATCAATTATCTCGTAGTTATACTCTTTGTATCTTTTACTCATAATAGGTAGTGTTTATCTGTTAGCTGTTTACAAATCTGTTTATGTAATTTTTGATATTTTCTATCTCATCGGGCCTAAACCATTCAATCTCCTTATCCCTGGACCACCAGGTGAGCTGGCGCTTGGCGTAGTGGCGCGAGTTGCGCTTAATTAGCTCAATGGCTTTTCCTAGTGATATTTTCCCATCGATAAAGTCGAATATCTCGCGGTAACCAACCGTTTTTAGCGCATTATGATGGCGGTGCGGGTAAAGGCTCTTGGCCTCCTCCACAAGTCCTTGGTTTATCATCTGGTCTACTCGTGCATTTATTCGCTCGTAAAGTATCTCTCGTGGAAGGTTAAGCCCAATTTTAATGGTTTTAAAGGGGCGTACCTTTTTTGGGTTGGTGCAGAAGCTGCTGTAGGGTCTGCCCGTTTGCAGGCAAACCTCCACGGCCTTAAGCACTCGCTGCGAGTTTCTTAGGTCAACCTTATCGTAATGCTCGGGATCGAGCAGCTTTAGCTGTGCCCTAAGGCTTTCAATGCCTTCGGTTTTTAGCTGATTTTCGAGCGATTTGCGCAGCGCGGGGTCGGGCGTGGGAAAATCGTCAATGCCGCTGCACACCGCATCAATATAAAGCATTGAGCCACCAACCAGCAACGCCATATTATGCGATTGGTAAATGGTTTCGAGAATTGTTAGCGCCTCCGTTTCGAACATACCACAGCTGTACCGCTCGGTAATGGATTTGTGCCCCACCAAATGGTGCTTTGCACGTGCCAGCTCTTGGGCTGTGGGGGCCGCTGTTCCAATACGCATTTCGTTGAAGAACTGCCTTGAGTCTGCCGAAACTATTGGTGCATCGAAATGTTTTGAAATGGACAAGCTGGTGCTGGTTTTGCCAACACCGGTGGGGCCAAGGAGTACAATTAAATATTTATCTGACAATGCAGAAGTGTTTTTCGGTTAGTAGTCCTCACTGGAGAATGCTTCGGAGTCGAGGTCAATATCATTGAAATCAATATCGTTGGTAATATCATCAAAAATATCCTCATCATCATCATCCATAAGTATGTCCTCTATTGAGATGTCTTCAATTTTCAACTGCTCCGGAGGTGTGCCAATAGAGGTTTTGCAAATCGGATATTTTAGGCTGGTAGTTGGTTCAACAATATCCGATAGCTCAACAAAAAAGCACCGGTCCGAGAAAATATCGAAAACGTATAGTAAGCGGTCCTTCTTGTTTTTGAGGAGCTCGCCAAGGGTGACCGATTCCATAGGGATAGCAGCAAGGCCAGCATCGTTGTCCATATCAATAAGGGTAAGCTCCAAGCCCTTGTTCCACTGCTCATCGGTTAGGAAAAACGATGCCAGCTGCGCTGAGTCGTACCCCAAATCCTTCTGAATAAAATTATGAAAGCTTAGGAATGTATGGTTATCGGGAATTTCATACTCGCGCAGAAACAATTCATCGTCACCCGAGATCATTCTAAATTTATAAATCATGGCAAATGGTTTTTTGCAAATTAAGCAACATGTACACGAAAAAAAAATCTTTTTGTGTAAATTATTTAAAGCTTTGCTAAGAATTCTATCGTGTCAATCCCATCGGCGTAATCGGTAAGCAACGGGTTCTGGGCCTGGCCAAATGGAATTGAATTTGGAATGCCCTCGATTGTTGATACAATGCTTTGTAG
>Ga0334882_1003707_pt1 | contig 13723 bp, 8 predicted proteins | sample GraSluR1_MG_5_FD_207226 | JGI IMG/M metagenome (GOLD analysis project Ga0334882, IMG submission 207226) | Sludge microbial communities from methane-producing bioreactor in Wageningen University, Netherlands - Granular Sludge_15_04-R1 | ecosystem: Engineered > Bioreactor > Anaerobic > Unclassified... | reverse complement strand
AAAAGCGCCTCCCGGGCGATAAAACAGGGCCGGTTGGACGTTCTTCCCATGGGCTACCTTATCTCTGGCCCGGTGGGGACAGGAAAATCGTTCATGGTTAACGGTTTCGCCGGTGAAATAGGTATCCCCATCGTCCGGTTCCGCAACTTCCGGTCCCGCTGGCAGGGAGCCTCGGAGAGCAACCTGGAGAAGGTCCTGAACATCCTCAAGGCCATGAGCCCCGTGGGGGTCATGATCGATGAGGCGGATGCTTTTTTGGGGGACCGGAATCAGAACGGCGACGGCGGTTCAGCCAACCGGATATTCGCCCAGATCACCGGCTTCATGGGAGATACCAGCTACCGGGGCAGGATCATCTGGTTCCTCATCACCAGCCGCCCCGACCGGCTCCCCATCGACTTGAAAAGGCAGGGCCGGGCGGAGGAGCATCTGGCCCTCTTTTACCCGGAAACGCCGGAGGAACGGGAAGACCTCTTCCAGACCCTGATACGGAAGCTGAAGCTGAAAATCCAGAAGTTTCCCGTCTCCGACATCCTGAAGAAGTACCACTTTGAATGTTCCGGCGCCGATCTTGAAGCCATCCTGATCAGGGCGAAGTTCCACGCCGCCATGGAAAACCACGTCATCATTACCCGGGAAGATCTGGAGGAGACGATCCGGGATTTCATCCCTCCCGCCTATCCCCACGAGATCGAGCTGCAGAACCTGGTGGCGGTGCTGGAATGTACCAGCCGTGAGATGGTTCCCAAAAAATTCCGGAACATGGATCGGGGAAAGCTGGTCACCGAGATTCAGCAGCTCAAGCTGCTTCTGGGAGAAAAAGACTAGGTGCCCGGAGGTTTCCGGCGTACCTGGAGTTCCCTCCGGTTTCTCTCTTCCCTTTCCCGGTGTCTTCGTACTGCGGCTTTGTGAAAGAATTCCTGCGCCCGGAAGGGAGGCTCCTCCCTGTTTTCCCACCGGGGAATCCATTCTCCCGTTGAAGTGAGTTCCTGGCTCTGCATATTGTCCCAGAAGATGTTATCCAGGATCTCCAGCCCCCGGGCCTTGCACTCCTGCCCTTCCAGAGGAACGAGAAGCTCGATACGCTGGTCCAGATTCCGGGTTCTCCAGTCGGCGCTTGAAATGTAGATCTCCGGTTTCCCGCCGTTACAGAAACTGTAGAGCCGGGAGTGTTCCAGGTACCTGTCGATGATGCTGATAACCCTGATACGGGAACTGATCCCTTTTAGGCCAGGCAGAAGGGAGCAGGCTCCCCTCACATTCAAGTCAATGGAGACTCCCGCCTCGGAGGCCTGGTAAAGAAGCCGGATGATTTCCGGATCGTTCAGGGCATTCATCTTGGCCCTGATCCAGGCTGGCTTTCCCTGGCGCGCCCCGTCCATCTCCCGGTGAATCAGCTGGATAAACCGGCCCCGCAGCGAAAGGGGGGCCATGACCAGCTTGACCAGTCCCAGGGTGGTGGAGTGTCCCGTGATGGCGTTAAAAAAGAGGGCCGTATCCAGGGTCAGCTCGGGGCGGGAACTCAGGAGCCCCAGATCGGTATACTTCCGGGCGGTGCTGTCATTGTAGTTCCCCGTTCCCAGATGGACGTACTGGCGGATGCCCTGCTGCTCCCGGCGGACCACCATGGCCGCTTTGGCATGGACCTTCAGGTTTCTCATACCGTGGATGACAATGGCCCCGGCCCGCTCGAGCCGTTTGGCCCACCCGATGTTACGTCCCTCATCGAACCGGGCCTTCAATTCCACCAGGATCGTAACCTGTTTACCCCTCCGGGCCGCCGTTTCCAGGGCCCGCATCAGGGGGGAATCGCCGCTGGTGCGGTAAAGGGTCATCTTGATGGCCAGAACCTCCGGATCTTCCGCCGCCTGCTCTAAAAAATGCACCACCGGTTCAAACGACTCGTAGGGATGATGGATCAACAGATCCTGTTCCTTGAGAAACTGCCAGATATCCGTTTCAGAGGAATATTTAGCGGGAGGTACGGGCTCCCAGGAGGGATACTGAAGGCCCTGGAATCCTCCCAGCTGGGCCATATCCATCAGACACGACAACCGGGGCAGCCGGGGAAGTTCAAATACACCCTGGGGATCTACATCAACCCAGGCGGGCAACAGTTTTCGGAGTCTTTGCCCCTCTTCGGAGGAGTCATTCAAGACCATTTCCAGCCGTACCGGCCGTCCCTTCACCCGGTCATCAAGAACGTCCTCCATGGCGGACAGAAAGTCCTCATCCTTTTCTTCTTCCACCGAAAGATTGGCGTCCCGGGAGAGCCGGAGCACCGCCGCCCCCCTGACCTGCCGGGAGGGCCACAAAAGAGGGCCGAACCGGAGGATCACCTCTTCCAGGGGAAGGAGGGTAACCTTCTTCTTCCCCGGCAGGGTGACAAACCGGTCAAGATTCTCCGGTATTTTGACAAGCCCCAGCTCTTCTTCGGAGAATGAGAAGATCACATAGACGGCACCGCTGGTCAAAGTTTCCCGCAGGGACAGGTCCCCGGGCCCGATAAACCGCGGGGTGAGGACGGAAAAGAGATTTTCGCGAAAGTACCGGCGGATGTACTCGACCTCATCTTCCTTCAGGGCTTCCCCCCTTTTGAGTTTCAGTCCCGCCTGGTTCAGGGCGGGGAGGACTTCAGTTTCCAGGGTCCCGTACAGTCTCTCCACCTGGCTCCTGAGCCGGGGCATCAGCTCTGCCAGGACCTGGCTGCTCATCTTCCCCGAAGGCCCCAGGACGTCCCGGTTTTCCCGGTCCCAGCGTATCAGCCTGGCTACCCGGATAACCATGAACTCATCCAGGTTGGTTCCCGCGATGGAGAGAAATCTCAGCCGCTCCAGCAGGGGCAGAGATTTCCGGCACCCTTCATCCAGCACCCGGGAATTGAACTGAAGCCAGGAAAGCTCAAAATTAATATAGGGAATGTTTTTTTGACTCATATGGGGATCCCCTGGGATCGCAGGGATATCTGAAACCCGAAAACCTCTTCCAGAAGATCCGCCTTTTCCTGAAGACTGAAACGCTCCAGGGTGAGATCGCCGGTAAAATCGGTGAGAAAAACCATATTACGCCCCTCGAAGTAAATTTTCCTTATATTGATCCTCTGGGTGTGGGACCGGTCCAGGGCATCGGCGATCCTCAGGATCGCCGACAGCTTCTGAACCGTCAGCCGGCTGACCCTGTCCAGGGATCCAAACCCCTCGTGATTCTGTTGGGGTTTGGATTTTCGGTGATACCGGACCATCTGGGCCAGAATTTTTTTGTCTTTGTTGTTGAGTCCGAATATTTCCGCATTATTTACCAGATAGGCACCGTGCTTGTGGTGCCCCCGGCCGGAAATATACGAGCCGATGTCATGAAGAATAGCCGCCGCCTCAAGGAGAAGCCGGTGCCGTTTCTCCAGTCCCAGCTCATTCCAGAGCACATCGTAAATAAGGAGGGAGGCGTCCCTGACGTATTCATAATGGTCTTCTCCGGCAGCGTATCTCTGAGCCACCCCCCGGCAGGAGGCGAGAATCTGTTCACGAAAAAGTTCTCTTATCTCTTCAGGGGCCATGACAACTCCCTGAAGAAGACCTTCCCGGATACTGATATCGGGAACGATGATCTGGTCGACTTTGATAAATTCAAAAAAAGTATCATAGATGATGAGCCCCGGCAGGAACAGTTCTGCATCCCCGTAGGGGACGTTTAACCGCAGGGCTACCTCATCCACCGTGAGAAGCCTGAATTCTTCAATCAGGGAGTGGAACCTTTCCCTCCGGATAATCTGATAATTTTCTTCCCTGTCCGCTTCCAAAAACTCCAGGGCCAGCCGCACTTCCGTCCCCAGGGCAACCAGGCAGGAGATCTTTTTCAGCCCCACCTTTCTGGCCAGCCCCTCCAGGAGGCGATGAGTCTGAAGACTGATATAGTTGGTTCCCGCCCACTGGCTCATCCCCGCTTCCTCGGTGATCCTCTCCAGGTAGCGTACCGACCCGATGTTCAAAACCTCCGAGGCCACCAGCCTTCCCTTTTTCAGGAGCATCACCTCGGTGCTGCCGCCCCCCACTTCCAGAATGAGAACATTGTTTCTTTTCAGAGCCGGGAGGACCGGAGAAAGGGATGATTCCACCGCCAGGTAGGTCATCTGGTTGGCCTCCACACCGCTGAGGACCTGCACTTCTATTCCCGTGTTGATGAGAATCCGGTCGATGAAACCGTCCCGGTTGCGGGCTTCCCGCAGGGCACTGGTACCGACTACCAGATACCGCTTAATACCGTAGCCCGCCATGACCTCCTTGAATCCCCGAAGTATATCAATGGCCTTCCTGGCTGTGGCGGAAGAAATATAGCCGCTTCCAAAAACATCTTTTCCCAGAGAAAGGCTGTTCTCGCCCTTATCAAGGATTCGCCAATCTCCCTGTTCGGTCTGCTGGCCGATGAGAAAACGGATGGCGCTGGATCCCAGATCGAGAACAGCCACCGGTTCGGACAGTTTTTTGCTGTGTTCCATGATACCCGAATGCTACTCTTTTTTCGGTGAAAAGGCATCCCTAAAAATGATAAAATCCCCTGGACGTCAGTATGGATGTCCGTGTGGGTTTAACAAGCCAGGGACGGCTATACGAAGCCCTTGGTTCACCCCCGCTGACGACTTCATCGTCCTCGGGGTTTCCTATTTGCATTCTTTTCGATTGAATTTTCACGGTAAACCCGCTAAAGTTGATGGTATCGAGGGGGGGGGATGAAAAGAGTCGGAGTTTTAACCGCCGGGGGCGATTGCCCTGGTATCAATGCCGCCATCAGGGCGGTTACCCTGCCCCTTCTCTCCTCGGGGATTGAGGTGATTGGTTTCATCGACGGGTTCAAAGGCCTGATTGAAAACCGCACGGTGCCCTTGGATCTTCCCCGCATCTCCGGTGTCCTCACCCGGGGAGGAACCATCCTCGGAACAAGCCGGGTTAAACCGGAAAAATACCCCCTTCCCGGGGGGGGGAAAATGGATAAAACCGCCCAGGCGGTGGAAACCTGGGAAAAGCTCGAACTGGACGGTCTGGTCTGCATCGGAGGGGGGGGCACCCAGGAAAACAGCTTCCGCCTCATGAACCGGGGTATTCCCCGGATTATCTCCCTTCCCAAAACCATCGATAACGATATCGCCGGAACCGATGTCTGTTTCGGCTACGACTCCGCCATGGCCGTTGCCTCCGAAGCCATCGACAGGCTTCATACCACCGCTTCCAGCCACCACCGCTGCATGATCGTGGATGTGATGGGAAACAACGCAGGATGGCTGGCCCTGGGAGCGGGTGTAGCCGGAGGGGCGGATATCATCCTTGTTCCCGAATGGCCCTTCTATCAGGAAGAGTTGATCATGGCTCTGGAGCGGCGCCGGTCACTGGGCAAGCTGTTCAGCATTGTGGTGGTGGCAGAAGGAGCCAGGCCCTGTGAATCGTCCCTGGGAGATACGGCCCTCCCCCAGACCAGCGGCCCGCCCCAGAATCTCTCATCCCGTCTTGCGGTTTTCATTCAGGATGAACTGGGAATTGAAACCCGGGTTACCTCCCTGGGGCATGTCCAGCGGGGCGGGATCCCCACCCCCCGGGACCGTTTTCTGGCCACCCTTCTGGGAACCAGGGCAGCGGAGGAGGTCAGGGAGAAAAGATTCGGCGCCATGGTGGCGGTCAGAGGAGAAGAAGCCGTTCCGGTTCCTCTTGAAGAGGTGGCGGGGAAAAAGAAAATCATCCCCCCCGACCACCCCTGGGTGGCCATGGCGCGGAGGATCGGGATCAGCCTGGGCCAGTAAAGCTGGTAAACGATAGACTTACATACCCTACAATGTCTTTTAATACCTTTTCATCCTTGACTTTTTACTGTTTTCCACTATATTTCTTTTATAGGAGGAATGATAAAATACTTTCGTGGTTTTTATCATTCTGGAGAAGAAAAGCAGGACTTTTCTTCTCCTTATTCTCACCATCCATGGCTCGCGACTAACGCCGTGTCTTTATAGGAGATTTTAATGAACAGCAACAGCCGGGGAGAGGAACTGCTGACCCTGAGTGAAGTGGCGGCGTATCTGAAGATTGCCGAAAAAACCGTACACCGGATGGTGCAGAAAGACGAAATCCCCTGTTTCAAGGTAGCCAGCCAATGGCGCTTCCAAAAAGAGCAGATTGACCAGTGGATCCGGGGAAAGATGAAAGGTCCCGCCCAATCCGCAGGCAGCCGGCTCCTGGAGACGACCCCCCACAAGGTGTCCCTGTCCCAGCTGATCACCCGGGACTTTATCATCATGGATGTGAAAAACGGCGACAAGAAAGCCATCCTTTCCCAGCTTGTCACCCCATTGGAGAAGGCAAAGATGGTGGATAATCGGGAGACGTACCTGGAAAAACTTCTTTTCCGGGAAAATATGATCACCACCGGCCTGGCCAAGGGGGTAGCCCTGCCTCATGTCCGGAACCCCCAGGAGATTCAGGCTCCCTTTCCCGCGGTGGTCCTGGGTATTTGCCGGGAGGGCTGTGATTACGCCGCCCTGGACGGACAGCCCACCTGCCTCTTCTTCCTGATTTTTTCCGACAGCGTTACCGTTCATCTACGCCTGACCTCCCGGATCAACCGGATCCTCCTGAAGGAAGGATTAATCACATCGCTGATAAAAGCCTCCTCCGTCGATGAAGTGATGGAGCTGCTCTTCAGGGAAGATGAGGAAATAAGGAAACTGGACGAAGAAAGATTTGAGTCCGAGGGAGCCCTTTAGGCTTCTTCGGCTTCGGCCATGAGGTCGGAATAGAAACGGGGCTCCACATCCCCGGGGGTCAAGCCGAAAAAAAACAGGAGCTCTCTCACCTCAGCCTGGGCGCTGATCAGGGCCTTCTCATCTCCCACGGCGATTATCTTTTCTATTTCCAGAAACCATCCCAGGGGTTCCACCTCACACAGTTCTATCACCGCCCCGCCCCGGACAAAACGATATCCTTTTTTTACCTTGGCGTAATCCCTGCGGCAACCCAGCATCAGGGCAAACTCTTCAAACTTCTCCGCCGAGCCTACGGAAAATTCTATTTCCCGGTTGATCTCACCCCCGAAGTGAAGCTTTTTTGACTTGATGGTAACCCGGGATTCCTGGCCTTCCCGGCGGATCCTGAACCGGGACCGGGTTCCGTCAGGATCACAGAAATAAAGATCTTCCTTGTGAAGGGGCCCCAGGAATTCACTGGTATCGTGGAGTTTTTTAACCATCTCGGCGGGATCTTTTACCCGGCCCTTGATTTCCACTTCCCATCCCATGTTCGCCTCCTTGATTTTTTTCCCATCCTGATCTTACCACATCCAGAGGACCCCGCGAAAGAGGAACCCCCGGCAACAGGGATAAGGAAAAAGAGATTCAAGGCCAATCTTCGATTGATTAAAAATCTTTCCCGGTCTAATTTAATCTCATGAACAGCATAAACAGCCAGCCCCGGGCAGTGATCATCGCCGTGGGCAGTGAAATACTTCAGGGAAAAATCATCGACACCAACAGCGCCGCCATCTCCACCTTTCTTTCCCGCCGAGGCATTCATGTGGTAAAACACGTTTCCTCCCCGGACGTTCGGCCGATTCTCGATGAAGCCATCGCCGGGGCAGCGGCCCTCGCCGATCTGGTTCTTTTGTGCGGAGGTCTGGGCCCCACCCAGGATGACATCACCCTGGAAGCGGCGGCCCGTTTCCTGAACCGTCCCCTGGATTTCGATGAAACCATGTGGCAAAACATCTGTGAACGAATGCGCCGTTACGGCCGGGAAATCCCCGACAGCAACAGGAAACAGGCCCTGCTGCCCCGGGGGGGAACGTTTATCCCCAATCCCCGGGGAACCGCGCCGGGGGTGATCATGGAATCGGCCGGCAAATTGTTCGTTCTGCTCCCCGGTCCTCCCCGGGAAACCCTGCCCCTCCTGGAAGAGGCTCTGGATCCCCTGATTCGGAAACATTTTTCCCTCACCCCTCTGGTGGAGGAGATCTACCGTCTCTACAATACCGGGGAAAGCCGGGTTCAGGAAATTCTGACCGGGCTGAACCTTCAGGGGGATCTGGGAATCTACTTCAAGAAAGAAGGCTGGATCGAGCTGCACTTTGCCTTCCCCCGGAAAGAAGAAGTTCAGGCTGTCCTTTCCGCCCTGAACCAGGAAGGCATCCTGGCCACCGAGGACAGAGCCATCAGCCTTCTCGTCAAGGAGCTGCTTGCCGCCCGGGGCTGGACCCTGGGATTTGCCGAATCCCTTACAGGGGGAAATCTCACCGCCGAAATGGTTCAGAACCCCGGGGCTTCCCTGGTACTCAAAGGGGGAATCACCGCCTACACCGATCAGGTGAAGAGGGATATCCTGAAGGTAAGTCATAAAACCCTGGAGACATGGGGAGCCGTGTCGGAAGAGACCGCGGCGGAGATGGCGGAAGGGGCGAAAAGGCTTCTGGGCTGCTCAACGGCGGTGGCGGTATCGGGTATCGCCGGCCCCGAGGGAGGGTCCGAAGAGATTCCGGTGGGAACCGTGTGCTTTGCCTTCATTCTTCCGGGAAACCTCCTGATTACCCGGAAGAAGAACTTCGGAGGCGACCGGGGACAGGTGATACGGCGTACCATTATGTATGCCTACACGAAACTTTACCGCCTGCTGAAAGAATCCTAAAAAAGAAGCAGTACGATCCGGCTGATCAGGTAAGCCCCCCCCAGCATGGTGGCCACGGGAAGAAAAAGACCCCGCAGGCTGGGCAAAAGCCCCACTTTGAAGTACTGGTTGGAGACCACCAGGCACACGTGAACCGGGGAGAGCAGCTGACCGGCGTGGCCGAAGGCAAAGGCCATCATCACCGTGCTCATAAGCACTCCCGGGTCGGGATTCGACCCCAGCAGGCTTAACACAATGGGAAAACTGGCTCCCACGGTTCCCACCGCCACGCCCATGACGATTCCGGAAAAGAAGGGAATCAGGGCCACAAACAGGAATACCGGAATACCCCAGGCGGCCAGCTCAGACCTCATCACATCCATCAGGATCTGTCCCCCCAGAATCGGCGCCTCGATAAAGGCACCGTAGGTCCTGATCATGACAATGAGCAGGACCAGGCTTACGGACTGGGAAGAGAGGAAGATCTTCTTCCACTGTTTCACCTCCAGGGGTGACTGTATCTGAAGAACCACCATGGCGAGAAGAAGCCCGATTCCGATGGGGACGTATTTGGAGAACCTCCCCAGGGCGGGGAGGAAGACTTCGAGAATTCCGAATACCGTCATGGTGATAAGAATGGGCAGAATGGACTTGAACAACCCCTTTACAGGGACAGACCCCTTTTCCCGGGCCCCCTTGGGGATACGGCGCAGCAGGAAAAAATATCCCCCCAGAAGGTAAAAGACCGTCAAGGGCGACATAAGAAGGATATACTCCAGGATGGGCAGACCCGACAATGCTATGGCCAGGAGAACTCCCGGATAGAGGGGCCACCAGTACTCCCACATATGACGGAACCAGTAGTTGATCTGGGTTTTCGTCACCCCCGTCAACCCGTCGGCTCCTTCACAGGTGTTCACCAGGGGAGCCGAAAAGAGGGCCCCTCCCGGCATGGGCAGGAGGCCTATGACCGCGGGAAGGACCGCCATGGAAGAGCGGTTGGACAGACGGGAGCCAATGGAATGAACCAGGGTGGTCATGGTACCGGTAGCCTTCATCTGGCTGCTCAAGGCGATGACCAGATAAACCACCACGTAGAGGACAACCTCGGCGGGAGAAAATATCCGCACCGACGCGATCTCCCAGGCTGTATCAAGACTCTGACCGCTCCAGAATGCCAGAACCACCGTGGCCAGGGCCACGGAAAAAGCCATATTCTTCAGGTAGCGGTTTCCCAGGAGTATTATCAGCAGACTGGTAAAAATCTTGAGAAGCACTGGCAGGTTAAAAAAGATTTCCAAATTTGTCTCCTTAAAATCGGCAATCCATGCAAGCCCGGGGCAGCAGGGTAACTAGACAAAAGCCTTGTCAAAATTAAACAGGGAAGTTCCCCGGTCCTCCCCTCCCTCCCGGTAGAGGTCGGTGTCCTGATGGAAAAAGGAAAGGGGCAGTTCCAGAAACTCCCGGGGGTAGACGTAATGAAGGTTCCCGTCGGAGGAGGTTTCAACCCTGAAACCGGTCCCCCGGGAATCGGTGATGGGACCTTCCACCGCCACCGCCGCCCGGGTGGCCAGAAGGAAGGGAAGTCCCCGCTGGTACACCTCCACAGCCACAGCGCTGGAGCCAATCAGGGCTTTGAGTCCTCCCTCTTCCAGCTCGATCCAGCCCTGAACCCGGGAACAGCCCCGGGAACCGAGCCAATGCGATGCCGCCGCGTTGGTGACCGGCAGGGGATAGGCAGCGGTCAGTTCCAGGGATCCGCCGGAGTACCCGCCGGTCAGAAGCGGAAGCTGATAGAGGGAAGTGACGCGAAACCGGCGAATCCCCTTTTCCCAAAGGTCCCGGATTCCCTGGGTCAGGGCGGACAGTTCCCCTTCGGGACAGAAATGAGGCAGACTGATCTCTTCATCCCCGGCGAGCCTGATCCCTTCCCGGCGCCACCGGTCATACTCCACAGAAAAGACCCGGTCACCCTTGACCTCATCGGAAATCTGCCCTCCCCGGGCCAGTACTATCCGGCGCAGTTCTCCGGCGGAGCCGGTACCGGCGGCTTTCCACTCTTCTTTAAGACTCTGGTACCGGGCTAACCGGACCTCCCCGGGCTGACCCTGGGGAGGTTGGGCAGGAGGAAGCAGAGCGGTCACGGAATCCCAAAACTCCCGCCTCCGGGCCTTCTGTTCGCTCAAAGGAATAAACCAGTCACCCCGGACCGTCACATCGATACGGCCCGCCCTGAGAAGCGGGTCGCGGCTGGCCCGAAACAGCTCCTCCAGCCGGGACGCCTCCAGGGGCCGTTTGCCCGCCTTTTCCGGTGTTCCCGGCCACCGCGTTTCGATCACAGGAGCATCCGGTCCCAGGCCGGTCACCGCCGCGGTCATGCCGTTTTCGGTCAGTTCCAGCTTCAGGTTAACCAGCCTCGGCGGTGTATGGAGCGGCAGAGACGCCAGGTCGGGCAGATCATCCCGGCGGCTCACGCCGATCTTGTAAACCAGTCCACCCGAAGGAACCTCCTTGTCGCAGTGCACAAAGACCGTCTCTCCCTGGGTGCCCATTTTCACCGGGCTGCTGCCACGGCTGAGCCTGGTCACCGTCAGGGCGGGCCCTTCATCACCGCTCTTGGGCTGAATCCGCAGGCGGTCCCCCAGGTAGAGCCTTTTGCCCAGTTTGACGCTGAACCCGCTCTCTTTGACGGCGGTGACGTGGCCCAGAAACTGTCCCGAAACCCCCAGAGAATCGTACTGGATAAGGCTGTCCCGTTCTTCTTCGATGTAGAAACCGTGGGACCATCGTCGCCCGAAAGAGCCGGTCAGGATGTTCCGGGCTTCCCCCAGCACAGCTTTTTCCTGATCCGCCGGGGCATCCAGCACCATCCGGTAGGCGGTGACCACGTTGCGGACATAGTCGGGGTTTTTCAGCCGCCCTTCAATCTTGAAGGACACCGCTCCGGCCGCCTTAAGCTCCCCCAGCATATCCAGGGTGTAGAGGTCCTGGGGGGAGAAAAAGAAGCCGCTCTGCTTCTCCCCTTCCCCGGCGGTATGGTAGCGGCGGCGGCAGGGCTGCTTGCAGCGGCCCCGGTTCCCGCTCCAGCCGCCTATCCAGGAGCTGAAGAGGCAGTGCCCGGACAGACCGCAGCAGAGGGCGCCGTGGACAAAAACCTCGATCTCCAGGGGAGATCGAGAGGTGATGAGTTGCAGCTCTTTCAGGGAAACCTGCCGTTCCAGAATCACCCGGGAGAGGCCCATCTCCGCCGCCGCCGCCACCCCGGCGCTGTTATGGATCCCCATCTGTGTGGACCCGTGGAGTTCCCACTGGGGATAAAACTCTTTCAGCAGCCGGACCACCCCGATGTCCTGCAGGATCAGGGCATCCGGTTCCAGGGGCTCCACCCGGTCGAGGAAGGCAAAGAGATCCTGGATTTCCGTCTCCTTCACCAGGGTATTTAAGGTAAGGTAAAACCGGCGGCCCGTTTTCTTGGCGTAGGCCGAAAGCCGGGACATGTCATCGAAGGAGAAGTTTTCCCCCATCTCCCGGGCGTTAAACCGGCCCAGACCGGCGTAGACCGCATCGGCGCCGTACTTGTAGGCTGTCAGGGCACTCTCAAGATTCCCCGCCGGGGCCAGCAGTTCAGGCTTCTCTCTTTGACTCACACACTCTCCTTCTCCACAGCGAAAGCCCCGGGATGACCCGGGCGGCGGATCCGCCGCCTCATGATAAGCCTTTTGCCATGCCTTGGTAAAGTACGGCACCCTCAAGCATTTCGTGAGGTTTATGAGATCTTTTATAAGGCCGCAGCTGCCGGACAAATTCTTCAACAATCCCGTCACTATTCTGACTTTTAATCAATGTTTCCGGGTAAACTTCTGAATTTGCCAATACCGTCCTGGCCGGGCCCGCTTTGACTTATCCAGGTTTATATGTTAAGTGTTTTCTATGACCAGATACATTAAAGACTTGCTTACCGCCCGGCCCGGCGATGATGTTATCACCGTGGAAGGCTGGGTCCGCACCAGCCGGGACACGAAAAATGTCTGTTTCCTTGAAGTGTCCGACGGCTCCAGCCTGAAGGGACTCCAGGTCATAATCGACAAGGACCGGGAAGAACTTCTCAAGGTCATCCCCCGGCTTGCCACCGGCGTCAGTGTGACCGTGCAGGGTGTCCTGGTGGCCTCCCCCGGGGGAAACCAGAGCGTGGAACTCCAGGCCCGGGAAGTCAGGATTGAGGGAGACTGCCCCGCCGATATTTATCCCCTGCAGAAAAAGCGTCACTCTTTGGAATTCCTGCGTGAAATCGCCCACCTCCGGCCCCGGACCAACACCATCGGAGCGGTCACCCGTATCCGGAGCCGCATGAGTTACGCCATCCACACCTTCTTTCAGGAGAGGGGCTTTCAGTACATTCATACCCCCATCATCTCTTCCAGCGACTGTGAAGGGGCGGGAGAAATGTTTCAAGTCACCACCCTGCCCCTGGACAAGGTTCCCAGGGATGATCAGGGAGCGGTGGATTACGACAGGGACTTCTTTGGCAAGCAGGCCCACCTTACCGTCAGCGGCCAGCTGGAAGCGGAGATCTACGCCCTGGCCATGAAAAATGTCTATACCTTCGGCCCCACCTTCCGGGCGGAGAACTCCAACACCAGCCGCCATCTGGCGGAATTCTGGATGATGGAACCGGAGATGGCCTTTTGTGACATCAACGGCAACATGGATGTGGCGGAGGAGTTTCTCAAGTACGTCATCAAGGATGTGCTGGAGAACTGCGCCGAAGACATGGAGCTCTTCGACAAATTTGTAGAAAAGGGCATCATCGACACCCTCAAGGCGGTGGCGGATTCCGAGTTCGCCCGGATTACCTACTCCGAGGCGGTGGACCAGCTGCTTCAATCGGGAGCCGCCTTCGAGTTTCCCGTCAAATGGGGCATTGATCTTCAATCGGAGCATGAAAAATACCTAACCGAGAAGATCTACCAGCGGCCCGTCATCGTCACCGACTATCCCAAGGAGATAAAAGCCTTTTACATGAAGCTCAATGACGACGGGAAAACCGTGCGGGCCATGGACATCCTGGTTCCCCGGCTGGGAGAGATCATCGG
>Ga0334882_1003705_pt1 | contig 13724 bp, 10 predicted proteins | sample GraSluR1_MG_5_FD_207226 | JGI IMG/M metagenome (GOLD analysis project Ga0334882, IMG submission 207226) | Sludge microbial communities from methane-producing bioreactor in Wageningen University, Netherlands - Granular Sludge_15_04-R1 | ecosystem: Engineered > Bioreactor > Anaerobic >... | reverse complement strand
TTCGATACGCCACCGGCTCGTCGCTGCTGTCCGGTAAGATGAACAGCCGGGTTTTCTCGAAGGATTTCACTCTGCTTCAGTATGCGGATGATTTCCAGGGTTCACCCTTTTTCGACGCCGAGGGAACCGTCACACCGACCGGGGGGCTCCCCCTGATCGATGAAGGCGTTTTCGAAAAAGCGTTCACAGACATTCGAACCTCCCGCACCTACAACCTGCCTCTTACCGGGGCCGCGGCTGCAGCTTACGACGGGGTTCCCGCACTTGGATGGCCCGAAGTGAAGGTGAAGCCCTCCCGGAGAACTCTGGAGCAACTGATTGCCGATGAACCGGCGATCCTGATCAGCGTCACCTCCGGCGGGGATTTTACTCCCACCGGGGGGTTCGGAGCGCCGGTGCAGCTGGCGTTTCTTCTTGACGGCTCGGGCAAACCCGTTGGAAGGCTTCCCGAGTGCTCCATATCATCGACGGTGTGGAAGATGCTCGGCGAGGATTTTCTGGGCGTATCCGCCGACCCTTTCAACCCTTCATCGGACCAGAAGGCCATGGTGATGAAAATGGATGTGGAGTTTCCTCAGGGTTGAGCCGGGGGTCTTACCCCTGTCAGCAGCGAACTCCACTCCGCCGCCGTCCATCTGCCGTCGGCTCCCCTGGTCACCGTTACCGGCCGGGGGCTGTCGGCTCCGGAACACTCCACGAAAAGCTTGACCCTTCCACCGGCGGGGTCGCCGCTGTAGGGGTTGGTGGAGAACCGGATAACCATCGGCGGCTCAGGGGGGGAGTAGCTGTTTTCGGGTCGGGTCCCGATGATGTAGCTGTAGGGAAGATAATCCTTCCCGGCCAGGCGCTCTTCGACGAACCTCAGCCTGGAAGCGGGCAGTGAAGGATCCGCGGCTGTGACGCACTGCTTCCCCAGGTCTTTGTCCCGGGCCATCACCGCAAGGCCGATAATCACCCCCGCCGCGGCCCCCTCGGGGCTTTCGCCGAGGCTGCGCATTTGCTCCGTGAACTGCTGGAAGCTGGCTGGTACATCGTGCAGAATCACATCAGGCATGTTGTTTACCTCTCTTCTCAGCCTGTGACATCATTAAGAAAACCTGCAAGGAGTTTGATGGTGACCGTTCCGTCAAGTTGTTCGGATATCTTCCTCTGATCACGGGGTGTTCTAAGCATGCCCTTCCGCCAGTGATCGTAAACATCCTCAAGGGTGGACGCTATCATCATGGGATCCGGCGGGCAGACATAGGCGCTTCCAAGGGAACGAAGCCTCTGGCTCATGTCCCCTTCCGGAGCAACGGCGATGATGGCCCTGCCGGTTCTCAAGCATTCAGCGGCCACGGTGGGGTTGGCGCGATGGCTGTCTTTTCCGGGGCTCATGGAAATCATGAGTACATGCCGGGACGCCAGAAAGCGGGGTACAGAGCCATAGGGAATCAGGCCCAGGATGCGAATCCTGTCCTCCATTTTCCTCATCAATGGCTCGTAATCCCGGGAGACATGGCCGGCGTGATTCACCCTGAGCCTGTCATCCGGGTTTCTTCTGAAAAACTCCTCGATTCCCAGGAGCACCCTTTCGGGAGAACGGGAGCCCCGAAAGCCACCTATCCATCCCAGCCGCAGGGTTTCACCCTTTTCCAGAGGGTCCGCGGGTTTGATTCTACGGGGGTCGTAGGCGTTTTCCGTGACATGTATCGCCGGGCAGAAACCCGGGTACCGCTGCATGAAGTAGCCCGAGGCGCCTTCCGATGTTACCACAATCGCCGCCGCGTCACGAACCACCCGGCTTTCCAGAAACCGGTGGAGAAGCTTCTGAAGCCGGCTGGACCAGAGGGCTGATGGATTCCCGGCCCACAAGCTTCGGAAATAGGGAACCATGGGGGTGCCGGTCTTTTTCGAAGCGTTACGGGCCATGAGGTTGAGGGATTGGGATGGAGTCAGGGGCATTATCAGCCGGGGGGATTCCCTCTGGATTGTTTCAAGGCACTTTGCCAACCCCGGCTTTCTCAGGGAAATCAGGCTGTCCGGCAACTGAAGAAGGCTTCCAAGAAGAGGCGGAAGCGTGTTCTTCCGGGGCTGCCCCGGCACACTGTCGACCCGGATTGAAGCTGGCATCCACCTGAGAAGGCCTTCATCCACAGGAACGGAGGCACTGGGGGGAACCGACAAAATCACCGGCTCCCATCCATGGGAGGGCAGATACCTGCACAAGTTGAGAAGCGCCGGCGTTTCCCCGGTAAGCGCCGGAGGTAAGGAGGATGTCAAAAGCAGCAGTTTTTTCATCTTTGCCCCTGTCGGAAGGTGCCGCAACAGGTGAAACTATACAGCCCGTGGAATTCGGCGCAAGCGCCGTTATGGTGACTTTCCTCCCGGGGGCCGCTATAGTTTTGCATGTTTTATTCAATCCAGACCCGGAGAACCTTCTTATGAGAGTTTCCTTCGTCATGCTGGGCCTTAAAGACCACAAGACCGGCGGGTACGATTTCAACCTCAAAGCCGCCAGCGCCCTGGAAGCCCGGGGGCACATTGTGGACAGGGTCCACTACACCACGATCCCCCGGCGGTTTCGGGGCGGAAGGTTTGCCGGCTCATTCGAGGTTCTTTTCAGAGCAGTCTCCTTCAGGCCGGATGTTCTGGTGGTGAGCCGGAGCTACACATTCATGATTCCTCTGAGACTGCTTCTGGTTCTCTGGAGGATTCCGGTGCTTTATCTTGTGCACCACATGGAATGGCGCGACAGCCCGGGAGAACCCTGCAAGCTCCGGGTGGCCATGGTGAAGTGGCTCGTCCGCCGTGGCAATCTGATATGGTGCAACAGCCGGGCCACCTTTCTGGGGCTTCTGGAAATGGGAATGGAACCGGAAAGGCTTCGGGTGATACCACCGGGGTTCACCCCCTTCGAGGTGAAACGAACGACCCGGCGGGAGAAGCCGCTTGTGGTGTGCGTTGGGGCTCTTACGGAAAGAAAGGGCCAGGAGACCATTCTCAGGGCCTGTTCACTTCTGGGGGAAATCGGTTATGAGATGGTGCTGGCTGGTTCCCATGATGAGGAGCCGGAATACGCTGAAAGGGTTCGGGGGATGGCTTCCTCTCCGGAACTGTCCGGGGTTGTTACCCTGAGTGGGCATCTGGACAAACCCGGGCTTTACCGGCTTCTCGGGGAAGCGGACATCATGGTGCACGGAGCGCCCTGGGAGGCTTACGGCATCGCCCTGGCCGAGGGAATGTGGGCCGGGCTTCCGGTTGTCGCCTCCAGGGGTGGGGCGGTTCCGGAACTCCTGACCCACGGGGTCGAGGGTTATCTGTATGAACCCGGAGACGCGGCGGATCTCGCGGAGCGCCTGTCACTGCTGCTTGAAAACCGGGATTTGAGGGATTCGATGGGCATCGCCGCCCGGGCCAGGGCGGAAGGCTTTCATACATGGGAAAAAACCTGTGAGGAGTTTGCGAATCTTGTTGAAGAAACTGCTTGTGGCCAAGTTCGGCGGAACATGCCTCGCGGACCGGGAGTCCCGGCGAAGAACCGCTGAACACTGCGGAACACTGCTTTCGGAGTGCGATCAACTTGTGGTGGTGGTTTCAGCCATGGGGCGCAGCGGCGACCCCTACGCCACCGACACTCTTCTTGACCTTCTCGCCGATGAGGCGTCCCCGGCAGAAAGGGACAGGCTCATGGCGTGCGGAGAGATCATCAGCGCCGTGGTAACCGCTTCGCTGCTGCGCCGGAACGGTATCGAGGCGGAAGCCCTCACCGGCTGGGAGGCGGGGATAACCACCGATGATTCACCGGGAGACGCCAGGGTTCTCAGCGTGGATGTATCCGCTGTCAACCGGGTGCTGGCCCGGGGCGCCGTGGCGGTGATTGCGGGTTTTCAGGGGTTTTCTCCCCATGGCTGCGTGACCACCCTGGGCAGGGGGGGCAGCGACACCACAGCCGTTCTTCTCGCCGCGGCATTGAAGGCGGACCAGGTTGTGTTCTATAAAACGGTTGATTCTGTGTTTACCGGCGATCCGGAAAAAGTTCCCGGGGCAAGGAAGCTGGATCGGATATGCGCCGAGGATCTGCGGCAAATGGCATGGCAGGGGGCGAAGATAGTGAATCCCAGGGCCGCCGAGGCCTCCATCGCGTCGGGCATACCGATCAGGGTCCGTTCCTTTGCCCGGGGAGATGTGGTCACCAGCGTGGAGCCGGCTCTGGAGAACTGCGAGAACTACATTGTCGGGGTGGCTTCCGGGCCTTCGGTTGCGAGAATCACCGTTACCGGCGGAACCGGGCCATTCTGCGGCTTTCATGCCGGGGTTTTCGGCCTTGTGGCCGCCGCCGGAGTCTCCATGGACATGTTCAGCGTGTTTGGAGGAACGGTGGTTTTCACCGTGCCTGTGGAAGAGAAGGATAATGTTTCGCGTATTCTGACGGAACAGGGGTTGTCCTGCCAAAGCCTGGCCCCCTGCTCAAAAGTGTCCATCGTGGGCGCGGGCATGCACGGCATGAGGGGTGTTATGGCAAGATTCAGCTCGGCTCTGGGTCGCGCCGGAGTGGAAATGCTTCAGTCCGTTGACTCCCATGCCACAATCAGCGCCCTGGTGGCCCTGGAACAGAGGGATACCGCACTCAGGGCTCTTCACAGGGAGTTCGTAGAGTCATGACATATCTCGAAAGTGTATTACTCGCTGTGATACAGGGGCTTACCGAGTTTCTTCCCGTTTCCAGCTCCGGGCATCTGGCCCTGGCTTCATCATTCATTGAAGTTCCCCACGGTACCCTTGGGTTTGAGGTGATGCTCCACCTCGGAACCCTTGTGGCGGTGCTGATGGTTTACGGAAAGGACCTGTTCAGTATTGTCGCCGGGGTTTTCAGGGGCAATCGGGAAAGCATCACCACCGCTGTGGCCCTGACAGTCGCCTCGGTCCCCGCGGGGATTTTCGGCTTGTGCTTCTCCCGCTGGGTCGAGGGAGTCTTTCGAATGCCCCTGATCGTAAGCCTTCTGCTGGTCTTCACGGGCACAGTGCTCTTTCTCACCAGACATACCGCCAAGGGGGACGGGAAACCCGGAGTGAAGTCGGGGTTCATCATCGGGTTGTTCCAGGCTGCGGCGGTTCTGCCCGGGGTTTCCCGGTCGGGCCTCACCATTTCGGGCGGGCTTTTCATGGGCGTGAACCGAAGCGAAGCCGCAAGGTTCTCATTCATTCTCTCCGTACCGGCCATCCTCGGGGCGGCGGTGCTGGAACTGCCGAAGGCGGAATGGAATACTCCAATTGGTGTTCTTGCCGCCGGCTTCACGGTATCGGCCCTTGTGGGCTACGGCGCGCTCAGGCTTCTGCTTCGCTTCGTCAAGACAGGGTCTCTTCACAAATTCTGCTGGTACTGCTGGGCGGTGGGACTCTTTGGAACCGTATGGTTCCTGACAAACCCGGGGGTGTGATTCTTGTCTTTTCTACTCGTTTTGCTGTGCGCGCTGTGGCCCGAGGGATGGTACGAGGATTTCCGCCTGGCAAATCAGAAGGACGCGCTGGAACATGTTCGCTCGCTTCCAGATTCCATCGGTGGCCGGGAGCCGGCGCTGGCCCTTTCAATGCATTACGCCGGCGAATTCGTTGACTGCGATTCTCTTGTGGCGGACTCCTCCGATTTCCGATACTGGACCGTTCTGGGAGTTGTTCTCACCGACCTTGATCTCCTCAGGGCCGCGGCGGCTTTTCAGCACGCCCTGACCCTGGCGCCGGTTGACGATCCTGTGCTTCTTGAGGCCTTCGCCTATCTGAACCTTCTCGACTCCAACCCGGATGAGGCCTACCGCCTGGCTTCCGCCGCCCTGCAGGCTGACCCCGGCTTCGTCTCCGCCAGTCTTACCGCGGCCTGGGCTCTTGAAGATATGGGCAGACCCCTGGAAGCCGTCGGCATACTGGATCGGGGAATAGCCCTTCATCCCCTGGGCATCAGCCTTCTGGAGGAGAAGGCGGCTGTTCTTGAATCCCTTGGAATGTCCGACTCGGCTCTGGCGGTCTATGAGAGGGTTCTCGCAGTCAACCCCTCCCGGGTTCACACCCTTCGAAGGCTCGCGGCGCTGTATGAGGATGTGGGGCGCCAGGGTCACGCGGTAAAGACTCACCGGAGAATTCTTGAGACGAATCCCGAAGACTACTGGGCTCTGGGACAGCTTGGGTTCATCATGGAGCGGCTTGGAAGAACGGAGCTTGCCGTCGAATACTACAGGGAGGGTGTCGAGCTGAACGCTTCCCACGCCTGGTTTTACCACCGGCTCGCCTTGCTCAGCGACGATCCCTTTGAAAGTGTCGTTCTTCTGGAAAACGCGGTTGGGGCCGACAGCACCCTCGGCTCAGCCTGGCTTGACCTCGGCCTTGCGTACGAAAACACCGGCGAGCTTGACAAGGCTGAAAACGCGCTGAGCAGAAGCCTTTTGTACTCCCCCTCCAGTTGGACATGGGGGGAACTGGGCTGGGTTCAGGAGTCGTTGGGAAAATTCTCCGAGGCGGCGGTCTCGTACGAAATGGGAGTGGCGCTGGACAGCGCCTATTCCTACGGCTGGCAGCGCAGGGGCAGTCTTTTCAGGGAAGCTGGGGATGACTCCGCCGCCCTGGAATGGCTCGCCAGGGCCCTGGTTCATCTGGGGGAAGACCCCTGGGTTCTTGGCGAGATGGGAAGCATCCATCTGAATCTGGGCAATACCGCCGGGGCGGAAGAGTTCTTCACCAGGGCCGTTGAAGCCAACCCCGATTACGGTTTCGGTCTTCTGAATCTGGTCTGGCTGTACAAGTCCAACTCCGATTACACCAGTTCAATGGAAAGCCTTGAAAGGTATCTCGACCTTTCCACCGCCGACCCGGAAGTGGGGCTTGTGGAAATGGTGTTCAACCTGGAAGCGCAGGGCTCCAGAGCCGAAGCCGATTCCATAGCCCTTCTTCTGCCCGGAGGCTGGGCGTACATCTCCTACGGCTGGACCGCCCTGGGATTCGGTTATCCCGATTACGCGGCGATTGCTGCGGATCGGGCCATGATCGAAACCGGCGACAGCCCGTGGGACTGGATCGAACTTGGCGAGCTGTTCGAAAGCCTTGAAATGCCTCAAAAAGCCCAGGAATGCTATGAAATGGCGGCCAATACCGCCGGCGACGACGCATCCGTGCATCGTGAGATAGCGGGGTACTTTTACCGGACGGGTGACTACGCCGGAGCCGGCAACCGGCTCAGCATGGCCCTTGGAATCGACTCAACCTCCGTTGTGCTTGCGGAACTGGGCGAGGCGAGGCTTTTTGAAGGCAGATTGAGGGATGCCGAAGCGGCGTTGATGGCAGCCCTCGACCGTGACCCCTCCTCGGTTTTCGCCATCTGTTATCTGGGCCTCATCGAGGAGCGTCGGGGCAACCCGGACAAGGCGGCCCAAAGATACCTCGACGCCCTGAGGATAATGCCGGGCTACAGCTACGCGGAATCACGGATTCTCTACATCACCAGCGGCGAGTATGACAGGAGATGGCACAGTGAGCGTTACAGCCCTCTGAGCTGGAACCTCTGGACCGACCTGTCCTTCTCCCGGGGCAACACAGAGGAGAGCGTCATCAGCGGCGGCGCGATGGTCGGACTCAACTATGTAAGGGGAAGTTCGGTGAAGCTCCGGGGAAGCACGCGGCTTGAGGAGAAGAACAGCCGAAGGGAGAGGGAGTCCGCCTTCGCGTCCCTGGCGGTTGAGCACTTCTTCAGCGAAAGGCTGTTTGCAGGGCTAAGCTCAAGCTGGGACAGGCAGCCCCTGACGGTGCGGCCATGGCAGCTGAGTTCCTACCTCGCCGCGGGGTGGAAGAGCTGGCCGGCGGATTGGATCTGGTTTGCCCCGGAGGTGGGCGTGGGGCTGGTGAACACCCGGTGGTCCGTGGGAGACGAAAGAACCGACAGGGTTACCTCCTACGCTTCCTTCGGGGTGTGGATGCGCCGCCCCAGGCAGTACCTTCCCCATCTCTGGCTGGCGGGAAGCGTTTATCTTCCCCCCAGGGACACCAGGCACGCCATGGCCTACGGCACCGCGGAGCTGGACTTCGATCTGCCCGGACCGCTTTCCCTGCTTCTGGGCCTCAACCTGGACTACACAAGAACACCAGCTGTGGAAAGCTGGGAAAATGTAGACCTGGACTACTATCTGAGGCTTCGGCTGGGCAACTGAGACTGCCCGGCCCCGGGGTTCGTGTATATTGCTTTTCAACCGGGGGGAGCACCAGTGGGTTCGGTTTATTCCGGCATCAACGGCGTGAGAAGGGTTGCGATTCCAGCCCTTCCGGTTGTTACCGGTGTTTCGGGTGTTCTCGGTTACCTCTTTCCTGCTACGCAGGCTTTCGACTGGGTGTTCAAGATAGCCCTGTCGGGAACCGTGGGCCTTTGGACCAACCATTTCGCCATTCGCATGCTCTTCAAACCTCATAAAAAAACGGCTTTCGGCCGACAGGGCCTGATTCCCGCCAAGAGGGCCGATCTTGCCCGGGCCATCGGGGAGGCTGTGGCACAGAGGCTTCTGGACACCGATTCCGTGCTGGCCTACCTTGATCAGAACAATACACTGGAGAAGGGCGCGCACCTGGCGGTGGACTGGATTCACAAGCTGTCCACCCGGCAGTCCTTCAGGGCCGCCACCGCCGGATACATACAGAAACTCCTGGAGAACATGGTCGAACAGCACTCTGAATCTCTGATTCTGCGAATACAGGAGTTTCTCACCGAGTTGATTCACGAGAAGACCGCCGCGGGAAAGATCTGGCCTGCATTCAGGGAAGGTGTTCAAAGGGAGCTTGAGAACCCGGATACACGAGAGGGCGTCGTGCGTGCGGTGATCAACCTGGCGGACCGGCACGACACCGAGATCGCCGCCTTCGTCAACAGCTCCCTGGACGATTACATCGGTTCGAGGAAGATGGTGGAGAAGCTCATCCTCGGAATCGGCAAGAAGGTGCTCAGGGTGAACGAGGAGATGATACGCAGGGAGATCCGGCGCCGGGTGCGATCCCCCCGGTTCTTTGACGACATTCTTGCCTTTCTGGACGAGAACACGCCGGAGATACAGGAATGGCTCGACTCCCCCGGGGTCAGATCATGGTTTCAGAAGAAGCTGGATGAACTGAGGAGCAGGGTTTCGGACTGGCTTCGAAACGAGGGTGTGGATCTGGGAGTGAAGAAGGTCCGCTCCATGCTGCTCTCCGATGACCTCTGGAACTGGGTATCGAGCCAGATCGATGTTCAGGTGGACAGCCTGGCGGCCATGGCCAGGGAGAGGATACTGTCTCCGGGATTCAGGCGTACCGCAAGGGAGTTCGCCAGGAAGGCCGCTTCGGAAATAGATGTTCAGGGAATTGTTCAGGGAAAAGTGGATCAGCTTGACCTGGATGAGCTGGAGGAACTGGTTCTGAATGTTTCGGGCGAAAACCTGGCGGCCATTGAGCTGTTCGGAGCGCTGCTTGGGGGGTTTGCGGGGCTGATTCTGATAGACATCCGCTTTCTTCCGCTGCTGCCGGTTCTGGCGGTGGTGTTCATAGCCGCGGAGAAGGCTTTCACCCGGGTTGCGGGAAAGCGTTGACCGCCTGTTCCCGAAGTATGCTTCGGTAGATCTCAAGCTGTCTTTCCACCATCTTCCGTATGTCGAAATCCCCGGATCTTCGCCTTGCATTTTCGATCAGGCTCTCCCTCAGAACCGGATCATTCTCGAGTTCCATCACCGCCGCCGCCAGGGCCGAGGGGTTTCCCGGTTCGAACAGAACGCCGCCTGCGCCCACTGTTTCCGACAGTCCCTCCACCCGGGAGGCTATAACCGGCAGGCCGGAGGCCATCGCCTCCGCCGCCGTAAGGCCGAACCCCTCCCAGTGTGAGGACTGAACGGCGTAATCGCATGCCTTGAAAAGAGCGGGAATGTCTGGGCGGTTTCCGGGAAAGCCCACCCTTTTGTGAAGGCCCAGCTCCTGCGCCAGAACGGACATGCTGTGCCTGGTCGGGCCTTCGCCGCAAAGAATGAGGAAGAAGTTCTCCGGGAGCATGGAGAGGGCCCGTATTGCTGTGGAATGGTCTTTTTTTCCGGTGAAGGAAGCCGCCATCACCAGAACCCTGTCACCCTCTTTCAGGGAAGGCAGGATGCTCTGCCTGGACAGGGGCACCGCCCTTTCGAACCTTTCCAGGTCTATGCCGTTGGGAACCACAACCGCCTTTGAGGACAGGGACGGCAACCATTTCAACAGCGCGTTCCGGGTTCCCCCGCTGATGCAGAGAACCCGTTTGTAGCGCCGGTAAACCAGGGCTTCGAAGCACCTCAGATACCGCTTTTCCCTTCTCCAGTTCCAGGTGTTGTGTTCGGTGTAGACCAGTTTTGCCCGGGGTCGGGCCAGGGCGGTCCAGTACAGCGCGGGAAAAAGATGAACATGAACGATGTCCGGCTTTGCTGCCCTCACAACCCTCCGGATACCCATGATCTGCCCTGGTGACCTGACCCGGGAAACCCCTGTATGAAGCACATCTACACCGCTGTTCCGGAGTTCCTCCTCGAAGGGCGAATCCGCCCCGGACAGGACCAGCAGCGAAACGGCGCCGCATTTCCTTTTCAACAGGGGCAGGGAATCCCGAAGCAGGATCTCGGCCCCGCCGTATCTCAGATTGTTGATCACATGGAGAACCCTCATTTTTCAGGGCTTTCCGCTGGACGCGCCATCTTGTTTCGCCTTCTTTCCAAGCACCCTCAGGGCCAGCCGGGCTCTTCCCCGGTGGGTGAAAAGAACCGAGGCCAGGTGGGCGCATGACCAGCCGCAGGAGCAGGAGGTCTTCCCCCGGTTCCTTCGAAGAATCCTGCCGAGGTCGTATCCCTCCTCCCGAAGGTTTCCCAGGGGGGCGTCCATCATGGTTTCACACCGGTGAACCAGGCCGGTTTCCCCGATCACCGCCAGCTTTGTTCCCCCGGGACACCGGAAGGCGCCGCCATCTCCCTCAAGGGTGCGCAGAATGCTCTCCCGGGCCATGGCCTGCACTTCCCGGAACACCAGTGCCCGGAGTCCGGCGCGGTTTCCGTGTCTCATGGAATCCGCCAGCGCAGCGATTTCCCGGAAGTCGTTCAAAGAGCCGCCCCTCACCGCCTCGTCCCGGGGGTCGCCGTGTACAGGAACCACCGAATGGTCGTCCACCGGCATGTTCTCCGCAACGAAGGCCATGAGTTCAGGCATCTGGTGCCTGTTCCACTCGTTGAGCACCGAACAGACCTTCAGCCTCAGTCTGGGCTGAGTCTCCTGAAGGCTCCGGAGTTTGCCGAAGGTTTCCATGACCCTGCCGAAGTTGCCGGGAACCCCCCGTATGGTGTCGTGGGTATCTCCGATGCCATCAATGGAAAGCTCCACCTGAAGGGTTATCCTCGGGCAGTCTTCCAGAATCGCCGCGGTGTGGTCACGAATCGAGCCGGGTCGCAGACCGTTGGTGGGAATGTTGATCATCATGGTTCCAGCCCTTTTGTGGAAGGCGGCGCAGATTCCCGCTATGTCCCTCCTCAGAAAGGGCTCGCCGCCGGAAAGGGAGAGGAAAACGCTTCTCCTGCAGGAATCCGCTATTTTCTCGATTTCCCCGAGGGAGAGTTCCTCGTCGGCGTCTTTCGTGTTGAGGTTCCTCCAGTTGAAGCAGGTAACGCACCGGGCGTCGCACCTTGAAGTTACGAAAAAGATGAGATAGGGCGGGGTTTTCGAGGAGAGGCTGCGGAAAACCATTCGGGGGAAACCGTAAGGTTTTCCATTCATGAAAGAACCCGGTACCTTTCCCGCTGATGGTCCAGCACCGGGCGGTACCGGCTTCGGGTGAAGATGGCGCCAAGCAGGCCAAGGATGAAAGCCGAACCTATCACGGCGTGGTGGACCATGTGGGCCGGGGGCAGAAACAGCGCTGGAACTCCGTGCCTCCAGACTCTGTACAGCGGGTCCAGAACCAGAGCCAGTGCGTACAGGAGCACCGCGGCGTGAAGAACCCGGGGTATAGCCAGGATGACCGGCAGAAGACCAAGCCCGGCTGTCATGATCAGTACACCGGGAATGCGAAGGAATATTTCCGGGAAGAGCACCGTGTTCATGCCGGTGGCGAACCTGGCCTTGAACTGGTGCTTCAGAAATCCGTTGAAATAGCCTCTGCGAAGGTGCCTTACCGCAAAACCGCGTCGGAAAAGAGGGCGAAAGCCCAGGCGTGAAGCTATGAAGAAGAACTCGGTGTCATCCACCCTCCAGTCCGCCACCTCGTTGAAACCCCCGACCCGTTCCCACACCTCCCTCTTCACCAGGCAGTTGCACAGGTAAATGGAGCTGAATGAGGGGGAAGACCCGTCCCGGGAGCTGTACAGAAGGCTTCCCTCGCCAAGGGGAGAGGTGGTTATCAGGTCGGCAAGACGCTCGTCGAAGGTGTCAGTCATGGGGATCGTTGGACCGGTGACTATGGGCGCCGGCCCCTCAAGAGCCCTGTCAAGCTCGGAGAACCACCGCTCCGTTGGCAGGGTGTCGTCATCAAGAAAAGCAATCCATTCCGCCTGAGTGGCCCTTACCCCCAGGTTTCGCCGAATCGAGGCGTGCCTGTCCGGGGTGGTGACGCATCGCGCCATTCCCTCAACGCCTGGGATGATCCCGCCGGCAACCAGGATGATCTCCCATCCCTTCTTCCCCGCCACGGGAAAAAGCCGTTCCACCAGAGCCCGGCAAAGGTCGGGCCTTGTGACCGGAACAACGAAGGCCAGTGTCATCGAATGACCGTGAGCCTGAGGTATCCCTCCCGGTCGCCCCGGACCACCGCGTGGTACACCCCCGGAGGAAGGCCCGGATGGGAAAAATGGTGGGTTCCCGGGGGAAGGGCGCCGTCGTGGAGGAAAGCCACGGGTCTTCCGGAAATGTCGTGCAGTGTTACCGTCAGGAATACCCCGAACTCGGTTGTCAGAGTCAAACCCGGTGTTCCGGTTGGGTTCGCGGCACTGATGGTGAAGCCTTCATGGGAACCGGGGATCCCCGTCGGGTCGTAACCCAGAATGTAGAGCTTGCCGGCGCCCCGGCAGGGAACCAGCAGAAAGCCGCCGCCGGAGGAAAACCCGAGCCTCTGCGGCGATGCCCCCACGGGTATTGCGGCGACCTGCTGAAAAGTGTCTGTATCTATGACCCTGAGCGCGCCTTCCTCGGAGGACGCCACAAAAAGGTATGGGTTGCTGGGCATATGGGCGATCCACCTGGGGTCCGCATCGGGAAGGCAGATCGTGGACTCGACCTGGTGGGTTGCGGCGTTCACCTTCAGCAGCGTTTTCCACGCGAAGTTCGAGAAGTATACCATGCCGTCGGCCATGGCGCAGTCGTAGCTGTCCATTCCGGAAACGAACCGGTGAACAGGCCCATTGGGAAGTGTCAGGGCTGTCTCGCTGGGGCTCTGGCCATCAGCCACGAAAAGCGTTTTGCCATCAGGTGAGATGTGGCACCCGCCGGGTTGATTACCCACCCAGACCGTTGAAGTGATGCTCATGGACAGCGGGTCGATGACGCTGGCAAATCCGTCTGAATGGGTGAGATAAGCCGCGGTTCCGTCGGGGGCCACCTGGAACTGCACTGGACCCGGATTCATCTCCCTTTCCACCATAACCGTCATGGCGTCGCCGTCTATGAACAGAAGCCTGTTCAGCTCGCTGTCCGCAACAATGACGGTGTTGCCTGGCAGGCACGCGACGCAGGTGGGAGTTCCCCCCAGA
>Ga0334882_1003698_pt1 | contig 13746 bp, 13 predicted proteins | sample GraSluR1_MG_5_FD_207226 | JGI IMG/M metagenome (GOLD analysis project Ga0334882, IMG submission 207226) | Sludge microbial communities from methane-producing bioreactor in Wageningen University, Netherlands - Granular Sludge_15_04-R1 | ecosystem: Engineered > Bioreactor > Anaerobic >... | reverse complement strand
GCGGATAATAGCGGATGACGGCTGCGGCAAAGGCAGCGGCAGAACAGGATGGACAGGATAACGGCGGATAGACAGGATAACGGCTGCGGCAAAGGCAACGGAACAACAGGATGGACAGGATCACGGCGGATAGACAGGCTAACGGCCACGGCAAAGGCAAGGTAAGGACCGGATGGACAGGCTAACGGCGAATAACGTCTGCGCCCCGGCCAACGAGGCAGCAGGCATCACAGACCGCGCGGGTGGTCTTCATGGGCGGGACTGCTTTGCCTGCGATGGAGCGAGGCCCTGCCTTCCTCCCCCCTCTACCAGATGGCCGCCTCTTCTCGTCGTCATTGTCGTTATCCGTCGCTCTCCTGTCCATCCTGTCCGCTGTTGCTGTCGCCGTTATCCTGTCTATCCGCCGTTATCCTGTCTATCCGCCGCTATCCTGTCTATCCGCCGTGATCCTGTCCATCCTGTCCGCTGTTGCTGTCGCCGTTATCCTGTCTATCCGCCGTGATCCTGTCCATCCTGTCCGCCGTGGTCGTTGTCGTTGCCGTTGTCGTTCCCGTCGTCCGCTGTTGCCTGTGCGGCTTTGGAGGTCGCGCCGTGCCCGAACTGCGGCTTTACAAAGGTCGCCTCATTGGGTACCATTTCAATGGTGCCCGTCGGCGGCGATACCCCGCACCGGGGTCGGGCCTTCGTCTCGATGATCGGGGGATGTCTCGTATGAGCGTCTATGCCCCGTGGCGGCCTGCTGTCGCCCGCCTGCTTAGGACGCACCTGACGGCCGAGACGTTGGCCCGCGTTCTCGCGGACGCCCTGCTGGTGAGCACCGGGCTGTTTGCCGCGTACTTTCTGAAGTACATCGACCATTTGTGTAGCTCCCAGACCGGCTCTGTCACCGCCCGAGGGCTGCTGCATCAGTACCTGGGGCTGTACGCTGCAGACGTGTGGCCGCTGCTTGTCATCAGCATTCCGCTGTTCTGGCTCAGCGGCTTCTACTCCCGCGGTCTGGCCTACCAGAGCCGGTTCAAGGCCCTGATCATCGTGCAGGCTGTGGGCGGCTCGCACCTGGTATTCGCCGCGGTGCAGTGGTTCGTGCCCGGTGCGGTGACGACGCCGCGGCCGGTGGTTCTCGGCTCCTGGATCATCGTGACGGTGCTGCTTCTGGGCGCGAGATTGTGGTCTGCGGTCTGGAAGTACGTGGCGGCCATCGACAGGGAGCTGCGCCGCCGTCCCGCTCGGCAAAGGGTCCGGTCAGTCCTAGTAGTCGGAGGCGCCGGGTACATCGGCTCGGCGCTGCTGCCCCTGCTTCTCGAAAGAGGCTACAGGGTGCGCCTTCTGGACCTGTTCCTCTACGGGGACGAGGCCATCGGGGAGTTCCTCGACCACCCGAACCTCGAGATCATGCGGGCCGACTTCCGGCAGATTGACAAGGTCGTTGAGGCCGTACAGGGCATGGACGCCATCGTCCACCTCGGAGCCATCGTTGGCGACCCCGCCTGCGAGCTGAACTCCGACCTGGCCCTGGAGGTGAACCTCATGGCGACGCGCATGATCGCGGAGGTCGCCAGAGGTAGCGGGGTCCGGCGGCTGGTCTTCGCCAGCACCTGCTCGGTCTACGGCGCCGGCTCTGCTCCCGCCAACGAGCGATCGAAGCCCGATCCTGTGTCGCTGTATGCCCGCAGCAAGGTGGCTTCCGAGGTGGTCCTGCTGGGCATGGTGGAGGACGACTTCGCCCCGGTGATCCTCCGTTTCGCCACGGTCTACGGGCTCTCGGGGCGCAGCCGGTTTGACCTCGTCCTCAACCTGCTCTCCGCAAAGGCGGTGGCGGACGGCAAGATCACGGTGTTTGGTGGCGAGCAGTGGCGCCCCTTTGTCCACGTCCACGACGCGGCCCGGGGCGTGCTGGCCGCGTTGGAGGCGTCCGAGGCGAGCGTCCGCGGGGAGATCATCAACGTCGGCTCCGACGTGCAGAACTGCACGCTCAGGGAGTTGGCCGGGCTCATCAAGGCACAGGTGCCTGAGGCGGAGATACTGGAGCTGGGGCCAGACGCCGACGGGAGCGACTATCGGGTGGAGTTTGGCAAGGCCGTCCGCATCCTGGGGTTCGCCCCGGAGTGGTCGCTGGAGCAGGGCATCACCCAGGTTCTGGAGGCCATCCGTTCGGGGCAGGTGGGGGACTATCGCGACAGCAAGTACAGCAATGCCCGGTTTCTCAGCGAGACGGCGAGTGGCGTCCTGGAGGTCCGCGAGGACTGGGCAGACAAGCTTCTGGCCGAGGAGTGTGCCCACGACGGCGGCGACGCCATTAGCTCAGCGCGGGGGGGCTAGCATGGTTCCGCCGCATCTGGTTCGCTCTGTCCGGCCGGCGACTGGCAGGAGGCCCTGATGGCCCGCATCGTCAAGCGAGCTCTTGATGTCGCCGTCTCCCTCATCGGGCTCCTGGTGCTGTCCCCGCTGCTGCTGGTGCTCGCCCTGATCGTCCGCCTGACCATGGGCAGCCCGGTCCTCTTCCGACAAGATCGTCCCGGCCTCGGTGGAAGCGTCTTCACCATGCTCAAGTTCCGCACCATGCGCGACGCGCTGGATCGCCAGGGACGTCCGCTTCCCGACGAGGAGCGCCTGACGAAAGCGGGCCAGTTGCTGCGCTCCACCAGCCTCGACGAGCTTCCCGAGCTGCTCAACGTGCTGAAGGGCGAAATGAGCCTCGTCGGCCCCAGGCCGCTGCTCACGGAGTACCTGAGCCGGTACACGCCTCAGCAGGCCCGGAGGCACGAGGTGAAGCCCGGCATCACGGGTTGGGCCCAGGTCAACGGGCGCAATGCCGTGAGCTGGGAGCAGAAGTTCCAGTACGACGTGTGGTATGTGGATAACTGGAGCCTGTGGCTGGACGCGAGGATCCTGTGGCTCACGGCGTGGACCGTGCTCAAGCGTGAGGGCGTCTCGCAGCAGGGCATGGCAACGGTGGAGAAGTTCACGGGCAGTCAGGCGCCTGAGCCTGAAGAAGCCGGGAGGAATCCATGACGACACCGGTCGTGGTCTACGGTGCGGGCGGAATGGGACGCGAGGTCGCCGAGACCGTGCTGGCACGCTCAGAGGCCGACGGCAGCCTCGAGCTGATCGGCTTCGTGGATGATGATCCCGATGCCGTCGGCACGCAGATCCACGGCATCCCCGTGGTGGGCGACGGCACGTGGGTGCGCGAGCACCCTGGTGTCCCGGTGGTCCTGGGCATCGGACATCCGCGGATCCGGCACCAGGTGGTCCACAAGGTGCTGGGAATGGGGGGCGAGTGGCAGACCGTGATCCACCCGTCGGTGAAGGTCGCCCCCTCGGCCAAGGTCGGGACGGGGGCGGTGATCTTTGCGGGCTGCGTTCTCTCCAGCGACGCCACCGTCGGGGCGTACTCTTACGTGAACTACAATGCTGTGGTTTGCCATGACGCGGTGGTGAGCGACTTCGCCTGCATCATGGCGCTGGTAGCCCTTTCCGGGAATGTACAGGTCGGGGAGGGCACCTTCGTCGGCATGGGAGCGACCACACGGCAGGGGGTCAGGATTGGGAAGTGGAGCATCGTGGGCGCGAGCGCTTGTGTGGTGCGCGACATCCCGGACTACTGCGTCGCGATGGGAGTACCGGCTGTACCGTCCCGGCGCTATCAGGGCCGCGAGGAGATGCCGTCGTACTGACGGGTGGTGTCTCTACCGCGGCCAGGCCACTGGCGAACCGGGGAACTCATGCCGGCGCTGGTACGAGCCGCACGTGGGACGCCGCGTGCGTCGGGTCTGCGTGTCCAGCGAGTGAGGCGAGATGTAGATGCGAGAAGCTGAGGGGCTGGCTTGGGCCAGGCAGTGGCGCCAGAACGCTCTTCCGAGACCACGGGGCATGGGAGAGCGCTCTGAGGACCGGACCTGCCACTGGCCGCGACTTCCCAGACGGACAAAGGACCTCAGAAGTCGCTGGTGGCGATCTCGCCCAGGATGCTGCGGTGCATCCGCCCGCGCGTCGTGGGCCGGGAAAGCGCCGTCTGAAGTTCTCGCCGGTAGTAGCCCTGGACGCGCGTCCTGTTGCTTGGATGTCGTGCCGCTGCGGTACCAGGCCACGTTCGAGTGCCGTGAGGGCAACTGAACCACCTGCCTGCCCCAAGTGGCACAGGGCTACCGGTTGGGCGTTCGTCGACGGGGCATGCGCAAGTCGACGCTCGTGGAGCACAGACGGGTCAGCCCAGGGCGTTGCGCTTGGCGGGCCCGACGACGTGGGCCGGCGCACCCGCCGCAACGACGTTTGCGGGCAGGTCGGTCTCCACGACTGCTCCGGCCGCCACTGTGGTGCCGGCGCCGATCGTGACCCCAGGCAGAGCCAGCACCCCGATGCAGAGGAAGGCGTACTCGCCAACCTCCACACCCTCGCCCAGCCGCACGCCCTGCGCCACCACTGAGTGGCTACCCACGACGCAGTCGTGCTCCACAATGCAGCCGGTGTTCAGTATGACGTTCTCCCCGATGGCTGCCCATGGGTTCACGATTGCTGCGGCTACGGCCTGCAGTCCGGCTCCGATGTCGGCCTGCGCCGCGATGACCGCCGAAGGGTGGATCGCGGCCCATGGTACAAGGCCCGCGTCCATTGCTCCCGCGTACCTGTCCGCGCGCGCCCTGTTGTCCCCAATCGCGACCACGAAGTGGGACGCGGTGTCAGTCACCAGGTCCACTGAAGTACACGCGCCAACAACCATCTGGCCAGATCGTGTTAAGGTCCCGTGCAGTTCCTCGCGGTCATCCAGAAAGCACGCAACCTCAGCTCGCCCCTGACAGGCAAGTGTCCATGCGATTACGTCGCCGTGGCCACCCGCCCCAAGCACCACGACGCGCTCTTGGCGGCCCAAGTGCTGCACCTCCATTCCCCTGGCATCCTGTGTCTTTCATGCGAGGTCCCGAACGGCTCGGCTGAGGCTGTCGAGGTCTGTGGCGTGCACCAAGGGCCCCAGGCCTTGTAGTACGCAGCGCGGCACGACGGTGAGCTTGCGGCCAGCCACGGTCACGTGCGCCCCGTCGTACGGCGGGTACCAGAACCCTCTTGCCCGCCGATCGGCCTCCTCAGGCGCAAGGTCGCACGTGATCTCGCGCAACGCGTCCACTTCACCACGCGCCACGTACCGGAGGCCCTCCTGCTGCGTGGCCTGGAGCTCCCCGTCTCGGTGAACCCGGCGGCAGACACTATGAAAGAGGCGCAGCATGTGGTGCTGCGTTTGCAGCTCCAGAGAGAGAGCAGTCTCGACTTCGGCATCGATAGGGAACAGCCGGCACTCGACAATGGGTCCAGCGTCGAATTGGCTCACCATGAAGTGGCACGTTGCGCCGTACTCGCGGTCTTGCTCGATGATCGCCATGTTGTAGCCCCCCACCCCGCCGTGACGCGGCAAAGGTCCGGGATGGAAGTTGATGGCCCCTTTGCGCGGATAGGCGAGGACAGCGTCACGGATCCGATAGGGGTAGAGGTAGCTGATCACCCAATCCACTCGGCCGATCACGGCCCCCACCTCACCTTCGGGGTCCTCAATCGCCTCCAATAGGCTCGCCTGGCTGAACACAGGAATGCCCAGGCTGCGAGCGTAGACCGCGAGAGGCCGGGGGTTCAACCAACCCGGCTCAGGCGCGGCTGGCGTGACGACCGCCCGGACATCCCAGCACAGTTGTTGGTGGAGGTACTCCAGTGCTAGAGTACCACCGGGTTTGCGGCCGAAGAAGACCACAGTTGGCCTGTCGCTGTCTGCCACCATATCGAGGCCCTCCGTTTTGCTGTCCTCGCTCGGATCGGCTCCTAGTGCTGCCGCGATCACACTGGCCCAGCGCATGCGCCGCTGGCCGCGCCGCCCCCAAGGGCTCATCCTCGCCAGGCAATCCCTTGCTGACCGTCTTCCCCCCGCGTACGGCGGATTCCTTCTGCGCGTCCGCGCCAATGCACATAGCCGCGCATTGACCAACGACGTCGACGAAACCGGCAGCGTGTGCCCTCCGCAGTCTGACCGCATGACCGGCCGTCCCAACTCGCGCTGCGGCCGGAGGCACCAGACACCATGGCCCTCAGCGCCCTTGCGCAACCACGCGACAGTAAGGCCCTCGCCGGGCCCCCACCGCCTCGGCTAGGGTCACTGCCCCGTGGCTCTCAAGCCATCGCTCGGTCAGTCGTCTGCGCCTGACAGGAGACGGTGCAGGCGCGAGAAGCGTACCGGGACGCGGACAGGCAGCCACGAGAGACGGCCGGCGAACGGCCACGCACAGCCCAGTAGAGCCATGCGAGAGGCCCAGCGCGGAGGGCATCCGATAACACGGCCGCTTCCGTACACGGGTGCCACGCTGGCTGCAGGTGCACAGGCGACTGCCCGATGCTCGCCTGGGTTCTGGAGCCGCACCGAACCGCCCCATCTGGCGACCATGGCTCAGGCGCTCACTCATCGTTTGCGCATTCGGCGCCCATGTATTGCGCCCCCATCGCTTGCGGTGTTTCGGGGGAACTGGTATGGTTTACCGTGGTCGTTTGTGCAGAACGATGGCGTCAGTTCGGGGAGTGAGCCGCCACGGGGAGAAGCCACCATGGACATCTGCCTTTCCTCGGCCGGGCGCAGGGCCGCCCTGGTCTGGTCCTTCGGGGATGCGTTGAGGGAGCTCGCGCTTCCAGGGCGTGTACTTGCCGTCGACTGCTCCTCAGCGTCGGCCGCTTACCACCTGGCCGATGCAGCATGGACCGTCCCCCTGTGTCGTGACCCGGAGTTCATCCCGCGGATGCTTGAGTTGTGTCGCCACGAGGCGATACAGCTCGTTGTCCCGACCATTGACACCGAACTGCCCATGTACGCGAAGGCTCGGGAGGACTTCAGCGCTCGGGGCGTGGCCGTGGCCGTCTCGCGGCCGGAAGTCATCGAGATCAGCGCCGACAAGACCGGGACGCACGCCTGGCTCGTCTCCCATGGGTTCCCCACGGTGCGGCAGGCGACGCCGGCCGAGGTGCTCGCCGCGCCGCACGAGTGGCAGTTCCCCCTTATCGTCAAGCCCGCCCGCGGCAGCGCCGGGATCGGCGTTCAGAGGGTCGACAGTCGCGAAGCGCTGAGTCTTTGCGCGACGGATTCGCGGGACATGGTGGTGCAGGAGCTCGCGCCCGGTGCGGAGTACACCACCAACTGCTACGTCAACCGTGCCGGCAAGTGTCTCTGCACCGTCCCTCACCGACGCCTGGAGGTCAGGGCCGGGGAGATCAGCAAGGGCGTGACCCGCAAACACCCCGGTCTGATGGACCTGGCCCGGCGCATTGCCGAAACACTCCCCGGCGCCTATGGCGCCATCACCGTTCAGGCCTTCCTCGCCGATGATGACACCATCCGCGTCATCGAGATCAACCCCCGCTTTGGCGGTGGCTATCCGCTCTCGCATGCCGCCGGCGCCGACTTCCCGCGCTGGCTGATCCAGGAAGCGCTGGGCCAGACCGTGGACACCGAATGCACCGACTGGCGCGACAACCTCGCCATGCTGCGCTATGACGACGCGGTGTTCGTCGATGGGCGAGAGATAGGGGTCGAGTGGGCTTGAGCGGCGCAGGTCGCGACAGGGGTGCAGAGACCTCTCAGGTATCCGGTGCGTCGGTCGGCGCGGCAAAGTACCGCTGCGTCGTCTTCGATCTAGATGACACGCTGTATCTGGAGCGCGACTACGTGCGCAGCGGCTTCCGGGCGGTGGCGGAATGGGTGCGACAGCGGTGGGGCGAGGCACGGTTCGCCCAGGTGGCCTGGCGCCACTTCCTCGAGGGCGTCCGCGGCACGATCTTCAACCGCGCCCTGGAGGACCTGGGGCTGCCCGCGGACCCGGAGGTGATCTCGGAGACGGTGTGCATCTACCGGGAGCATATGCCCGATATCTCGCTCCTGCCCGATGCTCGCGAGTGCCTCCGGCGGCTGCGCGGCAGGTTCTTCCTCGGCGTCATCACCGACGGCCCGTTTGTGTCACAGCAGCGCAAGACGGAGGCGCTGGGGCTCCCTCGGCTGGTCGACCACATCCTCTACACGGCAGAACTCGGCGAGGGGTTCGGAAAGCCACATCCGCGGGCCTTCGAGGAGATGCAGCGGCACGCGGGCGTGAGCGGGGAGGCGTGCGTGTACATCGCCGACAACCCGCGGAAAGACTTCATCGCGCCCCGGCAGCTTGGCTGGGGCACCGTTCGGATCGTGCGCGAGGGAGGCATCTACGCCGGGGTCGAAAGCCCCGAAGGGCAGGATGCCGAGTGGACAGTGAGCGATCTGCTGGAGGCCCGGCAGTGGCTCTCTGAGTAGGGCAAGGGCAATGGTGAAACGCAGAAGGGCTGGCCCACGAATGGGGGCCAGCCCTTTGTGTGTCGGGTCATGGTCGACAGACCTACGACCGCCGTCGGCGCCGAAAGCCGATAGCGACGGGGATCATGCCGACGAGGAGCAGAAGACCCAGGGAAGGTTCCGGGGTGCATGCCGACCAGCCTGAAGCACCTGCGAACGTGGCACTCGACCCCGTATTGTTCGTGACGCAGACCCACTCCCAACTCGGCTGCGGATCCATGCCAAACTGTATGGAGGCCATAACGCCGCCAGGCATGATCGGGAACTCCGTGGTTGCCTTGCTTGACGTCTTTGAGAACGATACCTGATGGGGGACTGGATCGGGCCCGGTGTAGCCTGCGTAGTCATCGGTATCGTAAGCACACTTGACATCCAACAGGACATTGGGGTTCCAGTTGCCAGCGTCGTCGCCAAAGAAGCGGCTGGTTGACGTTGTCAGATTGAAGGCCCCTACCTTGTGCATTGTGGGGTTGAAAAGGTTGTTCATCGCGAAGCATATTGTGCCACCGTTCGCGACCGTCCACTTGGTGGTGCTTTGCCATAGCGTCCAGCCGTTCCAGGACCCGGAGTCGTCAGGGTCTCCGCTCGGGCGGTTGTCTACGGCCCACGATGAATCGACACCGGCCTTATACCAGACTGGCAAAGGCCACTCAGTGATGTTGGCCTCCGCCACCCCAACCATCACCAGCAGCAACAATGTGATCAGCGTCAAGTGCGTCTTCACTGAAGCTCTCACTCCCCTTCTCCCGTATCTCCCTCCGTGGAGTCGGATACTGTCTCCCTTTTGTCCGCCTTAGCAGGGGACCCGGCCATCAGGCCCCGTACCCGTTCTTTCAGACTTGCGGGATGGCGCGCATCGCTCCAGTCGCCGACTGCACCTGAGAAGCGACGGATACGACGCTCCTCCCCGCAGGCGCAAGACCTCCTCTCCCTTTGCGATTGTGTCTGCCCCGCGTTATCTATCGTACGCGGGTCTCCCGATTGCCCAACTCCCGGACCGAACATGCAGGACCCGGTGTGTCCTCAAGAGCAGCACACCGGCGAAGTATGCACAAGGCCGACTTGATCGTTGCCAGGGCCGCCGCCACCATCCCCAAGGCCCTTTTTGCGGCGAAATGTGGTCTAACGAGGCTCTTGCACAACGCTCTCAATTGCTTCGTGGCACTGAGGGATTTCGGCCGCCACCCCCCGGTGCGACTGTGACCCGTAGTGTAACAGGAGAACCAATAGAATGCAAGGGGAATAGATCGGGCGCGCGTAAACATTCTGTGGCAGCCGATGCCGGTGCTACTCGAGGCCGGACTGAGCCTTGGTGGTCAGCTTACCATTGTGGAAAGTCGCCCTCGCGTAGGCGTTCACACGGCCTCTTCCCTGCCAGCGGTAGGTCACAATGAGGCCGTAGTCCTCCGAGCGCGCGACTTCCTCCCCTTCGCCCAGGAGCTTGAGCGCCGCCTGTAGGCTCATGCCCGTCTGAAGTTGCGCGTACTGCTCCAGCGACACCCCCGGCGGCCAGGAGGCATCACCGTCGGTGCCGCCGCGGGTCGACGCGGGCGCAAATCCCTTCTCATCTGCAGCGGCTTCGGTGGCGACCTCCGGCGGGGCTGGGTTGGGGTGTGCGGAAAAAGTGCGCACAGCCTGCCTGGCGGCCAGACCCAGAAGGGCGATGAACGCGATGGCCCAGAGGATGTGGGCGACGGGGTGAGATGAGCGGGTCTGCTCGGCATTGGGTGTCATGGGGGTAGTCCAGGTGGGTCGCGTCTGTCGGTGCCCGTGGTCCCGGGCGCCGCAGGGATGGCGCGCCCGAGGGGGCGCGCGGCATGGGCGCGGCGCATGTGTTGAGCGTAGGGTGGCCGTCAGCCCCGACGGGGCCGGTACACAACTAGCGGCGGGCGTGAGCCCCCCGGCCGGCGCGCCCACAGCCCCGAGCCCCGAACCGATCCGCAGGATCGGCGGGCGACACACAGGCAGGTAGCGGGGTTCAGTACCGCCCCTCCGGGGCTCGCCGGCGCGCGTCCCCGCGAGACGGGGGCTCACGCGCCCCGCCTCTTTGTGTTTCGCCCCTTGCGGGGCTGTGCGGCGACGGCACGGCCCCGGAGGGCGCCAAACACATACTTGGGCGACGGGCTAGCCTCGGGGAAGCTCGGCCCCCATCGAAGCCTGCACGTACGGCAGAAAGTCGGCCGCGAAGCGCTTGACCAGCTCCAGCGACCTTGCCGCATCCTCACTCTGCCTGTCGGGCTTGTAGGTATGCACTATCGTCACGAGAGCCGCGATACCTCCGCCCCGACGCCACTTGTTCTGCCTCATGACATCCATGAAGCTCGCGTTCACGCGATCCTTCGTTGCAAACAGATACAGCTCGGTGGCGTGGTAACCTTCGCGGGTCGCGGTGATGGTATTGACCGGCGCCTGGTGATGGTCGGGCCCATAGGCAACCTCGCCGCCCGCGCGGTGGTCGATGGTCCAGCCGTTGGCCGTGAGGCAAAGGTCCGGCGTGTGATGCAGACCCCTCCCCCGGCTGTAGCTGAGCATGACGATGATCTCATCATTGGCAGGAGTCCTGTAGGCTCTGCTGATGATCTCCAGTCTGTTCACCAGGGCCGCCTTCTTCTCCTGCTCCGTCATGGGGCGCTCCTCGCCCTCCCAGCCGGGGAAGCTCAGAGGCAGCCTGGAGATATCCACCGTGCCCGCATCGCTGTCCCCGATGGCCAGGCGAGACAGGTATTCGTCCCCGACCTTGATGAACGCGAGGCACAACGCGGCGATCAGCCATCGTGTTGGGCTTGGGGACGACATAGCAGCCTCCAGATCGAGACGAGGGCCCAGACGGCAAAGGCGTAGACGACGACACCGGCCATCGTGTGGGCGAGACCTTTGGTGGCTCCTTCGCCGAAGGCCATGCCCATGATGATCGTGGCATCGATCCGCACGACGTTGGCGGCGAAGGCCACGGGAACGGCCGCGAGCAAGAGCAGCAGCTTGCGCGCGAGGCCACAGTGCGCGAAGTAGGCAAGCAGTGTGGCGGTGGCGGTGACGCTCAGCAGATAGCCCAGTCCGCTGCACGCGATGTCAACACTGAAGGTCATGCCCGATGTCCGGATCTGTGTCCCGTCCACGACGATCGGCATGTTCAGTGCCATCGGCAACGCCGCCGCCGCCTTCGTCGCCAGCAGACGCAGAGGCAGGGTGGCGTTCTCGAGCCGTTGCGGCAGCGGGATCATGAACAGCAGGAAGAAGATGGGGAAGAACAGCTCCGAGGTCATCGCGGTGCCCGCGAGCCACAGAACGAGGCCCCACAGGACCAGCGCCAGCGAGAGGATGTAGAGCCGCTCGTGCCCACTCCAACTGCCCAGAAAGCAGACCGCCGCCCCGAGCAGGATCAACGGCAGACCCCATCCGGACCCGCGCACGGGCAACTGCTTGAGGGTATCCCACTTGAGCCAGACGAGGAACAGCGAGATCACCGGCACATACAGCCCGCCGCCCGCATAGGGGCTGCCCGGGTCGGTGGCGCCGAGGAACCCGTGCGTGTTCTCCCCGTAGGCCAGCCAGAGCAAGACTACCAAGATGCCGAATGGCGCGTACTGACGCATCGATCGCCCCTACTGGGAGGTAAGCAGCCAGACCATACCGGGTGCCCTGCTCTGACCCGTGTCCGGGTCCTTGGGCCATCTGTCAATCCACGACGCGGACCTCTCGAAGCCTGCCAGCGTCGCCTCCTGCACGCGGACGTTGGGCGAGAAGTACAGCCCGTCCACGCGGAGGCCCGCCTGCCCCATCGCCGTGAGCTCGTCGAAGCCGTTGGGCAGATGGACGACTCGCTTGTTCCCGTACCAGGCCACCATCCACGGGATGTCCGTGGCGATCAACTCCGGCTCTTCCCCCGCCAGCGCTTTGCAGGTCGGCACCACCGGATGCTCCGGGGCGGGATCGGCGACGAACAGATAGTTCAGCATCGGGTACGCCGCCAGCAGGAACCAGCCAACCAGCCACGCCTGCACAAAGAGGCGGTTTGTCGACTCGGGGCCCCAGCGGCGCAATCGACGGCTCAGGAGCTTCGCCAGTGTCCCCTGGCGGTCCGCCTGAGCGGGACCGGCAAAGCGCTCCGCCACCAGCGTCGTGAACCAGTGGGTCCCCAGGATGATGACAACAGGAGCGAAGGCCAGCAGCATCTGCGGGTCCGGAGTGTACAGGGCAAGCACACCGGCCACCAAGAGAATCGCGAGAAACATGCTCCAGGGAAGTGCCGTCTGCTGCGGTGTATCGCGTCTTAGTAGCCCGATGAGGAAGAAGGGCAGCGTGCACAGGCCCACGAGGCCCACGAACCCGACGTAGAAGCCCGTCAGCCCGCGATTGACCTTGGCCAGCATCTCCCGAGGGTGCTGCGCCGCGACGAGCCAGGGCTTCGGGGGGACGTCTCGGAACGCCTGGTACAGCCTTTGTCCGGGGTAGGTGGGGGTGAGCATGATCAGCTCGTAGCTGGCCGTGGAGATGAAGGGCCCCTTGACGATGACACTGGACCGGATCACCCACGGAGCCACGAGCACCACGAAGACGACGAGGGTCAGGAGACAGCGTCTCCCCAGACGCTGCCGGTCCACACGCCACCAGTAGTAGAAGACGCAGGGCAAAAGAGGCAGCATCTCGTAGCGCGTCAGGTAGCACAGGGCAAGCACCACACCGGTGGCGATGGGCCAAAGGAGCGCCTGTTTGCCCTCCGACCGCTCCCACCAACACATCAGACCGAACAGACAAAGAACCCAGAACGCAACCAGGAGAGTGTCCAGCCCCGACATCGAGGCCTGCAGCAGGGGCACCGACGCCACCAGCATCAGGCACGAGTAGATCGCAACCCTACCTGTGAAGTAGCGCAGACAGATGAAGTACGCCAGAAGGAGCACGAGGACGAAGCAGAAGAGAGAGGCCAGCGCCACCGTCCGGTCGGTAGCCCCGCCCAGTCGGATGGCGGCGGCCAGCAGCGTAGCGTGGACGGGGGCCCGCGCGAGCTCCGGGAAGGTGTCGGGATTGCGCACCAGCGAAAAGGCCAGCGGGCTGAGCACGGAGGTCGTGTAGCCCTTCCCCTCGGCGACGTTGCGCGCAAGCTGCGCGTAGTCCACAGCGTTCGCGTCCGTCAGGTGACGGAACTTGGCCGCGAAGACCGCCAGGACCAGCACGATAAGCAGAAGCAGGAAGGTTGCCCGCTTCATCAGCACTTCGGGATTGACCCGCATGCGCGGCTCCTCACTGTCGAGAGAATCACGTATGTATGAATGGCGGACGCGCCCGGACCTGGTGAAATGTAGCTAGTGAAGCTCCGCCTCAAACCGACGAGCACGGCGCGGAGGTTGCTCCGGGGGCGGTGACACGGCCCGGCGGCGAGCCTTCCGGCTCGCCGAGTCGGG
>Ga0334882_1003697_pt1 | contig 13746 bp, 8 predicted proteins | sample GraSluR1_MG_5_FD_207226 | JGI IMG/M metagenome (GOLD analysis project Ga0334882, IMG submission 207226) | Sludge microbial communities from methane-producing bioreactor in Wageningen University, Netherlands - Granular Sludge_15_04-R1 | ecosystem: Engineered > Bioreactor > Anaerobic > Unclassified... | reverse complement strand
CTATGCCTTCCGTGCTCACCACCAGGCCACCCGCCTTTGATCACACCGTCCCGCTCGATACCGATATCAGCGTGAGCTTCAACACGCCGATGGACCCGGTCTCCGTCGAGGAGGCCTTCAGGCTGGAGGACCCGCGAGGCCAGGCGGTCGAGGGCGCTCTCACCTGGCTGGATGGCGCCACACAACTGGTCTTCACCCCCACAACCCTTCTTGATCCCTCAACCCGTTACCAGATCCGCGTCGCCGCTTCAGCACAAGCCCTGAGCGACCAACCCCTCGACGAGGGCTACGCATCGCACTTCACCACGACACCGGCCCTGGGGATCGCGCGCATCACCGGTGGGACGACGGAATCGCAGGTTGCACGTCTCGACTACTACCAGAGCGCCCAGGTGGGCTTCAGAGGCCTGATCGACCCCGCGACGACCGATGCCGCCGTCACCGTCCGCTATGAGGCAGATGGTGAGGAGGTGCCGGCGTCCGTCTACTGGGACCTGAGCCCCACACTCAGCACCGCCTATGTGAACTGGGACCGCCTCGCCCGCGAACGCTACTGCATCACCGTGGAACAGACGCTCGCCGATATCTACGGCAACCGGCTCGCCGAGCCCGAAACGGCGTGTTTCGAGATCCGCGATATGCCGCCGGCCTTCACGCCCATCGGCGGAGACCCCATCATCACGCTGGACGCCGACGCGCCGGCCACGGTCATTTTCTCATCGCTCAACACCGGTGAGATCGAGCTGACGCTGGGATCGGTCGCCCTCCGCGATATGCTGGGCTACCAAGAGCAGGTCCGGATCGAACAGCAGCGCACCCTCTCGGTGAACCCTGCCGGCGAGACCAACGAGGCCGTCATCGTGCCGGTCGACCTGAACGGGGGTGAGCCCCTCCCCACCGGCTTCTATGGCCTCACCTGGATGCCGCCGGGCCAGACCATGTGGCGCCGGACCCTGCGCATCGCCGTCGTCGATCGCCATGTGCTGATCAAGGCGTCGGAGGACGAGGCCCTGGTTTGGGTCACCGATCTGCGCAGCGGTCAGCCGGTGGTCGGGGCCGACGTCCGGGTCCTCGCGATGACGGGCACAGAACTCGGGCGCGGCGCCACCGACGCCGATGGTCTCGTGCGACTGTCCATCTCGGGCGTCGGCAACCTATGGGATCCGATCTCCGCCATCACCGGCGAGGCCGGTCGCCCGGGCTTCGGCATCGGACGCACCAGCTGGAATCGCGACGTCTCCCCCGGGAGATTTGGCATCGACTACAACTACGAACAGACGCCGATCTATCGCGGCAGCCTCCACACCGACCGCCCGATCTACCGCCCGGACCAAGAGGTCAAGGTCTGGGGCGTGCTGCGCGTCGATGACGACGCGCGCTATGCCCTGCCCAACGAGGTGACCGAGGTCCAGGTCGAGCTCCGCGCCTTCGACGGCACCGTCGTAGAGCAGGCCGAGCTGCCGCTCTCGCCATCGGGGACCTTCGACACCAGCTTCTCACTGCCCCAGGACATCCGGCTGGGAACCTACACGCTTGAGCTGAACGTGGCGGGCGAGAGGACGGCCGTCGCCCGGGCTGAGCTGACCGTGGCGGCCTATCGCAAACCCGAGTTCGAGGTGGTCGTCACGCCGGAGGCGGAGAACGTGCTCGACGGAGAGGCAACCCGCCTGCTCGTGGAGGCAACCTACTACAGCGGTGGCCCCGTCGACGGCGCCGCCGTTCGCTGGACGGTCAGCGCGCGGCCCGCCGCCTTCATTCCCGAGGCCGCCGGTCGATGGCACTGGAGCGCGTCGCCGGCGATGTGGGCTTACTGGCAGTCGTCGGAGATCATCGCCGAGGGTGAGGGCGTCACCGATCGCGACGGACGCCTGCTCGTCACCCTACATGCGGACCTCGCCCCCCTGAGCGGTCAGGAGACACCCCGGGCCCAGCACTGGACGCTGGCGGCAACCGTCACGGACGAGGCCGGCTTCCCGGTGAGCCGGCAGGGCGAGATGACCGTGCATACATCGCGTGTCTACGTCGGTATGAGGCCACAGACCTGGGTGGCCCTCGCCGGCAACTCGACCGATATCGACCTGGTGGCCCTGGATTGGGATGGGCTCCCCCAAGCACGGGAACGCCTCACGGTATCGCTGGCGCGCCGCACCTGGCGGCAGATACCCTCCACCGAACCCTACACGTCCGACACCTGGACCTATGCGGATACGGTGGTCGAAACCACCAGCGTCACGACCGACATCGACGGCGTGGCCACCGCCACGCTGACGCCGCCCAGGAGCGGCCCCTACGTCGTGATCGCCGAGGGCCGTGACCGCGATGGGAACCCCTACAGCGGTGAGTCACATATCTACGTCAGTGGTCCCGAGGCCGCTGCCTGGCAGGCGCCTGAGGGCAGGATCGATCCGGTCGCTGACGCTGAACGCTACCGGCCCGGCGACACCGCTACCCTCCTCCTCCCTACCCCCTTCCGCGGACCCTTCGAGGTGCTGATGACGATCGAGCGCGGGTCCATCCTTGAGGTCCGGCGCTTCACCGTGCGTGAGGCCAACCCCCTGATCGAGGTTCCCATCACCGACGAGCATGCACCCAACGTCGTCGTCACCTTCGCGCTCATCAAGGGCGTGGGCGCCGGACGGCCGACGCCCGACGTGCGCATCGGGATGGTCAACCTGGAGGTGACGCCGGTCAACCGGCTCCTGGACGTCGCTGTCACCCCTGCCTGCACCGGGCCGACGCCGTGCACCTACGGACCCGGGGATACCGTCGAGCTGATCGTCCGGGCGAACGATGCAGCCGGCGACCCGGTTGACGCCGCGCTCACGCTCAGCGTGGTCGACAAGGCCGTACTGGCCCTGGCCGAGGACCGCACCCCCACGCTGACGGAGGCCTTCTATGCCCCACGCCCCCTCGGCGTGATCACCGGCGACAGCCTGCTGACGTTGCACAACCGCGTGATTAGCGACCTGGAAGAGCTTCGTCGGAACGCTATGCGCTATGCGCTCGAGGGCGTGGTAGGCGGCATCGGCGGTGGCGGCGACGGTGCAGCCACCCGCAGCCCCGATGTGCGCACGGACTTTCCCGACACCGCTCTCTGGGATACTCAGCTGCAGACCGGCGCCGATGGCGAGACGACGGCAACGCTGGTCCTGCCCGACTCGCTGACGACCTGGGTCGTCCGGGCCCGAGCGGTCAGCGCCGCGACCCACGTGGGCGAGGCCAAGGCGGAGTTCGTCGTCAGCAAGCCCCTGCTCGTCCGCCCGGTGACGCCGCGCTTCCTGGTCACGGGCGACCGCGCGATCTTGGCGATGGTGGTGCACAACAACACCGACATCGACGTGAGGGTGAGCCCGCGCCTTGAAACCAACCTGACAATCGATGCGCCCGCGCCGGATCGGCTCACCGTGCCTGCCCATGGACGGGCTCGCGTCGAGTGGGCCGTCGCCGTGCCGCAGACCGGCCCCCACATCGCCGACGTCATCTTCTCCGCCGCCGGCGGCGGATATCGGGATGCCGCCCGGCCCGCTGTAGGCACTCAGCGCGGGCTGCCGATCTACCGCTACGAGAGCCCCGACGTGGTCAGCGTCTCCGGCGCGCTGAGCAGCGCCGACAGCCGCGTCGAGGTCGTGATCGTCCCGCCCGAGGCCGGGCCCGATAGCACGTTGACGGTACAGTTGTCGCCGACCCTCGCCGCGGGCATGCTGGATGGGCTCGACTACCTGGAAACCTTCCCCCACGCCTGCACCGAGCAGCTCGTGAGTCGCTTCCTGCCGAATGTGGCGAGCTACCGCGCAATGCGCGAGTTCGGTCGTCGCGATCCTGAGCTCGAGGACCACCTGACCCAGCTGGTTGCTGAGGCGCTCACGGAGCTCGGCAAGCGCCAGAATAGCGACGGCGGCTGGGGTTGGTGGGGTCGCGTGCCCAGCGATCTCCAGACCAGCGCCTATGCCACGCTGGGGTTGATCATAGCCGAACGAGCCGGCTTCCCTATCGACACGGCGTCCCTCAGCCGCGCGGTGGACTTCCTGCAGCGACGACTGCAGCTGAGCCTCCAGCAGGAGACACTGGCGCTCTCCCAGGCCATCTCCCTCTACGTCCTCTCCGAGGCCGAGCAGGCATGGCCCGACGACATGGCCGAGCGGCTCTTCGACGAGCGCCACACCCTTGAGGTGACGGGGCGTGCCTACCTGACCCTGGGCCTCGGGCTGCGCGATCCCGATGACCCCCGCGTTGCAACCCTGCTGGACGACCTGCGGGCCGACGCCGAGATAACCGCGAGCGGGGCACACTGGGAGAGCACGGTCTCGGAACACTGGGTCACGCCCACCCGGGCGACCGCCGTCGCGCTCGATGCCCTGGCCCGCCTGGCGCCCAATGATCCGCTGCTGCCGCAAGGCGCGCGTTGGCTGATGGCCACACGCCACAGGAACCGTTGGGAGACCACCCAGGAGACGGCCTGGGCCGTGATCGCCCTGACCGACTACATGGTCGCAACGGGCGAGCTTGCCGCGACCTTCGAGTGGGGGCTGGCCCTTAACGCTGAGCCACTGGATCAGGGTAGGGTGAGCTCGGCGAACCGCGACGTCCCCATCAAGCAGATCATCGCGGCGGAGGACCTGCTCCGTCACTGGCCCAATGCCCTAGAGATCTCGCGCGGCGACGGGTCGGGCACCCTCTACTATACGGCGGACCTGGCGCTCGCGCTCCCGGTCGAGCAGCTGGAGGCTGAGAGCCGTGGCATCACCATCGAGAGACGCGTCTGCCGCGTCACGACCCTCGACCGGGGCGGCGACGATGAGCCCTGCGAGCCCGTCACCTCCGCACGCCCGGGCGATCTGGTCGAGGTCCGCCTCACGGTGATCGCGCCGCGCGCGCGCACCTATGTCGTCGTGGAAGCCCCCTACCCCGCGGGCATGGAACCGGTGGATCCCACCCTGTTGACCGAGCAGCAGGATGCGGAGCCGACCCTCGGCATGGCCGGCGAACCGTGGTGGCAGCGCACCTTCGACTACGCGGAGCTAAGGGACGAACGCGCCGTCTTCTATGCCACGCGCCTGGACCCCGGTGTCCACGAGGCGCGCTTCTACCTCCGCGCCGCCGTCCCGGGAGACTATCAGGTCCTGCCCGCCACGGCAAGTGAGATGTACTTCCCTGAAGTCTGGGGGCGCACCGCGGGCGCCGGCTTCACCATCGCGCCCTAACGTCGCTCACCACGGCGCTCCCGCCGGAGGCCCGTTCTCGATCGGACGGGCCTTCGGCGGCCCCTCTCTGGCGCTGTTCCACCGCCCGGCGCGTTTGGGTCTTGCAAACGTTCTCAACTTCGTCTATACTGTATATTAAATAGAAGGTCATAGATTAAATAACTCAACCTCACGCTGCAGGTACACGTCTGGGGGGGGCAAAGCGGTGAGTGAGCGGGCTCGGCCATCCGGTAACTGGGATCAAAGGCATCTGCAGACCTCACTGCAGCGTGTGGATGTGCGGCTGCAGCGTGCGATTCACCTCTGGCAACAGGCAGGACGCGACCCCGACGACGCCTTCCGTGGGCTCTACATCTCGGATGATCAGGTCGAGGAGCTCCTCTCCCACCCACCCGGTACAGGCCGGCACCACGCCGCTCAGGTCAACAACGAGGCGGACGCCGCCTATCGAGAGGCGATGGGGCAACTCGACGACGTGATCGAGCAGCTCGAGGCGACCGCCCACCAGGCCGGCCACCGCCTGCCGCTCGTCCATCTCCGCGAGGCCTTTGAGCTCAGCCCCTTTGAGATCGAGGTCCTCCTCATTGCCATCGCTCCCTCGATCGACTTACGCTACGAACGCCTCTACGGCTATCTCCAGGACGACGTCACGAAGAAGCGTCCCACCGTAAACCTCGTGCTCGACCTGTTGGCTGAACCGGGCCTGGGGCGCCTCGCGTCGCTCCACGCCTTTGAGAGCGCCGCACCGTTGGTGCGGCATCGCCTGCTTGAGCTGCAGCCGCCGCCCGACGCCCGGCAAACCTCATCGACCCGACCGGTGGCGGCGCCGCTGTTGGCCCATCGTCTGCAGGTCGACGAGAGCCTGTTGCATTGGCTGTTCGGCAGCTACCGACCCCATACAGAACTCCTCGGGGCACTAAGTGTGCACCAGACCCCTCAGCGGATCCCCGAGGCCTTCCTCAGCACAGAGCTGACCGAGACGCTGGACCTCGTCACCGACACGACCCCAACTCCCCTCTATATCTTTCACGGCGCCGATGCCGACCTCCAACTCGCCGGCGCCGCGGCGATAGCCCAACGCCTGGGCCGCCTGCTGATGATCGTCGACCTGGAACACCTCACCTCGAAACGGGAGCTCAGTCCGGCTCGTGCCGTGGAGCTTGCCTTGCGCGACGCGCGCCTCGTCGACGCACTCCCCATCCTGACGGGCTGGGACGTCTGCCTGGTCGAAGAGACGACCCCGCCGGACCTGCTGTACACGTTGACGACCTTCCCCGGGCCTGCCATCGTCGCCGGGCATACGCCCTGGACCCCCAAGGGAACACCGCGTAAGCGTCCCATGGTGTCGCTCGCTTTCCCCGTTCCGAGCTATACCCAACGCCGCCGGCTGTGGGATCACTACCTCGGGCAAGACGGACAAGACGGCTCGCCTGGCCTGCTCCGTGAGGTGATCAACGACCTCGCCGGGCAATTTTCACTCACCAGTGGGCAGATCCGTGACGCGGTGGCCTCGGCACGCGACAGCGCCATGCTCCGTCGGAGCTCTGACGCGGGCCGGCAACTCACTCAGGACGAGCTGTTCGCCGCAGCGCGGGCGCATTCGAACCCGCGCCTGGCGCGGCTAGCCGACAAGATCACGCCCCGTTTCACCTGGAACGACATCATCCTGCCCTCCGATCAGCTGACGCAGCTGCACGAGATCGTCGATACGGTCCGCGGGCGCCCACAGGTCCTCGATGCCTGGGGCTTGGCCGAGAAGCTGGTCTCGAGCCGCGGCGTTACCGTCCTGTTCTCCGGCCCTCCGGGGACCGGCAAGACGATGGCGGCCCAGATCATCGCCGGGGCACTCGGCCTGGATCTCTATCGCATCGACCTCTCAACGGTCGTCAGCAAGTACATCGGCGAGACGGAGAAGAACATCGAGCGCATCTTCAGTGAGGCTGAGGCGAGCAACGCCATCCTCTTCTTCGATGAGGCCGACGCTCTCTTCGGCAAGCGGTCCGAGGTCCGTGACTCACACGACCGTTACGCCAACATCGAGGTGAGCTACCTGCTGCAGCGGATGGAGGCCTACGACGGCGTCACCATCCTGGCTACCAATCTACGCGGCAACCTCGATGAGGCCTTCACACGTCGGCTGCAGTTTGCCGTCGGCTTTCCCTTCCCCGAGGCTGAGGAGCGCCTGCATATGTGGAGGACGCTCTTCCCCCCGGAGATTCCCCGAGCGCCGGACATCGATCTGGAGCTCCTTGCCGAGCGTTTCCGTCTCTCAGGCGGCGGCATTCGTAACGTCCTGGTCAGCGCCGCCTATCTCGCCGCAGCAGATGGTGAAAAGCTGACCATGGAACACCTCTTGCACGGCACACGCCGTGAGCTGCAGAAGATGGGGCGGTTGGTGAGAGATGAGGACATGGCCCCCAGTTAGGGTGCTGGGGATGGCCCCCAGCTAGGGCGCTGGGGATGGCCCCCAGCTAGGGTGCTGGGGAAGAGCACAGGAGGGCATATGAAGGACCAGCATACGACAGCATCACGGGAGCACAGAGCTCCCAAGCAACCGGGATCGCAGCGTGACCATGACATTGGGGAGGTGCACCAGGGTCACCCCCTGCAGCACCTCCAATCTGCCGTCGGCAATGCCCAGATCTCGCGCATGCTTGCTGAGGAAGAGGCGCCGCTCTGGGCCCGGCCCGATCTCGGCCCCGTGATCGGCAGAGACGGCGGCCCGGTCACCAACCAGCTCGCTAACCGCATTTATGGACGCTTGGGCCGTGGTCGTCCGCTCGAGAGCCCTACCCGGGCGCGGATGGAGGCCTCTCTCGGTGCCGATCTGAGCGCCGTGCGCCTCCACGATGATGCCGAAGCCAACGTGCTCAGTCTGAGGGTCGGCGCATCAGCCTTCACCCTCGGCAACGACATCTTCTTCAGTGATCTCTCCAATCCCACCGACGAGCATGTGCTGAGGCACGAGCTCACCCATGTGGTCCAGCAGCAGTCGATGACCGGCGGCGGCCCCTTGACCGTCGGGCCGGCCGATGACGCATTCGAGCACCAGGCTGAGGCGGTGGCGACCCACGCAGCAGACGCATCCGTGGGGGTTTCATCCAACTCGACAGGGCCTGCCGTCCAGCGCGGATGGCTGGAGGACGCCTACAACTTCGCCTCCAACACCGCGGGCTCCGTGGGTCTAGGTACGAGTCTGATTATGGAGTCCGCTCGTGGTACGCAGGCTGCGGGCGTCAGCCGCGCGGGCGACGTGCTCGCCCGTGGCGCCGGCTCCGGCGTGCAGAGCCTCGGCAATGCCCTTGGCCCCGTCGGCCTGATCACCGGCGCCCTCGGCTTCGGACAGGGTGTGGACCAGGCGCTCAACGCGTCAACCTTCGGCGACCGGCTGACCGGCGGCACCGACGCCGTCTTCAACGCTCTGGGTGCCTTCTCCGGCGGCGTGGGGACGGCAAGCCTCCTTGGAGCGAGTACAGCCTCGTTGGGGCCCGCCGCCGCTGTGGCGGGCGCCGGCGCCGGCGGTTACGCCCTCGGACGCCTGCTCGACGAGGGCGTCGGCGCGCTCGGTAGCTGGGCTACCGGCGACGAGCAGGGCGATTACTCGATCTCCGGCGGCCTTGCCAGCGGCATGACCGCGATCGATGAAGGGTTGACCAGCCTCTGGGCCGATCCCGACAAACCCGCCTATACCCAGACCCTCGGCTGGAAGCTCGCCGAATGGCTGGACTGAGGGCCGGAGCCGACCGGAGCCCGAACGATGCTCGCTGACCTGGATGAGACGATTCGCAGGCTGTTGATCGACGAGCTCCCCGTCAAGAACGGGGAGGTCGAGATCAGCTTCGACCAACCCAGGCGGGAGTGGAGTTCGCGTCTGTCGCGCCCTACGCTCAATCTCTTCCTCTACGACCTGCGCGAGAACAACGTGCTGCGCCAACATCAGTGGCAACAGATGGGGTCATCCGGCAACAAGGAGGCTGCCGTGGCGCGGCATAAGCGCACACCGATGCGCGTCGACGCCTCCTATCTCGTCACAGCCTGGGCCGCCGACCCGGCGGATGAGCACCGTCTGCTGACCCGGTGTATGCTGGCCCTCTTCCGCCATCCGACCCTGCCCACCGAACGGCTGGTCGGGTCGCTCCAGAACCCACCCTACGATATCCAGGCCAAGCTCGCCCGGCACGACGTGATGACAGATCCCACCGATCTGTGGAATGTGATGGACAACGAGATACGTCCGGGGGTGAGCTATGTGATCACTCTGGCGCTCGACCCCTGGCAAGAGATCACCGGTCCGCTGGTTCGCACGCGCATCCTGCGCTTCGGGCAGGCCCAGGGCCTCCCGACGGCGCCTGGCCTCGTGCCGGACGCCGCACGTGTCGATCTGGTGATCGTCGCCGGCACCGTGCGCGCCGGCGACGACGGCACCCCGCAATCCGGCATCGATGTGGCGCTCAAGGGCACCGGCTACCTGACGACCACCGATGACCAAGGCCGCTTCGTTCTGGGCAGCGTGTCCCCGGGTGACTACACCCTGGTGGCGTGGCCCAGCGAAGGGAAACCCAAACAGCGAACGATACGGATTCCAGCCGCCGACGGCGATTACGACATGGAGGTGTGAACATCCAATTGAGAACTGAAACCCTTCCGCTTACCGGCCACTGGAAACTGACAACTGACAGCAGGAAGCTGATAACCGGCAGTTGGAGAAAGGAGTGTCACAGCGATGCCTGAATACAAGTCTCCGGGAGTCTATATCGAGGAGGTCGATCGCGGCACCAAGCCGATCGAGGCCGCAGGGACGTCGATGACGGCCTTCGTCGGCATCACGGCGGAGGCCAGCATCAAGCAGATTGACCCTGCATCCGGCGAGCGGGTGCCCGTACAATCGGTGGTCAACAAGCCCACCCTCGTCACGAGTTGGACGCAGTTCACCAGCATCTTCGGTGACTTCACCTCGGGCGCCTATCTGCCCGATGCTGTCTACGGCTACTTCGCCAACGGCGGCGGCAGCTGCTACGTGGTGAGCCTGAGAGCGCTGAGTGAGGAAGATGACGAGCCGGACCACGCCGCAGCCACCATTCCGGCCAAGGGCAGGGGAAACAGCTTTCGCGTGGTCGCCAAAGGCCCCGGCCCCTCCGACCTCACTGTCACGATCAAAGCCGGCGAAGAGGAGACCTTCTCCGTCACCGTCGGTAGCGAGACCAAGGCCGGCCTGACGATGAAAAAGGGCGAGGCCAACTTCGTCGGCGATACCGCGTTTGGCGCGGTCGCCGTCGTGGACGTCGGGTCCGCGACGGCTGTGCCGTCAGAGGGGTCTTACGACCTCCAAGGCGGCGGTGTCCCGGCCCTGACGGTTGACGACTTCGTCGGCAACGCTGCTGAGCGCACCGGCTTCGCCGGACTCGAGGCGATCGACGAAGTACGCATCCTGGTCGCGCCCGATGCGATGACCGGCTACGACGGCTCTGAAGCCGCCAAAGAGCGGGTCAAGATGATCCAAACGGCGATGGTCGCGCACTGCGAGTCGGCAAAGTACCGCTTCGCGATCCTCGATGCGCCGCCGGGTCTGAATGCCCAACAGGCACAAGAATGGCGCCACTACCTGAACCTCGACACCTCCTACGCCGCTCTCTACTACCCCTGGATCCGCGTCGCCGACCTGAGCGGCGGGGGCAGCACGACCAAACTGATGCCACCCGGTGGCCACATGGCGGGGATCTACAACCGCACCGACGCGGAGCGCGGTGTGCATAAGGCGCCCGCCAACGAGGTCGTGCGCGGGGCCATCGACCTGGAGCTGCGCCTCAGCAAGGGCGAGCAGGACACCCTCAATCCGATCGGCGTCAACTGCATCCGCACCTTCCCCGGTCGCGGTATCCGCGTCTGGGGCGGTCGCACGTTGAGCAGCGATGGGTCGTGGCGCTACATCAACGTCCGGCGGCTCTTCATCATGGCCGAGGCGTCGATGGATGTCGGGCTGCAGTGGGTCGTCTTCGAGCCCAACGACCGCATGCTTTGGGCCCGTGTGCGCCGGGATGTCACCTCCTTCCTGCGCACAGTGTGGCTCAGCGGTGCACTCTTCGGCAGCACGCCCGATGAGGCCTTCTACGTCAAATGCGATGACGAGCTCAACCCCCCCGAGATCCGCGACCTGGGCCAGCTCATCATCGAGGTCGGGATGGCGCCCGTCAAGCCGGCGGAGTTCGTCATCTTCCGCATCAGCCAGTGGGCCGGTGCCAACGCCGAGGCTTGATCGCTAGGCACACAGAAAGGAGAACGCAATGGCCGACCATGAAGATCCCCTTGTTGGCTTTCACTTTGCCGTTGAGATCCAGAACGTCGTAAGCGGCTACTTCACCGAATGCTCGGGCCTCGGTTCGGAGCACGAGATCATCGAGCATAAGGTGGTCACCGAGAGTGGCCAAGAGGTCGTGATGAAGATCCCCGGGCGGCTGAAGTGGGAGAACATCACCCTCAAGCGCGGCATCACCAGCAGCATGGACATCTGGGAGTGGCGCAAGCAGGTGGAGGATGGGCGCGTGGAGGAGTCTCGCCACGACGGTTCGATCACGATGTTCGATCACGAGCTGACACCCGTCGCCCGCTGGGAGTTCAAGCGCGCCTGGCCCGTTAAGGTCACCGGTCCGCAACCGAAAGCCGACAGCAACGAAATCGGCATCGAAGAGCTGACCCTCGCGCACGAGTACATCAGCCGCGTATCCATCTAGTCATACCATCCGGTCTCGGGTAGGGGCGCAGAGGATCGCGCCCACCCCGAGCCGCGGAAACCGGGAAGGGCAGCATGGCACTGAACACCGAGTTTGAGTTCACGCTACCGCTGGGCTACGTCGATGGATCAGAGATCCACCGCACGGGGCGCATGCGACGCGCGACGGCGCTGGACGAGATCGAGTCCATCGCCCATCCGCGCGTGCAGGAGAACGAGGCCTATCTGCCCATCGTCCTTCTCAGCCGGGTGATCACATCGCTGGGTGGTGTGCCGCGGATCACGCCCGCCGTCATCGAGCAGCTCTTTGCCGCCGATCTCGCCTACCTTGAGGATCTCTACCTGCAGCTCAACAGCTATGACGGGATGGTCGTCCGCACGATCTGCCCGCACTGCAGTTCGGAGCTCCACCTCAAGGTCACGCCGACGACGGAAGCAGAGATCGCAGGCAGCGTGGCACGTGAGCGCCAAGAGGCATGACCTGAAGCCGAAAGGACGGAGAGGATGTCCATAGCGGAGGAAGGCAGGAGTGCGCCGCGCCCTGACGGCACGGGCCGGCCCGGCGAGCGTCAGAGCGCAACCGACGTGGGTCGCCTGACCGACGAGCTGGTCCGCCAGGTCGCCGATCAGGTCTATGCGATGCTGATGGCCGACATCGCGCTCGAACGGGAGCGCGGGCGCCCGGCATCGCAGATCACGGAACGCACGGGAGGCGGATAGTGGCTGACGATCAGTTACGCGCGACGGCGCACGCCGCCTTTCGCTTCGTCATCTCGATCGAGGGCGAGGGCCAGGCGGCCTTTACGGAGTGTGGGCTGCCCACCGTCGAGTGGGATGTGGAGACGGTCAAAGAGGGAGGACTGAACACCTACATCCACCAGCTCCCGGCCCAGCGCAAGCCCGCCAAGCTGAGCCTGAGAAACGGCGTGGGCAAGAGCGCCCTGCTTGACTGGTACTTGGAGTGCATGGGCGGCACACTCACGCGCAAGACGATCACAATCTCGCTGCTCGATCCTGAGAAGCAGGCCGTGATGACCTGGCACATCGACGGCGCGTTCCCTATCAAGTGGGAGGGCCCGCAGCTCAAGTCAGATGCCAACACGGTCGCCATCCAGACACTAGAGCTCGCCTGCGGCGAGGTCACAGCAGCGTACGAATGAGCACTATGCCATGTCGGCGCTCGGTCGGTGACACCGGCAACGAGACACGGAGGACCGGAGACAGCTAGCCTATGGCCATCGGATCAACACGAGGACCCAGTAGCCGTCTGGCGCGTCACGTGATGCGCCACAGGTCACTGGCAACGCTTTTCACGGGCGCGGACGAACGACGACCAGCCCCTGCCATTCTGCCGGCAGAGGAGGTCAGCTCGCACGTCGCCACCGTTCCCGTTGCCGCATTGACCGCGGTACCCGTTGGACCGATGCGCGCCACCTCTCAGGAGACGGCAGCCGTGCACCCGCGGCCCTTGACGAGCCCGGCTCGCTTGAGCTCGACTCGCCCGGTCCCAGCCATGCTACCCGACAGCGCGCCTCCTGTGATGCCGACGCCGTCACCCCTCTCTCCCCCCACGCGGCGTGCCGCCGACCGGGCCTTCCGGCCCACGACGCCTGCGGGCGCTGACGAGGAACCACGACCGGAGGCCGTCTCCCCAATGCCGTCGACGACCGTCGGCCCTCAGACCGATGAGGACACGACCATCACCGAGGCCGTCTGGCGACGTCTCCAGACGATCTTCCGCCGGCATCAAGGGACGGACGTGGACGCCGGGCCGCCTGAGACGCCGCCCGACCTGCGCGCCGCAGAGTCCCTGGAGCC
>Ga0334882_1003695_pt1 | contig 13749 bp, 10 predicted proteins | sample GraSluR1_MG_5_FD_207226 | JGI IMG/M metagenome (GOLD analysis project Ga0334882, IMG submission 207226) | Sludge microbial communities from methane-producing bioreactor in Wageningen University, Netherlands - Granular Sludge_15_04-R1 | ecosystem: Engineered > Bioreactor > Anaerobic >... | reverse complement strand
TGTTTGTTTCCGGTTTTCAACAATAATAGAGTGTCGCGGGGTGGAGCAGTTGGTAGCTCGTCGGGCTCATAACCCGAAGGTCGTAGGTTCAAGTCCTGCCTCCGCAACCAAATATATATGTGCTTGATTTAATATCCATGATTAGTTTCATGGATTTTTTGATTTTTTGAAGACTGTACTTTTGAAGTACAGTTTTTGTACAGCCTATTAAAAATAAGTCACATTGTGGATAATATTATATTGGATCTGTGTATAAAATGACATATAAAAATACAGAAGTTCATTTTTATAAGTATAATTGTCTAAAATAAAAATCATTAAAAATCATAGAAATAAATGTCCTAAAAAAAATAAAGGTACCCATCACCATATGACATTTATTTCCATAACAAATTGCTATAATAAAAGCAGTATTTTATAAGGTGGGTGATATGTATGCAATATGAATTAGAAGTGTTTCCTTATCAAAGGTCAGAAAAATTAAATAAGCAAGAAAGAAAGGGGAGGTTTAAAGACCCACAAGAAGTATTGAAGCTTGTATTTTACTTTTTGGCAGCATTTTTAGTAGCGAGAGTTATGATGGTAAATCTAATGGCACCTTTTGGAATAGCTTTTCTTACTGCTGTTGTAGTATCTGAAAAAAGGAAAATTGCATGTTTGTCAGCTTTGGGGACTATAATTGGTTATATTTCAATGTATGGTAATATAAAATATCCTGTCATGTACTGTACTATAAGCATAGTACTAATGGCTGTAAGCTACATATTGAAAGGGTTAGATAAAAGTAAAAAGCTGATTTTAATATTTGCATCTGTTTTGGCGGGAATACTTTTTTATAAGTTTTTAATAGTCAAACTTTCATTTTCAGTGGCGTTATTTAATGCCTTTTTTGAAATTTTATGTATATTCCCATTATATTTTATTATTAATTATTCTATAATATGTTTTAAAGAATTAAGAACAAGACATTTATACAGTAATGAGGAAATAATAAGCATGGCAGTTACTATATCATTTATAGTATCTGGCACCTGGGGGATTATGATATATGGAGTATCTTTTAGGAATATAATAGCGCTGACTTTTGTACTGATGCTTGGATATATAAAGGGAAGTGCACAGGGAGCTGCTTCCGGGGTAGCCATGGGAACTATTATAGGAATAACTTCAAATGAAATGCTTGTGTATATTGCAGTATATGGATTATGTGGTCTCATATCCGGTATCTTTAGAGAGACAGGGAAATGCATGAGTGCCTGCTCATATATGGTTGTTTTTATAATATTAAAATTATATTCTAATATAGGTCCACAATTTAAAGTTCCTGAAATACTAATAAGCTGTGCAATTTTTATAATAATACCCAAAACTATTTATAAACAGATGGAGACAGAACTGGATTGGCAGAAAAAAAGAGAAACTCAAAAAGAAAATTATGCTGATAAGATTAAATCCGTTCTAGTTGAAAGATTGGAAAATTTCGCCGAGGTACTTAGCAACATGTCACTGACGCTCGGAAAGTTGGCTGACAATGATAAGCTTGCTATGAAAAGTAAAAGTAGTGCTTTAGTTGAAAATCTTGCAGACAGGGTATGTTCGAATTGTTCCATGAGAGCGTTGTGCTGGAAAAGGGAAAGCTATAATACCTATAACACATTTGTTGAAATTATACAAAACTATCAAGAAAAGAAGGAGATCATCCCTCCGGAATTAGAGAGAAAGTGTATAAAGAGAACAATGCTTGTAGATAGTACTCATGATATCGTCAATAATTATGTTATAAATGAAATGTGGAGGGACAGGTTGAGCGAGTGCAGGGAACTGCTTGCAGACCAGATAGGAAATATGAGCAGATCTGTATCTGAGATTGTCAATGAATTCAATACGGATATAAAATTCAATACAGATATAGAAAATAAAATGAGAAGAATACTTACAAAAAATAAAATTCAATACAGGGATGTATTTTGTTTCAATGATAAGAATCAACATCTGATTATGAGAATGTCCATGGAGGCATGTGGAGGGGAACAGAAATGCATAAAACAAATACTTCCCCTTGTAAATAATGTTACTGGGAAACTTATGTGTGTAAGTGAAGACGGATGCAAAATAGACAAAAGTATGAAAGACTGCAGCATAACTTTTGAAGAGACTCCTAAATATCATATAGCTGCCTATGTAAGCAGAAAATGCAAAGATGGAGAAAAATACAATGGTGACAGTTATACTTATGGAAACTTGCCGGATGGAAGCTATATGACCATTATAAGTGATGGAATGGGCTCGGGACCGCAGGCATATAAAGAAAGCAGTGCATCAGTAGAACTTATAAAAAAATTTGCTGTAGCAGGGTTTAATAAATTAACAGCCATAAATACGGTTAATTCCATTATGAGTATAAAATTTACTCAAGATGAAAAATTTTCAACTCTGGACTTGAACAGTATAGATTTATATAAAGGTGAAGTGGACTTTATGAAAGTAGGGGCAGTTGCTAGTTTTATAAAAAGAGGAAATGAAGTGGATGTTATTAAGTCAAAAACACTGCCAATAGGTGTGCTTGATAAACCGGACATAGAAATAATAAATAGAAAAATTTTAAATGGAGATTTTATAATAATTGTCAGTGATGGAGTATTGGATTATAATGCAGAAGTTGCAGGCAGCTATGATTGGATGGTAAAATTCCTTAAAGAATTTAACTGTAATGATCCTAAAAAAATGGGTGAAGAGATTATAAGGAAGGCAGTGGAATTATCGGAGAATAAAGTAAAAGACGATATGACTGTAATAGTAGAAAAAGTTTATAGCCTGTATTGAAATAAGTTTATCTAGAGTGATGTTTGTGGTACAGTTATGCTATAATATAAATATTATTTCTAAAATAAATTATTTTTAGGAAGTGTTTGTTTTGCTTGAAACTGTACTGGATACTATAAGAAAAAATAATATGTTCAGCAGTATGGATAAGGTGATAGTTGCTGTATCTGGAGGACCGGATTCATTATGTCTTCTTCATATACTGTATACTCTCAGAGATGAACTGGGAGTATCATTATGTGCTGTACATTTAAATCATGGGTTAAGAGGAGAAGAAGCTGACAAAGACGAAGAATTTGTAAGAGATTTCTGTAGAAGAATAAATGTTGAATTCCGAAGCAGGAAAGTAGACATAAATGAAGAAGCAAAAAAATATGGCATTTCATCTGAGAGTGCCGGAAGAAAGGCAAGATATAAATTCTTTGATGAAGTAAAGAAAGAAATAGGAGCACATAAAATAGCTATAGCACATAATGCAAATGATCAGGCTGAAACTATTTTGATGAGAATTATGAGAGGTACCGGACTGGAAGGATTAATGGGTATAAAAGCAGTAAGAAACAATATATTTGTCAGACCGCTTATAAATAGTACGAGACATGAAATAGAACAGTACTGCAGCGAAAATAAATTAAACCCGCGAATAGATAAAACAAATTTCCAGGCTATATATTCAAGAAATAAAGTTAGATTAGAGCTTATACCATATATAGAGAGGAATTTTAACAAAGATATTATAAGAACATTAAACAGACTTTCTGATACTATTAAAGTGGATAATGATTATTTAAATAGAATTTCACGGGAAAAATTTAAAAAATATTGTGACATGACATCAGAAAAGGTTATAATATCTAAAGAGGCATTTTGTGAAGATAAATCAATATTATCTAGAATTTTGAGGCTGGCGCTTCAGAAAATAGCAGGTTGTCTGTATAATATTGAAAAAATTCATGTCATGGATATAATACGTATTCAAGCGTGTCCTACTGGAAAACAGATTATGCTTCCAAATAACATAATGGCATTAAATGACTATGGCAGCATAATTATAAAGAGGAATACAGAAACACATGTACAGGATATTGATAATTATGTACTGCACGAAGGTATTAATGATATTTCAGAACACAAATGCAGGGTATATATAAGAACTTGTTGTGGAAAATATAAAAAACATCACAATAAGTTTATTGAATATTTTGATCTGGATAAGATAAAAGGTGATATAACCATTAGAACCAGAAAGGAGGGAGACAGGTTCAAGCCATTGGGAATGAACGGAAGCAGAAAGTTAAAGAGTATGTTTATAGATCTTAAGATATCTAAAGATAAAAGAGAAAGTATTCCGCTCATATGTTTTGGAAAGGATATAGGATGGATAGTAGGATATAGAATAAGTGATCTTTTTAAAGTTGATGAAAATACTAGAAATATTCTAGCTATAAGTTTTGAAAGCGAGGAACTATGAGTTATGTATAATATGAGCGATGACATTAAGGAAGTACTTATAAGCAGCAATGAAATTGAAAAAAAGACTGAAGAACTGGGGGAAAAAATAAGTCAGGATTATAGAGGAAAGGATCTTATGCTGGTAGGTATACTGAAAGGTTCTGTTCCTTTTATGGCGGATTTGATGAGGAAAATAACTATTCCATGTACTATGGATTTCATGGCGGTTTCAAGTTATGGAAATTCAACCAAAAGTTCAGGAGTAGTGAGAATATTAAAGGATTTGGATTTTGAAGTTGAGGATAAACACATATTGATAGTTGAAGATATAATAGATTCAGGTACCACACTGGCATATCTTGTGGATTACCTCAAGGGAAGAAAGGTTGCAAGTATTGAGATAGCATGCCTTTTAAATAAGAAAGAAGCGAGAAAGATAAATATTAATGTAAAATACATAGGATTTCAGGTTCCTGATTATTTTTTGGTAGGATTTGGTTTAGACTATGCAGAGAAATATAGAAATCTTCCTTATGTGGGAGTATTAAAGGAGGAAGTTTATAAATAATGTCAAAATTTATTGTAAAGGGAAATTGCTTATGATACAATTTTACAGTGTAAAACTACAAAGAGAGGGGGGCCTTTAATGAAGAAATTTTCAAGTGCAACGGCCTGGGTGGTAATTTTTGTATTTGTAATTCTCGCAGCACTATTACTTGTAAGAACTAATCAGAGTTCGACTGCTATTAGCTTCAATGATTTTCAAAAATACTGGTTAAATAATAATATACAGAGTTTTCAACTTAGAGAAGATAAGATGACAGTACAGGGAAATTTAAAGAATGGTACCCAATACGAAACAATAGTGCCATCTGAAAGGTTATTTCAGTTTATAGGTCAGCATCCTAAAGATGGGCAGGTCAAGGAAATGTATGTTAAACCAGCTACAATTCCTATGTGGGTACAATATTTGCCTACAGTCCTATTGATATTGGTACTGGTGGCTTTTTGGTTTATGTTTATGCAGCAGTCTCAAGGCGGTGGAGGCAACCGGGGTGTTATGAATTTCGGTAAAAGCCGTGCAAAGATGGCTACACCAGATAAGAAGAAGGTTACGTTTAAGGATGTTGCTGGAGCAGACGAGGAAAAGCAGGAACTTGCAGAAATTGTTGACTTCTTGAAGCAGCCTAAAAGATACATAGAGATGGGTGCCAGGATACCTAAGGGAGTTTTACTTGTAGGTCCTCCTGGAACAGGTAAGACATTGCTTGCAAAAGCTATATCTGGTGAAGCTGGAGTTCCGTTCTTCAGCATATCCGGCTCTGATTTTGTAGAGATGTTTGTTGGTGTAGGTGCTTCCAGAGTAAGGGATCTATTTGAACAGGCCAAGAAAAATTCACCTTGTATAGTGTTTATTGATGAAATAGATGCTGTAGGAAGACAAAGAGGAGCAGGACTTGGAGGAGGACATGACGAAAGAGAGCAGACGTTGAATCAGCTTTTAGTCGAGATGGATGGATTTGGCCAAAACGTAGGGATAATTATGATAGCAGCTACAAACAGACCAGATATACTAGATCCTGCTCTGTTGAGGCCGGGACGTTTTGATAGACAGATACTTGTAGGTGCACCGGATGTAAAGGGCAGAGAAGAGATACTTAAGGTTCATTCTAGAAACAAACATCTGGCGGATGAAGTAAAGTTAGATGTATTGGCTAAGAGAACACCCGGGTTTACAGGTGCAGATCTGGAAAATTTAATGAATGAATCGGCACTTCTTGCCGTGAGAAAAAATAAAAATCTAATTGGAATGGAAGAATTAGAAGAAGCGGTAACGAGAGTGGTTGCAGGTCCTGAAAAGAAGAGCAGGGTAATTGATGATGATGATAAAAAACTTACTGCATACCATGAGGCAGGTCATGCGGTAGTCATGCAGCTGCTTCCAACAGCAGATCCGGTTCATGAGATAAGTATAATACCAAGAGGAATGGCTGGAGGATATACTATGCATCTTCCGGAAAAAGATACAGCTTATATGTCGAGGACCAAACTAGAAGAAGAGATTGTAGGACTTCTTGGAGGAAGGGTATCTGAAAAACTTATAATAGGAGATATAAGTACAGGAGCTAAAAATGATATTGAAAGAGCCACAACTATTGCAAGAAAGATGGTAATGGATTATGGGATGAGCGATCTTGGACCTATAGCTTTTGGATCTGGACATGATGAAGTATTTCTAGGCAGGGACCTGGGCAAGGGAAGAAATTTTAGTGAAGAAGTGGCATTTGAGATAGACAAGGAAATAAGAAATTTAATTGATGAGAGCTACAATAAGGCTGAAAAACTTCTGACTGAGAATATAAATAAATTACATGCTGTGGCAAGTAAATTAATAGAAAAAGAAAAGATAGACGCAGATGAATTCTTGAAAATATTTAATGAGGCTTAAAAGAAATCTACTTTATGGTAATAGGTACTGTAAAGTGGATTTTTTATTTGAGGTTTTACTTGAAAACTAAAATGATTTCTAGTACTATTAGAGTATGTTAAAAATTAAATAATTAAAAACTTGCAGATTTTAGATTTTAAATATTTTGTTGGAGGAAGTGAGATTATCAAATGGAATTTAATTTAAAAGAAGGAATATCTCTTATTAAAGAAATGAAGGTTACAAAAGATGATACAGCAATAAAGATGGGTTCAGGCACTTTAGAAGTTTATGCAACACCATCAATGGCTGCCCTTATGGAAAATGCAGCAAGTAATTCTGTGATAGAAGGACTCCCGGAAGGATATACTACTGTAGGTATTAGTATTGATATAAAACATATTAAATCATCTCCAGTTGGAGCAAATATAAAATGTAAAGCTACTCTTACAAAGGTTGAAGGCAAAAAACTGTTCTTTGATGTAGAAGCCAGCGATGATGCAGGTATCATAGGAAAAGGTTCGCACGTAAGATATATAGTAAATGCCAGCGATTTTATGAAGAAAACGAATAATGGATAAATAAAATTTTAACATATTCGCTAGATATGTGTATTATAGAGCTCTTGACAAATGAAATTTTATTGATACAATTAAGATATTAATTGACAGTATTGCAATCAGGGCAGCTTTAGAGCTGCTCTTTAATTATGTGATTCAAATTTGTATATTCTCAATTTAGTCTTGCTAAAGGTGGTGTTACCTTATGATTTTGGTTTTGGATGTAGGGAATACTAATATTGTTATTGGAATTTACGACGACAATGATTTAGTATCGGTATGGAGATTATCTACGGATTCAAAAAGAACTGCAGATGAATACGGCATTCAAGTTCTACAGCTTCTTCTTAGAAACAATTTAAATCCTCTTGACATCAAAGGTGCAATAATATCTTCTGTTGTTCCAAATATAATGTATTCTCTAGAACATATGATAATAAAATATTTCAAGGTCAAGCCCATTGTAGTTGGACCTGGAGTAAAAACTGGCATAAATGTAAAGTATGATAATCCGAGGGAAGTAGGTGCCGATAGAATAGTAAATGCAGTTGCAGCACATGAAATCTATAAACGGGCATCAATTATAATAGATTTTGGAACTGCAACTACTTTTTGCGCGCTTACAGAAGATGGTAACTATTTAGGCGGGACAATATGCCCCGGAGTTCAAATATCGTCGGATGCATTGTTTGAAAGAGCTGCAAAGCTTCCTAAAGTTGAACTTGTGAAACCTGACACTATCATATGTAAAAATACTGTTACAAGCATACAGGCAGGAATAATATATGGATATGTAGGACAGGTTGGATACATAATAAAGAAAATGAAACAAGAAATGATGGATTGTGGAGAAAAGGAACCCTTTGTTATAGCTACTGGAGGACTTGCAAAACTTATAAATGAAGAATCAGGCTCCATAGATATAATAGATCCAATACTCACACTTACAGGGCTTAGAATAATATATTATAAGAATAGGGAGCATATACTTAAATGCAAATAGGTAATTTGAAGTTTGAAAATAATGTATTCCTTGCTCCAATGGCAGGTGTTACAGATATTGCATTTAGAGAACTGTGCAGGGAACAGGGATGCGGACTTGTATATACGGAAATGATAAGTTCAAAAGCCTTGTTTCATGGGAGTGAAAGAACTAGAGACATGTTTGTCGTATCAAAAGCAGAGGCACCGGCTGCTGTCCAGATATTTGGCAGCGACTCCGTTTTAATGGCTCAAACCTGTGACTATTTCAATGATGTGGATAGCATATGTATGATAGATATAAATATGGGATGTCCTGCACCTAAAATAGTAAAAAATGGAGACGGATCTGCGCTTATGAAGGACCCAAAACTTGCAGAAGACATAGTGAAAGAAGTAAAAAGAGCTTCTTTAAAACCTGTTACAGTAAAAACGAGAATTGGATTTGACTCAGAGCATATAAATATATTGGACTTTGCCAAAAGGATGGAGCAGGTAGGTGCAGATGCAATAACGGTTCACGGCAGAACTAGCAAACAGATGTATATGGGCAAGGCAGACTGGAACGTTATAGGTAAAGTTAAAAAAGAAGTTGACATTCCTGTTATAGGAAATGGCGATATAAATAGTGCTGAAGAAGCTGAAAACAAGTTTAAAATGTATAAATGTGATGGGATTATGATTGGGAGAGGTGCACTGGGAAATCCGTGGATATTCAAGCAGATACGTCAGAGAAAATCAGGGCTGAATGTGCAATATCCTACAGATATTGAAAAAGTGGATATGTGCCTTGAACATTATAGTAAGACGGCGTTTTATAAGGATGAGAAAAGGGCTGTACTGGAAATGAGAAAACACATTGGCTGGTATTTAAAGGGAATCAGAGGAAGCAAGGAGATAAAGGATAAGATCAACTGTGAAAAGGATATAAAAAATGTTATTGAAATTCTAAGTATATACAAAAATTCTTTGTTACAACGGTAATGTTAATCTGATTAAAGTAATAATATATTTATGTAAGCAATTTATGGGAATAATTAAATGGAGCCAATTTTATACGCTAATGCTTATTCCAATGAAGTATACAGCAGCAGGAGTATTATGACAAAAATTAAGGATAGATTTAGCATAAGAATTAAAAAAAAGTATTTTATAGAGGATCTTGATTTAAAAATAACGGACGTTGCATTGCCACCTAATATAAACCAACTTTCATATCATAATAACTTGATGCGAGCTAAGAAAATATGTAGGTTTAAGGATTTAAAACTAGCTCCGAAGGTTTACAGATATCTGGATTACAATATGTATGATGAGTTTCAAAAAAAACTTATGGCATATGGAATTTGTAAGAGCACGGGTATGGTACTTAGAAATATCAAAAAAAATGTAAGAAGTAGCTGTATAGTAATATATGATGCAGCTGATAATATTCTTTTTGATATTATATGTTTTTTTGCCAGAGAGGCGAAATTTATTGTGCTTCTTTCAGAAAACATGCATAAGATAAATAAAATAAGGGAATATGTAATTGCAAATTATGGAGTGTCACCTGTCGTGACTTCAGATGAGGAATTCTTTTTTAAAATGTCAGATTTTATTATAACATCTAAAGACATGATTTTTTATAAAGACGCATGTGTGTGGTACGTTTGCAATAGTCCCATAGAAAATTTTGATCATGTAATCAATATCAATGATGTAAATTATAAAATTCCATGGAACTTTGAACGAGGAGAAATGTGTTTTGAAATTTTAGGTTCTATATTGAGCCAGATGGCTGAAAAAGATATAGTCAAGTCTTTAAAATATAATGGAGTATTTTTAAATGACATAAAATATAATGGACATATAATTAATTTTTGATATTGACATTAAAATAGGGCTGTCTTATAATTTATAGAAATCAAAGGGGTATGGTTTATAAATTTTTAAAGGGGAGAAGACATATGAGCAATCTGAATAAATATATAATGACTTATGATGGAGTAAAAAAGCTTGAGGATGAACTTGAATATTTAAGGACTGTTAAAAGAAGGGAGATAACGGAAAAGATCAAGTCTGCACTTTCTTTTGGGGACTTAAGTGAAAATTCAGAATATGATGATGCAAAAAATGACCAGGCATTTACAGAAGGAAGAATAGTACAACTTGAAAACATGTTAAAAAATGTTACTATAGTAGATGAAAATGAAATTCCACTCGATGTGGTAAGTGTAGGAGCAACTGTAAAAATAAAGGACTTTGATTTCGATGAAGAGGTCCAGTATACAATTGTGGGATCTGCAGAAGCAGATCCAATCAACAATAAAATATCAAATGAATCGCCTGTTGGCAAAAGCCTTCTAGGAAAGAAAATAGGAGATATAGTTGAAGTTCAAATTCCAGATGGACTCAGTAAATATAAAATACTCAGCATAGGAAGATAATTGGAGGATAAAGTTTAATGGCAAATGACAAGGAAAATTTTAATAAACTTGAGAAGAAGTTTAATGCACTTATAAATGAGAGAATAGATAAATTTAGACAGTTGAAAAATGATGGGAAAGACCCTTTTGAGATATATAAGGTTGATAGAACCCATACTTCAGATCAAATAAGGGATAATTATGATGAGCTTGAAGGCAGCACTGTTACTGTTGCAGGAAGGTTGATGTCAAAACGTGTGCACGGCAAGGCTGGATTTTCAGATCTGTATGATAGATATGGAAAAATACAGCTTTATATAAAAATAGATGATGTAGGGGAAGAAAAATTAAAGGAATATAAGACATATGATATAGGAGATATTTTATCAATAACGGGAAAGGTTTTTAAAACAAAAACCGGTGAAATTACAATTCACATTGAAAATTTCCAGTTAGTCTGTAAATCCCTGAGGCCTTTACCGGAAAAGTGGCATGGCTTAAAAGATCCCGACTTAAAATATAGACAGAGATATGTGGATTTAATAATAAATCAGGATGTAAGAGATACATTTATGAAAAGAACGGCTATAATAAAGGCTATGAGAGAGTTCTTAGACGATAAGAACTTTATTGAAGTAGAAACTCCAATACTGTCCACAATAGCAGGGGGAGCTGCAGCAAAGCCTTTTATAACTCATCACAATACATTGGATATGGATATGTATCTTAGAATTGCAACTGAATTGTATCTAAAGAGATTGATTGTAGGTGGATTTGAAAAAGTTTATGAAATAGGTAAGAATTTTAGAAATGAGGGAATGGATATAAGACACAATCCCGAGTTTACATCTATAGAATTATATGAGGCATTTGCTGATTATAATGATATGATGGAAATTACAGAAAATATGGTAGCTTATATATGCAATAAAGTTCTTGGTACTACTAAGGTTGTCTATGAAGACAAGGAAATAGATTTTAAACCTCCATGGGAAAGGATTACCATGGTTGATGCAGTCAGGGAATTTACGAATATAGATTTTAATGAAATAAAAGATGATGCAGAAGCACAGCAAATTGCAAGGGAAAAAAATATTCAGCTTAAAAAAGAATTGAAAGATTGTACAAAAGGATATATATTAGATATGATATTTGAAGAATTTTGCGAAGAGAAATTTGTTCAACCGACTTTTGTACTGGATTATCCAGTTGAAGTATCGCCTCTTACCAAGAAAAAAAGAGGAAATGATAACTTTACCGAGAGATTTGAGGGATTTGTATATGGAAGAGAAATATGTAATGCTTATTCTGAACTGAATGATCCTATAGCTCAGAAAGAGAGATTTGTCCAGCAATTGAGGGAAAGAGAACTAGGTGATGATGAAGCATATATGATGGATGCTGATTTTATAAACGCTCTTGAAATTGGAATGCCGCCAACAGGTGGCCTTGGAATAGGCGTAGATAGGCTTATAATGTTCTTGACTAATTCATCGTCAATAAGAGATGTTATATTGTTTCCTACTATGAAGCCGCTTTAATAGTAGAATTAAATTTATAATTTAATATTGCAGTAATGATGAAGATTAGTAGTAATGTGAAGATCAAAAGAGAGGCTGCGTTTGGTGGAAAACAGCTGAGATTCCATTGCGAAGGGAACTTTTAAACTGTTTATATTCAAAGATGAGCGTATGCTAAAAAGGGTGGAACCGCGGATAATGAATTCGTCCCTTTAGCTAGGCTCTTTTTTTATGTTTCAAAAAGAAGTATGGATAATTACAATAATAAAATTACAAAAGGAGATTAGCATATGGAAAAGAATATGGATAAAGTTGTTGCTTTAGCAAAGAACAGGGGATTTGTATATCCCGGCTCAGATATATATGGAGGACTTGCAAATACCTGGGATTATGGACCAATTGGAGTTGAACTCAAAAATAATGTAAAAAAAGCATGGTGGCAGAAATTTGTCCATGAGAGTAAGTATAATGTAGGAATAGATTGTGCCATACTTATGAATAATGAAGTATGGGTAGCTTCCGGGCATGTAGGAAATTTTTCGGATCCTCTTATGGACTGTAAAGACTGCAAATCAAGATTTAGAGCAGATAAATTAGTTGAAGAGCACATGACATCTCAGGGGGTTGAAAAGGCCAGCGCAGATGGGTGGAGCAATGAAAAACTTGAAAAGTATATAAAAGATAATGGAATAGTTTGTCCTAATTGTGGCAAAAGCAATTTTACAGATATAAGACAGTTTAATCTTATGTTTAAGACATATCAAGGGGTAACAGAAGATTCTAAATCGGAGATATATTTAAGACCGGAAACGGCTCAAGGCATATTTGTAAATTTTAAAAATGTTCAGAGAACAAGTAGAAAAAAAATACCTTTTGGAATAGCACAAATAGGTAAATCTTTTAGAAATGAAATAACTCCAGGCAATTTTACTTTTAGAACCAGGGAATTTGAACAGATGGAACTGGAATTTTTCTGTAAACCGGGAACCGATTTGGAATGGCATAGTTACTGGAAAGAGTACTGCTGGAATTTCCTGATTAACTTAGGATTAAATAAGGATAATATAAGATTTAGAGATCATGAGAAAGAAGAACTTTCTCATTATAGTAGTGCAACTTCTGATATAGAATATCTATTTCCATTTGGCTGGGGAGAATTATGGGGAATTGCAGACAGGACAGATTATGATTTAAAACAACATCAAAACCATTCGGGAAAGGATATGAATTATCTGGATCCGACGACTCATGAGAAATATATTCCCTACTGTATAGAGCCATCAGTTGGGGCAGATAGAGCAGTATTGGCATTTCTGGTTGATGCATACGATGAAGAAGAGCTTGAAGGTGGAGATATAAGAACAGTTATGCATTTTCATCCGGTAATAGCCCCATTCAAGGCTGCAGTACTTCCTTTAAGTAAAAAATTATCTGAACATGCTTTAAAAATATATGATTTATTGAGAGAAGAATTTAATGTAGATTATGACGAGGCGGGAAGTATTGGAAAGAGATACAGAAGAGAAGATGAAATAGGAACCCCTTACTGCATAACTGTTGATTTTGATACCCTCGAA
>Ga0334882_1003693_pt1 | contig 13751 bp, 15 predicted proteins | sample GraSluR1_MG_5_FD_207226 | JGI IMG/M metagenome (GOLD analysis project Ga0334882, IMG submission 207226) | Sludge microbial communities from methane-producing bioreactor in Wageningen University, Netherlands - Granular Sludge_15_04-R1 | ecosystem: Engineered > Bioreactor > Anaerobic >... | reverse complement strand
TTTTTGCATCTGATGTAAAAATGGATGATATAGAAATAGATCAGAATTCAGGTGATTTTGAAAGTGAATACAATATTGTAAGCAATAACATGTATGTGAACTCGACTTCCGGAGATGTAAGCATCAATAATCTGGCTTCGAAACATTATGATATACGTTCAATTTCAGGAGATGTAAATATAAATTTACTTTCAGGTTCAGGGCAGGTAAAGGCTACTTCAGGAGATATAAATTTGAGTATTCCAGAAAAGTCGGGCTTTGAATTTTATGGAAATTGTATCTCCGGTAATATAAATTCGAATTTTCCAATAAACTATGAGAATGAGAAACACAGCAGTGCCTCTGCCAAAATTGGAAGCGGGCCATATGAAAGAATAGATATCAGTACTGTATCTGGAGACATAAATATATCTAAAAAATAGATAATAGAAAAGTTCCGTAACATATGTTACGGAACTTTTCTTAAAACCATGTTAATATAGGTTCATAAAGATAAACAGGGAGGAAAGTAATCATGGAAAATAAGATGTTTTGTTATCAATGTCAGGAAACAGCAGGATGTAAAGGCTGTACCAAAATAGGAGTATGTGGTAAAAGACCTGAAGTAGCAGCTGTGCAGGATTTGCTTGTATATGTGACAAAAGGAATATCTGCAGTCACTACGGCACTCCGTAATGAGGGAAAAAAGGTAGCCAGGGAAGTAAATCATCTTGTAACATACAATCTGTTTACAACAATAACAAATGCAAATTTTGATGAAGATGCCATAGCTTCGAGAATTTTTGAAACACTAAAAAAGAAAAGGGAGCTTCTGGAGAAGCTGGACAATAAAAATGATCTTCCGAAAGCTGCATTATGGGACAGTTCAGATAGAAAAGAGTTTGTACAAAAAGCAGCATCAGCTGAAGTCGGTGTGCTTTCTACAAAAGATGAAGATATAAGAAGTCTGCGTGAACTCATAACTTACGGAGTAAAAGGACTTTCTGCATATACAAAACATGCCAATGCCCTGCTTCAGGATGATGAAGAAGTTGATGCATTCATACAGAGAGCATTGTCGAAAACATTGGATGATACTTTGACTGTAGATGATCTTGTAGCATTGACACTGAAAACTGGTAAATACGGTGTAAATGGAATGGCACTTTTGGACAAGGCAAATACATCCGCCTATGGCAATCCTGAAATTACAAAAGTAAATATAGGAGTGAGAAATAATCCTGGTATACTTATTTCAGGTCATGACCTGAGGGATATGGAGATGCTTCTGAAGCAGACAGAAGGCACCGGTGTTGATGTATACACTCATTCTGAAATGCTTCCAGCTCATTATTATCCGGCATTCAAGAAGTATTCACATTTTGCAGGAAACTATGGAAATGCATGGTGGAAACAGAAAGAGGAATTTGAAAGCTTCAACGGACCTATCTTAATGACAACGAATTGTATAGTTCCTCCTAAGGACACTTATAAGGACAGATTATATACTACCGGTGCTGCAGGATTCCCGGGATGCAAGCACATTCCAGGTGAAATAGGAGAGGAAAAAGACTTCTCGGAGATTATTGAGCATGCTAAAAAATGTGTTCCTCCTACTGAAATAGAAAAGGGGGAAATCGTAGGTGGATTTGCGCATAATCAGGTTCTTGCACTGGTGGACAAAGTTGTAGAGGCAGTTAAGTCAGGTGCTATCAAAAAATTTGTTGTTATGGCAGGATGTGATGGAAGGGCCAAATCTAGAAATTACTATACTGATTTTGCAAAAGCCATTCCTAAGGATACAGTAATCCTTACTGCAGGATGTGCAAAATACAAGTACAACAAACTTGACCTGGGTGATATTGAAGGAATACCTCGTGTGCTTGATGCAGGTCAGTGTAATGACTCTTATTCTCTTGCGGTAATTGCATTGAAATTGAAAGAAGTCTTTGGATTGGATGATATCAACAAGCTTCCTATTGTATACAATATTGCATGGTATGAACAGAAGGCAGTAATAGTACTTCTCGCATTGTTGTACCTTGGTGTAAAAAATATTCATCTTGGACCTACGCTTCCTGCATTTCTTTCGGCAAATGTAGCAAAAGTACTGGTAGAGAATTTTGGAATTGCAGGTATAGGATCTGTAGAGGATGACGTAGAACTCTTCTTTGGAAAGTAAAAACATATTTTTAAATTATATATAATAGATAAAATCATAGGGAATAATTGATTCTCTATGATTTTTATTAATTATGTTGACTTTGAAGAAAAATGTTAATAGAATAAAGTATACATATGATGAAGGGCTTATTTATATAATAATTGGTACTACCGGTATTACAGGTAGTATATTTTAAAGATAAGGGAGGTGAGTTTTTGTGAACCAGTTTTTATATAACACCATTGTTGAAGATTTGGAAATGAAAATTAAACAAGGTGAATTAGCTGATGGTACAAGATTGCCTTCAGAGAGATTAATGGCTGAAAAATATAATGTAAGCCGTAACGTAGTTAGAGAAGCCTTTAAAGTGATGAGCGAAAAGGGGTTGGTTGAAATATATACAGGCAGGGGAGCATATGTATCCATACCAAAGGACAGTGTGATAACCAGCAAGCTTCAGGAAGCCATAAGTATCAGTAAATCAAATCTCTATGAAATCTTGGAAGTAAGAAAAGTGCTGGAGGAAGCTGTTGCCAGAAAAGTTGTTAAGGTAGCTACGGAAGAGGATATAGAATCTTTAGAAAGGATCTATGCTAGAATGGAATCATCAATTAGAGATACAATTGGGTTTGAAAAGGAGGATATTAATTTTCATATAGAACTGGCAAAATGTACAGGAAATTCAACTTTAGCATTACTTATAAATACATTTAATAAAATTTCAGGTAAGAATTTATATAAACTTCATTATTTATATCCAGATAGGGCGGAAAAGGCCCAAAGAGAACATAGAGCCATGATTGATGCTATAAAAGAGAGAAATGAAGATAAAATAATAAAGGCTGTAGATTCTCATGTAAACTGTCTTGCAGCAGAAATGGAAAAATTAAAATAAAATCAATATAGCCAGTGATTATTAAAATACAAGTACTGTTAAAAATAACAGCTTGTATTTTTTTTATTTTATTTGTAAAAATAATAAAAAAATATTGACAATAGTTCAATAGATGCTATAATAATTATTAAATTAACAATTGGTACAACCGGTAGTACCAATTGTTAATTTAATAATGTTTAATCATTATAGGGAGGAAATATATATGGATTATATGATAAGGCTTGATAATATTCATAAATCTTTTGGTAAAAATGAAATATTGAAGGGAATTAATATGAATATAAAAAAAGGAGAAATTGTAGTAATACTTGGGCCAAGCGGTTCTGGAAAAACAACGTTGCTTAGGTGTATCAATTTTTTGGAAAAAGCTGACTCCGGAAGTGTAATAGTAGGCGATTTTAAAGTGGATTGCAGTGAGGCATCCAAAAAAGACATAAGAAAGCTAAGAAGTAAAACGGCAATGGTTTTTCAACTATATAATTTATTTAGAAATAGAACCATACTTGAAAATGTTATGGAAGGTCTCGTAGTTGTGAAAAAAATCCCTAAATCTGAGGCCAGAAAAAGAAGTATAGAATTACTGGAAAGTATTGGCTTGGGGGACAGGCTGAATAATTACCCTTCACAGGTTTCAGGTGGACAACAACAGAGGGCAGGAATAGCAAGGGCTTTAATATTAAATCCTGAAGTAATATTGTTTGATGAACCAACTTCGGCATTGGATCCGGAAATGGTTGGAGAAGTATTGAGTACTATAAAAAAAGTGGCTGATACAGGTATTACCATGGTAGTTGTAACCCATGAAATATCTTTTGCAAGAGAAGTTGCTACCCGTGTAGTGTTTATGGAAAATGGAGTAGTAGTTGAGGAAGGACTGCCGAAAAAGATATTCAATAGTCCTAGAGAATTAAGGACAAAACAATTTCTATCAAGAATTATGGAACAAAAAGAAAGCTCAGTATTGTAAAATATAATATTTTAGGAGAGGATTATTATGAAAAAAATATTGAATGTATTAGTTAGTGTAATGATAGTATTTACAATTTTCTTATCAGGTTGTGGCAAATCCAATTCAGCGAATAATTCCACCAAAGGTACTGCAGATAATCCCAAAACTGTTGAAATTGCTATATTAACTGGAATGGCGCCTTATACTTATGTAGACAATAATGGAAAATTTCAAGGGTATGATTATGAACTGTTGACTATGATTGATGAAATGCTGCCTCAATACAAATTTCATTATAATGCAGTTGAACCAGATGCAGCTGCGGCAGCTGTTCAGGCAGGTACTTATGCGCTTTCTGCATCAGCTCATTTCATAACACCTGCGAGAGAAAAAAATTTTATTCTGTCAAATCCAGAATCTTATTATCCGGTAAATTTAATATCACGTAAAAAGGACAGCTTCACTAAATTTGAAGATTTAAATGGAAAAACTTTAGTCCCAAACCCACCTAATGATGGATTATATGTGGTATTACATGATCTTGCAAAGAAATATCCAAATGTTAAATTCAAACAGGAAGAAGTTTCAAATTATATACCATATGCAGATGGTATGCGTGGGGTATTGAATGGAAGATGGGACGTTTGGTTTGGTGGAGATACGATGTTTTACGATATTATCAAAAAAGAACCTATGGATCTTTATTGCTCAGAACCTATATATACTGCTCCTTGTGTAGCTGTAATAAATAAAAATCATACTGATTTAAGAGATCAAATTAACGAATGCTTGGTCAAGCTATATAAAGAAGGAAAATTATCTGATTTATCTAAAAAATGGTTGAATAAGGATGTATGGGATATTGCAAAAAAGACTGGTGCCTTAGCAGATGTATACAAAAAATAGATAATTTATTTTTATAAAATTGGACAAACATCCTTATAAGGAGGCGTATTTTGTGAAACAAATAGAATTTATGATTGATAAATTACCAATTATATTAAGTGCTTTGCCCGTTACTTTGGAAATATTGGTATTTTCAGTTGGAATTGCCTTTGTTCTAGGAATGATATTAACATATGCCAGGGTGTGCAGAAATAAAATCATCAGAATCATAGCAAGTATATATATATCATTTATGAGGGGCACCCCAATGATCGTTCAGTTACTATTGGCTTTTATAGGTATTCCGTTGATTTTAAGTAATTTAGAGGTAGATACTTCAAATTGGAATAATGTAATCTATGCAATAATTGCTTTTAGTATGAATGAGGCAGCATTTTTCGCTGAAATATTCCGTTCGGCATATTTGGATATAGACAAAGGCCAGATAGAAGCTGGAAAAAGTATTGGAATGACAAAATTCCAAATATTCAGAAGAATAATATTTCCACAATCTGCGGCAAAAGCACTGCCCAACACAACTAATATGATTATTGAGCTTATGAAGAATACATCTCTTGGAATAGCAATAGGTGTAGCAGATATGATGGGAATGGCAAAGCAGATTTCATATAACAACTATGGAATTGGCCAGACAGAAACCTTTATAGCAGCAGGAATTATATATTGGATAATGGGATCTGTAATGTTTGCAATTTCACACAGTGTGACTTTAAGACTCAACAGATGCGATAATTCCAGTTCGATTATTGAAAACACAAGTCAAACTACATAATAAAGGAGGGTGGCACAGCTATGGAACTAGATTTAGGATATATGATTGAATGTATAAAACCCATAATGTCCAAGTTTTCAGTTACCATGTATATGACTTTGGCTGCTACAATATTGGCTTTGATATTTGGTTTGATATTTTCTATTATAATCACGAAAAATATATTTATATTGTCAAAGGTAGTACACTTTATAAATTCATTTTTAAAGGGGATTCCGGTTCTGGTAATACTGTATATTTTATATTATTCAATGCCGTCACTGCTTCAACCATTGGCAAATAGTCTTGGCTTTAGCTATGACATAAAAGATCCGCCTAAAATGATATTTGGTATATTTGCATTTGGTATAACTTATATTCCATATATGTGTGACATGATAATATCAGCATACAATACCATACCTAAAGGCCAAATTGAAGCCTGTGCTTCCATAGGATTTACAACTTTTCAATCAATGAGGAGGATAATAATTCCACAGATGACAGTTGTATGTATTCCTGTTTTCGGAAATCATTTTGTGAATATATTAAAGGCGACATCATTGGCATATATGGTAAGTATTATCGAAATGATGGGAGCTGCAAAGAATTATGCAACTGGTACACAGAGATTTATGGAGACCTATATAGTAGCCGCATTGATATATTGGGTTGTTTGTATAGGGGTTGACAGTTTGTTTTCTGTAATTGAATCCAATACTGGCAGATATAGAAGAACTATAGCACAATAGATGAGGTGATAGATAATGAAATTTTCGTTTGATGTTCCTACAAAAATTATTTTTGGAGTTAATTCATCACTGGAGATACATAAACTACTGGATAAATTGGACTTGAAAAAGGTATTTGTAGTTGCAGGTAAATCTTTTAGTAAAACAAAGTATTTTGAAAAAATAGTATTCAATCTAAGACAGAAAAATTTTGATGTTACTGTATTCACGGATATTATTCCCGAGCCTACAATACAAGTAGTAGATGAAGCATCCATGGAATTGAAAAACAGTAACTGTGATGTAGTAGTGGCTGTTGGTGGCGGAAGTACAATTGATATCTGTAAAGCAATGTGTATGCTCCAAAATAATGAGGGATCCATAAAAGAGTATTTGTTTGGTGGCAATAGAAGAGTAGAAAATAAGCCGCTGCCTTTAATTGCAGTTCCAACTACAGCAGGAAGTGGCAGTGAAGTAACTGGAGCTAGTGTAGTATCAGATGAAGAAAATAATGTAAAATTATCAGTAACTGACCCCAGTCTAATACCTCAATTTGCGATTTTGGATCCTGCAACTCAATTGGACATGCCTCAGCTGATAACATCAAGTACGGGAATGGATGCACTGACTCATGCAATAGAAGCTTATGTTTCTAAAAATGCATCGATAATAAGTGATTCATATGCAGAAAAGGCAATCCAGCTTATAGGGGAAAATATTTATACGGCAACATTTACTACTTGTGATATAGAAGCTAGAAGTAAAATGGCAATAGCCAGTACACTGGCTGCAGTAGCTTTCGCGAATGCAGGGCTGGGAGCAGTTCATGGAATTTCACAGGCAATGGGCGGTGTGGCTCATGTACCACATGGTATAGCCAATTCCATGCTGCTTCCGCCAGTTATTAAAAAAAACATGTTTGGGGACTTGAAAAAGTTTAGTAAAATAGCTGAACTGCTGGGTCAGAAAGTTGAAGGACTGACTTACAGAGAAGGAGCATTAAAGTGTGCAGCAAGAATAAAGGAGATGAGTCTTGATTTAAAAATACCTTGTAAATTTTCAGAAGTTAATGTAGAAGAAGATATGTTTTCGAAAATAGTAGAAGGAACTATGGACTACAGAATGTTGTCTTTAAATCCGGTTAAATTGGAGAAAAAGGACATATATGAAATATTGGATGAATTAATATAAGAGTATTCAAAATATTAGGAGGAATCGCAAATGAAATTTGAAAATTATAAAAAATATTTAAGTCCGGCATTGGCAAAGGCTACAGATTTGATAATGGAAAATGGCAAAGGATGCTATATGACCGATATCAATGGTGACAGATATCTTGACTTTGTACAGGGTATTGCAGTAAACGCATTGGGACATTGCCATCCTAGGGTTGTAGAAGCTGTTATAGAGCAAACAAAGAAGCTGATGAATGCTTCATTTAATTTGGTTAATTTTCCAACTACATTGGAACTTTCAAAAAGATTATCCGAGGTTACTCCGGGAAATTTAAATTCGGTATTTTTTTCAAATGGAGGTGCCGAGGCAACTGATGGAGCATTAAAATTAGCCAAGGTATATACTAAAAGGCCGGTAATAATAGCTTTTAAGGGATCTTTCCATGGAAGAACTATAGGTGCTACCACTGTTACTGCATCTAATTCAAAATATAGAAAATATTATGAACCAATGATGGGAGGAGTTTACTTTACTACTTATCCCTCAAAGGATTTGTGTCCTAAAGGTTTTGATGAAAAACAGAGAACAGAATATTGTCTGGATGAATTGGAGAGTTTATTTAAATACATTGTGGATCCTGAAATGGTTGCGGGAATTATAATGGAACCGGTACAGGGAGAAGGTGGATATGTGGTACCAACTAAGGAATTTGTACAGGGAGTTAGAAAATTATGTACTGAATATGGAATTTTGCTTATATTCGATGAAATACAATCAGGATATGGGAGAACCGGAAAAATGTTTGCAGGACAAAACTTTGATGTGGTCCCGGATATTATGACTGTGGGCAAGGCAATAGCTGGAGGACTTCCAATGAGCGCAGTAATATCTACTCGAGAAATAATGTCAGAATGGCATCCGGGAATGCATGGAACCACATTTGGCGGGAATCCAGTATGTGCGGCTGCTGCACTTGCGGTATTAGACGAGTATAAGGAAACCAATATACTTGAAAATGTACAGAAAATGGGAAGGTATTTAAAAGAAAAATTGAACATTCTTAAAGAAAAATACAGTTGTATATCAGATATCAGAGGAATCGGATTAATGATTGCCATAGAATTTTCTCATGAAGATGGAACGCCGGCAGGTGATGTATTTTCAAAGGTAAGAGATGAATGTTTCAAAAATAAACTATTGACTCTGGCATGTGGTGTATATGGCAATGGACTTAGATTTGCTACACCATTGAATGTCACTGAAAAGGAAATAGATGAGGGAATTGCAATTATAGACAAAGTATTGAATAAAGTTTGGAAATAACAGGAGGATAAATGATGGATAAAAGACGAGTGCTTTATTATAATATCGATGATAATTTAGATTATGAAAATATGCTGTTGAAAGAATGGAGTATAGATAATTTGGAACTTGTGGAAGTTAAAGACAAGGAAGGATCAAAGTCTTTTGTAGAATATGCCTATGATTTTGATGGAGTAGTAGTGGAATACCAGCAAATTACTGAAGATATTATAAATAGTCTTCCAAACTTGAAAATAGTTACACTTCAGAGTATTGGATACAATAATGTAGATATTGATGCGGCTACTAGAAAAGGTGTGTGTGTTACCAATATTCCTGGATTTTGTACGGAAGAAGTTGCATTGCATACGGTTGGAATGATTATTGATCTGGTAAGAAAAATAACATTTTTAGATCGTTCGGTGAGAAAGGGAAAATGGAACCCGCTTTATGGATATAAGACTTATAGACTGACAGGGAAAATAGCAGGTTTGTATTTCTTTGGCAGTATTCCCAAAGCCATGACACCTGTGCTTAAAGCACTGGGACTGAACATATTAGTATACGCTCCTACAAAGACAAAAGAATATTTGATGGAATATGGAGTGGAAAAAGTTGACACTTTTGAAGAATTGCTTACAAGATCGGATTTTGTATCGCTTCACTGTCCTCTTATGGAATCAACAACTCATCTGATTTCAGAAAGAGAGCTTGAACTTATGAAAGATACGGCCTATCTTATAAATACTGCCAGAGGCAAGGTGGTAGATGAAAAGGCTTTGGTAAAAGCTCTGGAGTCCGGTAAAATAAAAGGAGCTGCAGTAGATGTAATCGAAGATGAAGAGGCGGAACAAAGTGAATTGTTCAAACTTGAGAATACAATTATTACTCCTCATGCTGCATTTGTATCAGAAGATTCATTTTATGAAGGAAGAAAAAGATCATTGAAACAGCTTGTACTGAGATTATCCAAAAATAAAAGTCCAGAATATTTGGTAAATAATAATTTGAAAATTACGCTGTAAGGGGTGTTTTATATGAAAAAAGAAATAAGCATTGAAAGCTGTGCACTGGCACAGGGACCTTATGTACAGGGACTTGTATATAACAATATGATTTATGCTTCACAAATAGGGATAGACAAATATGGGAATTTGGCAAAAGGCGGTATTCAGCAGCAGACAAGACAAATCATGGAGAATTTCAAATTGATCTTGGAGTCACAGGGTTCAGGCATGGATAAGGTAATCCAGTGTACTATTTATATTGTAAACATGGAGGATGTACAGCTTATGAACAGGATATACAGTGAATATTTTACAAAGCCTTACCCATCACGCTGTTGTGTGCAGGTAGCAGGCATGTCAGATGGAGCTTTGGTTGAAATGTCATTGGTTGCAGCATTGTAAAATTTATTAGAAAGGGCAGGTTTTTAATATGTGTTTGAGGGTAGATAATCATGTTATATTGGACATTGATAAAGATTTTAAAATGGTTGAAATCTTTGTGGATGGTAGAACAGTACAGGCCAGGGAGGGCGAACCTATACTTGCAGCACTGCTTGCAAATAATATTATCATAAATAGGTATACATTAAAACGCAAGGAACCAAGGGGACTATTTTGTGGAATTGGACAGTGTACAGATTGTGCGATGATCGTGGATGGAGTACCTAACGTGAGAACCTGCATAACTCCAGTAAAAGCAGGTATGGTAATAGAAACTCAATATGGATTGGGAAAGGGGAAAATGTGATATGTTGGAGAAAGAAATTGTAGTAATAGGAGCAGGACCAGCCGGATTATCTGCAAGTATTGAGGCATCCAAAGCAGGAGCACAGGTTCTGGTTGTAGATTCAAATATAAAGCCTGGAGGACAGCTCTTTAAACAGATACACAAGTTCTTTGGATCCTCTGCACATAAATCAGGTACAAGAGGTATAAATATTGGAAAAGATCTTGTTGGACAAGCAAGGGCAAATGGAGTGGAAATTTGGCTTAGAAGTACGGTTATAGGGCTTTTCCCGGGAAATAAAGTGGGAATAGAGAAAGGCGGTGATGATGAAAAAAAGGAATTGGTTACTATTAGAGCCAAAAAGATAATAATTGCAACTGGTGCTTCTGAAAATGCAGTCAGGTTCAAAGGATGGACGAAACCAGGAGTTATGGGTGCAGGAGCAGCACAAACCATGGTAAATGTAAATCATGTAAGACCAGGAAACAAGGTAGTGATGATTGGAAGCGGAAATGTTGGATTGATTGTATCATATCAGCTTATGCAGGCAGGCTGCGAGGTTGCAGCACTTGTTGAGGCAGCACCTAAAATAGGTGGATATGCTGTACATGCAGCAAAAATAAGAAGAGCTGGTGTTCCAATATATGTTAAACATACTATAACTGAAGTTAGAGGAAAAGACAGAGTTGAAGAAGTAATAATTTCGGAGGTAAATGAAAAGTTTGAACCTATTTTCGGAACTGAAAAATCCATTAAAGCTGATGTAGTTGCAATTGGGGCAGGATTAAAGCCGTCTATTGAACTTGCACGGTTATTGAATTGTGAACTTACATTTAATCCTGTATTTGGAGGTAATGTACCTATACACAATACAGATATGGAGACATCAAATGAGGGAATATATATAGCAGGTGATGCAACCGGGGTTGAAGAAGCAAACACTGCCCTTGAGGAAGGGCGTATTGCAGGCATTTCAGCAGCTCAGAAATTAGGTTATATCGACACTGACACTGCAGAAACCAACAAGGCAGAAATTTGGAAAAGATTGAAGAGCCTGAGACTTGGACCCTTTGGAGAAAAACGACTTGCTGCAAAGAAAAAGATTTTGGAAGAATATGAGACAAGAATGGAAAAGACCATTTGCAAATAAATTTGAGGAGGTAAAAAATATGTTGATTAATACAGGCTATCTAGAATATGAAGAATTAAAGTCCATTCAAAAATTGCCTGATGAGGAACAATACAGTAAGGGACCTGTAGCTGTTGTAGAATGTGTACAGGAGATACCGTGCAATCCTTGTGAATCATCATGTCCGAAAGGTGCCATACAAATAGGGAAGCCTATAATAAATTTGCCAAATGTAAATTTTGAAAAATGCGTTGGATGCGGGCAGTGCATTGCCAGATGTCCTGGAATGGCTATATTTGTAATTGATAAATCATATTCAGATGTTAATGCAAAAGTTTCGTTTCCATATGAATACTATCCATTGCCTGAAATAAATAGTCGAGTAAAAGCTGTAGATAGAAAAGGCGATGTTGTTTGTGAGGGAAAAACAGTTAAAGTGCTAAGCCCCAAATCCTTTGATCATACTTGTGTTGTTACTATAGAAATACCAAAGCAGTTTTCCGATAAAGTTAGGAGCATAAAAAGGGGTGATTTTTATGAATAGGAGTTTTAGTGATGATGACATGCTTGTTTGCCGCTGTGAAGAAGTTACTTTGGGAGAAATCAAAATGGCGATAAGGCAGGGGGCAAGGGACGTAACTGGTGTAAAGAGGCGTGTACGTGCAGGCATGGGACTATGCCAGGGAAGGACTTGCGAAAAACTGGTTCAGCAGATTTTGTGCAGTGAACTTGGGATTACAGTCAAAGAAGCAGGCAGTTCCACCGCAAGACCGCCTATAAGACCGGTATCTTTTGGAGAGCTTGCAAAGGGGGATGTAGAATGAACAGTATATTTGATGTAACTGTAATTGGAGCTGGTGCAATAGGTACAAGTGTTGCATATCATTTAGCTGAAAAAGGGTTTAGTGTAGCTATAATTGACAAGGGGGATATAGCACATGGCTCATCAAGCCATTGCGATGCAGTCGCATTGATTTGTGATAAAAAACCTGGTATTGATACAAAAATGGGAGCAGCGAGCATTGCTCACTATAAAGAACTGTCAGAAAAATTCAGCTATGATTTTGAATTCGATCAAAAGGGTTGTCTTTATGTTTGTGAAACTGAATCAGAATATGAGGCTGCATCCAGTTATGTAAAAAAACAACAGCAGGATGGTTATGAAATGTCAATGATTGATTCCAAAACTCTTCAGGAAATGGAACCATATATGGCAAAGGATCTCATAGGTGGAATCTGGACTCCGGGAGATGCTGCAATGAGCCCTTATAAAGTGTGCTTTGCATTTGTTGAAGAAGGCAGAAAATTTGGATTGAAGGTATTTACATACTGTAATATAAAGGAGATAAAGCTTGGAAGCAATAATCAAGTTGAAAAAATTATTACTGATCAAGGTAATATAAAGACTAAAATAATAATAAATTGTGCAGGAGTTTGGGCGCCTGTAATCGGAAGCATGGTAGGAATTGATATTCCAATACAGCCAAGGAAGGGTATGAATTTGGTATCAGAGCAGACCAAGAAGATTGTTTATCATAAAATATTGGAGTTCGGTTACATGATGAGCAAATTTGAGGATATAAATTTTAAGAGAAATGTGAGCCCTATTGTTGAAGAATATAATGTTGCATTCAATATTGAGTATACACATGCTGATAACATATTGCTTGGAGGGTACAGAGGATTCAGGGGATTTGATAATCGTTCTGAAATAGAGGCAATGAAAGCTATAGCTGAAAGGGGACTGAGATTTTTCCCATGCATGGAGGAGGTAAATTGTATAAGAAGTTATGCTGGTGTAAGACCTTTTGTAGAGGACCATCTGCCTATAGTATCAGCTGTAGATGAGGTCCCCGGTTTCTATATAGCCGCAGGCCATGAAGGAGACGGGATTTGTCTATCACCTATTACAGGAAAATTGATGGCTCAGGTGGTAGCTGGTGAGGATACAGACTTCGATATAGGTCAATTGAATTTTAAGAGGTTCAAAAGTGAGATGGTGTCCAAATAGTTCATATAAATACTTTAGAAT
>Ga0334882_1003692_pt1 | contig 13752 bp, 13 predicted proteins | sample GraSluR1_MG_5_FD_207226 | JGI IMG/M metagenome (GOLD analysis project Ga0334882, IMG submission 207226) | Sludge microbial communities from methane-producing bioreactor in Wageningen University, Netherlands - Granular Sludge_15_04-R1 | ecosystem: Engineered > Bioreactor > Anaerobic >... | reverse complement strand
AGGTTCACTCTCGGGTTACGGTATCTTTGGAGATCTGTCGGATAACTTTCTGATGCTTGTGCTCTTTCTCTTCGGTCTTGTTATGCTAAAAGTGATTGCCACCAGTTCGACGAATGGTGCGGGCGGGGTAGGAGGAATTTTTGCACCTACACTTTTCCTGGGAGGAGTGACCGGCTTCCTGGTGTCCGTTCTGCTGAGGAGTTTTCTGAATGTTGATATACCCGATAACAGGTTCGTTCTTGCCGGTATGGCCGGGACAATGGCCGGGGTGATGCATGCCCCGCTGACAGCAATTTTCCTTATTGCCGAGATAACAGAGGGGTACGCCCTTCTGCTACCACTTATTATAACATCAACGGTTGCATTCATAACGGTGAGGAGCTTTGAACGCCACTCAATTTATCACGTGCAGCTTGCTGAGAGAGGCGAGCTTATAACCCACGATAAGGACAAGGCTGTGCTAACGTTCATGGACTGGAGGAAAGACATAGAGACAGATCTGCTGACAGTTAAGCCCGATGATAGTCTGAGAGATCTGATCGGGGTGATATCAAGATCAAACCGCAATATTTTCCCGGTAGTTGACCAGTACAACATCCTTGAAGGAATTGTGTCGCTCGACGATGTAAGGGAGATTATGTTCAATAGTGAATTATACGACAGTGTGCTTGTAAAGGATCTGATGACCCTGCCTCCTTCCTATATAGATAGGAAAGAGGCCATTGAAACGGTGATGGAGACCTTCAGGAAAACCGGAGCATGGAATCTCCCTGTGCTTGATAACGGACTATACGTCGGGTTTCTTTCAAAATCAAGGATTTACAGCACATACAGGGAACTGCTTATGCAATTCTCCGAAGAATAACCTGATCCCAGGCTCATCTTCCGTTCCGCTGTCGCGGAATTGCGTCTCCGCCAGCCGGCGGATCCTTATCTTCGGACTTCTCTCCATTTCCTCTCCCGATATCTTTTATAAATTAATTTACCTATATTTGTATAGGAGGGCTGTAAAAATATTACTTATCAGCCCTGATTTGTTTTACTTTATATTGTTGTTAGTAAGTATGTTATGAACAGGGATATTTTAATATTCGATCTTATTGAGAAGGAGCGTCAGCGCCAGCTGAACGGCATAGAGCTTATTGCTTCGGAGAATTTTGTCAGTCAGCAGGTTCTGGAGGCTATGGGGTCTGTAATGACAAACAAGTATGCTGAAGGTTATCCTGGAGCGAGGTATTACGGTGGTTGTGAGATAGTTGACCAGTCGGAACAGATTGCTATTGACAGGTTGAAGCAACTATATGATGCTGAATATGCGAATGTACAGCCGCACTCCGGGGCTCAGGCAAATATGGCGGTCTTTATGACTGTTCTGAAACCCGGTGATACCTTCATGGGTCTTGATCTGGCTCACGGGGGACACCTCTCCCACGGCTCACCGGTAAATTCTTCAGGCATCCTGTACAGGCCTGTCTCATATGGTGTTAAGGAGGAAACGGGTTTTGTTGACTACGAAATGATGGAAGAGTCAGCTCTCAGGGAAAAGCCGAAGATGATTATCGGAGGGGCTTCAGCCTATTCCCGCGAGTGGGACTATGAAAGGATGAGGAAGATTGCGGATGCCACAGGGGCTATTTTTATTGTCGACATGGCACATCCTGCCGGCCTTATAGCTGCCGGGCTGCTGAAGAATCCCCTTGAGCATGCACATATAGTAACTTCAACCACACATAAGACACTGCGCGGGCCAAGAGGCGGTATCATCCTGATGGGAAAGGATTTTGTCAATCCGTGGGGTATCACCACTTCGAAAGGTGAACCGAGAATGATGTCGTCGCTTCTTAATTCAGCAGTTTTTCCGGGGGTGCAGGGAGGCCCGCTGGAGCATGTCATTGCATCGAAAGCAGTAGCGTTCGGAGAAGCACTCGACCCGGCATTCAGGAAATATCAGGTTCAGGTTAAGAAGAATGCAGAAGTAATGGCTGAAGCATTTATTGAGAGGGGTTATAAGGTAATATCAGGAGGTACGGACAATCATCTGATGCTTATAGATCTGAGGACTAAATTTCCTGAGATATCAGGAAAGAAGGTTGAGAACCGCCTTGTGCTTGCTCATATTACAGTGAACAAGAATATGGTTCCGTTTGATACGCGTTCACCCTTCCTGACATCGGGTTTGCGGGTTGGAACTCCTGCTGTAACAACCAGGGGTATGAAGGAAGAGCACATGAAGATAATTGTGGATCTGATAGATGAGGTGATCTCGGATATTGAGAATGATGATACCCTTAAAAGGGTGGGGGAAAAGGTTCTGGAGCTCGTTAAACCGTTTCCTCTCTTTAGCGTGTAGTCACAGGTGCTTCGTAATGTCTTGACTACTTTCTTGTTAGGAGTAGAATAAGTAAGTATAACTTAACAATAAATGACAAGTTATGAGTAGCCAAAGAGTGATATTTGTCGTTGATGATGATCCTGTCATCAACACCCTGATAGTTAATCGTTTCACAGCTGAAGGGTATGTTGTGGAAGCATTCACTTACGGTGAAGATTGTCTGGAAACCCTGTGCGATATTCCGGACCTGGTTATCCTTGACTATTTCTTTATGAAGGAGGGTCACAACGTAATGGGCGGCATGGAGATCTTCAACAGGATCAGGGAGCTGAGACCCGATCTTCCGGTTATTATTCTCTCAGGTCAGGACAAGGGTGAGGTTGTTCTTGAGCTTGCACGGAAGGGCATTGACGATTACGTTATCAAGGATGTCAATCTGTTGGACAATCTATCTGCTGCAATAAGGAATGTTTTTGAACGGAAAGGCTGATAATTATCTGAGAACGAAGTTATATGTAATTGTTCCTTTTTGTGTCAGCGGGGCATCGGGTTTTGGTTCAAACCGGGCCAGCAGTGCTGCTTCCCTGGCGACCCTTAAAAGATACTCATCGAGTGTGGTAGATCCTTTGATACCGGCTACTGCCGCTGTAACCCTGCCGCTCCTGTCGACACTTACCTCTACAACTACTCTTCCCTCTGCCTGGTGCTCGTATTTCGGAGTGGGTAACGATTGAAACCCTCTTCCCTGGAGGTCGTATGAAATGCCTTTATCTCCGAGCCCGCTGCCTTCGCCGCGGACCTTTGAGTCAGGTGATCCGGTGGGCACACCCTGGTTTCCTGTTCCCCCGGCAGTTCCTTCGCTGGTTGCTTTGGTACCTGCTTTCTGGGAACTTGCGAGTGCCTCCCGTGTTCGGTTCATGATATCAGTCTGTCTCTTCTGTTCCTCTTCAATCCTTTTCCTTTCCAGTTCCTCCTGTTCCCTTTTGATCCTTTCAGCTTCCTGCTGTTCCCTGAGCCTCCTGTCAGCTTCAATCTTTTCCAGTCTCTTTTTTTCAGCCTCGGGGTCAACCTTCTTTACTTCGGGGGCATCTTCGTTGTTCTGTGTCAGAAGCGCTTTCTCAGCAGGGTCGGGAGTGACAGTCTGTGGCAGGGGAGGGGATGACTCCTCCACTACCGGTGGAGGAGCTGACGGCTCAATCGATCCTGATCCTGTAAAGTCAGTGCCAAAATTTACGATTATCCCCTCCTCGATTTCGGGAGGTGGCGGGACCGTCAGGCCCAAAATAAGCAATAATACCAGAACAACAATATGTATGACTGCTGTTCCGATAAATCCTTTCTTCCTTTCGGAAGGGAAGGTCCGGAGATCGTTATTTGGGTGAGGTCGCAATTATTAGTCTATAGTTATTGGCCTGTGCAATGTTCATTACAAAAACGGCATTCTCAAAAGGAACACTCCTGTCAACGTGGAGTGCTATATAAGTATCGGGATCAGCTCCCAGTTTCTCTCTGAGGACAGCCTCGAGGTTATCAACGTTAACCTGCTGTTGCTCAACATAGTATTGCAGGTCTCTGGTTATTGAGACGGTAGTCTGCGGTTTTGCCGATGTCTGCGTGCTGCCTTTAGGCAACACCAGCTTAAGGGCCGTAGGGTGAACCAGGGTCGATGTAAGCATGAAGAATATAAGCAGGTTAAATATAACATCTGTCATGCCTGCGGCACTGAAACTGATGCTTACCTTGCTTCTTTTTGTGAGTGCCATTTTAACGTTCAGATTTTATTGGTTCATTCAATATATCCATAAATTCGGTAAGAGTTGCCTCGAGGTTAAAGACCACTCTTTCGACCCTTACCACCAGCGTGTTGTAGGCGAAGAAGCAAAGAATACCCACGATGAGACCGGCTGCAGTTGTTATAAGGGCTGTGTAAATACCATCGGAAAGAAGGGAGACTTCAACGTTGTTGCCGGCCTGTGACATTGCATAGAATGAGCGTACCATACCTATTACTGTGCCGAGGAATCCGAGCATCGGCTCAGCGCCGGCAATGGTGGCAAGGGTGGGGAATCCTTTTTCGAGCTTCGATATTTCAAGTTTGCCCGTGTTCTCAATAGCGGTTGTTATATCATGTAACGGCCTGCCCAGCCTGTTTATCCCCTTTTCGATCATCCTGGCAGACGGACTTTCGATTGATTTACAAAGGGCCATGGCTGCTTCTATTTTGCCGTCGTGGATATAATCTTTTATCCTGTTCATAAAATTCTGATCCTCCTTCGCAGCTTTCCTGATTACATAAAACCTCTCAATAAATATATATGCTGCCACAAAAGATAAAAGCACAATAGGGATCATTACCCATCCACCCTTGATCGCCAGATCAAGCAATGTCAGCTTCATGGCACTTGTCCTTTCGGCAGCAGCAGGAATTTCCTGCATCGCGAACTGTAAAAAAATCATTTTTCGGTCTTTTTAGATTTATAAAAAGTTAATACACAATTCATCACAGGTGATGATTTTCACGTGCGAAGATATTAAAAAACGTAATTTTGCTGCCTTCTATTATATATGGTTAATAACAATGGTATATTATTTATTAACCATTTGTCATCCGGTGAACTGAGATGATCGCAAAGGCTCAATTTTCCATTGCGGCAGTCTCTTCCTCCTGTCTCATCTCAGATTTCTCTCTTCTTCTGAAAATGTCGGAAAACCTGTCGAAGTCCTGTTTGAAGAAAAATCCTATTCCCTGGGTGTAGGGTACCCCTTTACCTGTATAGGGATTATTGAATCTGTTAAAGACCCTGAACCGGAACCTTTCCGTAAGCCTGTATTCGAGGTCAAAGTCTCCGGTTATCGGGTTTGTATTGCTTGCAGAGCTCTCTGTTCCTCTCACGTCGAAGTTGCTGTTTATAACCACTCTGTCGTTCAGCAGCTGGGTTGAGAGGGCTACCTGCAGTTCCTGGGGATTGATATCCCTGTCGCCGGGCCTGTATGCAAAACCGATATCAAAATCACTGCTTATCTGGGAGAGCCAGTTGCTTACCTGATTGAAAAGCATTTCGGTTGTTGTAACCGCCATTGCTGCAGTTCCCGTAGTTGTGGTACCTCTTGAAGTGCCGAGGGGATCAGCATAGAAACTGTTCATAACAAGAAGGTACAGAAACTGGCGGCTGAGCTCCTCATCGGTGGTTATCACGTTCCGCAGATAAGTTCTTGTCTCTTCGTCAGCCATTGGCAGGAAAATGTCAAAGCCGACCACGGGATTAAACAGTTTTCCTGAGAGTTTGAGATGACATTCAACCGGTATTCTTTCGGTGAAGCGCTCGTCGTTGAGTATTTCGAACAGCCTGGCCCTTAGTTTGTAGATCGCTTTTATATCGACATCAGCATCCTCAATATCTCCGTTAAAAGTTATCCTTCCCCCGTTCTCCACCGTAAAGGACTTATTAAGGATATTTCCGAGTGTAAAGAGGTAATCACCCTCTTCGACGATATAATCTCCCACAATCCTGAAATCTCCTGCAGGATTAAGAGTAATATTGAGGTTACCTGCTCCGTGTGCCCTCATCACATCGCCGGCCTTCAGATCGAGAATAATCTGAAGTTCAGCTTCCGGTGTTGCTTCAAGATCAAGATTGATGTTAAGCTTTGTTTCTGTCGGAGGTATTACCTGTTCTTTCTTAATGGCAATGCCAGCGGCTGAAATTGAATCGGGTTCCACGAACGAGATAAAGGGGTATTCCGAAACTGACAGGCTGGTGTTAAGGGATATGAAGAAACGGGTGTTGCTTGCTGTCCTGGCAGATATGTCGAACGAGATAAGATCGGTGCCGGCTTTAATGGTTGTCACACCACTGGCATAGGCGGTCCCGTAGAAGAGCTCATTGTCTTTAGGCCTTGTGTTAAGTACCTGTGTCTCCTTCATATTGATAAGCAGGTCGGCGCCGAAATCGTCAAAGTGCCTGTGAGTGACACTTCCTGTCAGTGTTGCTATGTTACCCCTGTCATCTGTGAGCCTGATGTTATTGAACTTAATACCTGATCTGTCAAATCGTATTGAGTCATTCACCCTGTATCGCGTCTGCAGGTAATCTATCCTCATGGATGCATTGTGAGCCATTACAGAACCTGTCAGCACTGGTTTGCTCAATTCCCCCGAGAGTCTGAGTTTACCTGACGCATGACCGCTTATCTCCGAAGCGAAAGAGCTGAGAAGCGGGTTCAGAGCCTCAACAGGCAACCTGTCAGTTTCTATACTGATATCGACATTAGCTGTTTCAGGATCGTAAATACCGCCTACATTGAACATCTGGGTCCCATTCAGGTTGTTCCTGGCCTCTATATCGACAACCTTGCTGAGATTGTTCCAGACAGAGGTTATGAAAATATCCCCGTATTCACTGCCGAGAAGCGAAAAGCTCTCTAATTCTATTCTGCCCTCAACCATGGGATTCCTGTACATGTTTGTTAATTGGATCTTTCCGCCTATAAATCCTCTGAGATCAAGAGGGATCTCTGAACCGCCCGTTTCCTTTTTACCTATGTTATTAACGGGTTTAAGGTCGTGTCCCCTGAATTCGAACATCAGCGTGTCAGACAGCTCTTCAGTGAGTGCTCCGTTTATGAGGTAGAAATTCTCGTTATTGTTGATATAAAGGTTATTTACTTTTATTGCATTGGAGTCGACAACTATATCCGACCGGTTGATTCTCCACAGGTTGTTAACCGAATAGATCTCTGATGGTTCGATGTTGATCTTAAGAACAGGCCGTTTCTGCTCTCCGGTCCTCTTATTAACCGACCCGTTTGCCTGGAACCGGCCTTTATTAAGTACTTTTTCCCTGTTGTCCCAGTTAATGATAAAATTGAATGTATCAGGCCTGGTATTGAAATCCATAGTCAGATCTTTAAGCTCCGACTGGAAGGGGAGTGTCAGGGAGGTACTTTTCAGACCGGCTTTGAATATATCTCCGGAGATTCCCGCTTCAACAACCAGATCCCTGAAAACATTTTTCTTAATCTCCAGCATCCGGGCACTACCTTCAATTTTAATTATGCTGTCGGCCATCACTGTTCCGCTGATCCGGCTTTTATCGGCAATCAGTATGCCCGTGTGGAAGAAGTTGTTTATCCTGTCGCTGTTCCTGAAGTCAATATTGAACGTAAAATGGTTACTGCTGAGGTACCTGCCGTCGGGCGGAGACGAAAACACCGATGGCATAAGTGTTGAGAGGGTATGCTTCATCAGATTCCCGATCTCGGCGAAGCTGTAACGGCCTCTTATGTCGGCATTTACAAAATCGGTGCGCAGGCTTATTGCCGGATTCTCACCTTCTTTAAAGGCTCTGACAGAGAAATCATAGAGTTCAAGCTGATTGCCAAACTTCCTGAGAGTGGAATTCAGAAGCTTTATCTCACCGTTAAGATTATCGATGCTGTTACCGCTGAAATTAGCTGTAACCAGAGCTGTGGCTGAGGATGTTGAATCTTTCCTGTCAAAGTTAAGACTGAACAGGTCGGCCTCCGCAAGGTTAAGGGTAAAATCGAATTCAGGCAGTTCTTCCCTTAGGTTGAACATTCCGAGAAGGTCCAGCTTAATATTTTTGTCAGTCACATTAATGCTTCCGTCCCACATCTTTTCGGTGAAACTGCCGTTGAGAGTGACATTTCTGTAACTGTACCGGTTAATCTCAATACTGTCTATTCTGCCGGCCAGACTGCCGGCAAATTCTTTTTGTGATGTCGAGTATCCGTCAACGTCAGCGGACATACTCAATTTCCCAAAGAGATCGCTGTTGCCTGATATAACGCCCATGTCGATATTGCTCACGGTTACCAGACCACGAAATCTTAACCTGTTTCTGCCTTCCGGCCTTAACGAAAGGTCGGTCCTTATGTTTCCGACAGATGTCCCTATCTTTCCGTAGGTGACAAAATCGGTGGTAAAGCCTGTAAAATTACCGTCGAAGGAAATTACACCCAGATTGTCGGTAAACTCAGGTACTGTGATGTTCTCCCTGCTTATATTGCTCAGCGTCCGCAGATCTTCAGCATTGGTTACGAGTGAGTTGACTCCCAGAAAAATAAATGCATCCCGTATATCCGGCAGACCTGAGATATCAAAGTCGCAATCGAGCAGACTTGATTTACCGTAAGTCACTTTAATATCGCGTCCTCTCAGCTCAGAGATTTTTCCGGTCACCCTTCCCGAAAGCCAGAGAGACTCGCCGGGATCTTTTATGAACGGAAGAAAGTATTGCAGGTCGGTTGTGTTTATCAGCGATTTTTGAAGGAGAATGCTGAGTCTCACTTCATCGGTGAAATTGCCGAACGATCCCGTTGTGTCGGCAACGAGAGCCGCATGATCAGCGTAAATTATACTGCTGTCGCATTTTATAAAAAGAGGGCCAAAACTTATATACTGCCCTGTTATTACGGAAGAGGTCTTCATTTCCTTCACTGTAAAGCCTCTTTGTTCAGTAAAACTCAGGTTATCGATATTAAAGAAGATTGTATCGTTCCTTATTTCGAAGTTCCAGAGGATACCGTTTATATTCTGCAGGTTAAGGTCGTTGAAATCGAGCATCGGATTCGTGCCGGTTGCACTCCTGTTAACAAGTGAAAACCTTCCATCGGTGAGTTCTGTCTGGTTAATGGTCAGATTCAGTTTACTTTTTTTTTCGGCTTTCCCGGGATCGCCTGATGCTCTGAGAAGGTCGAGGTACCAGTTAAGGTTCATCAGTCCCGAAGAATCGGTTATCAGCGCAAAAACAGGCCGGACCAGTTCGGCCTTTCCCAGTTTGATTATATTATTTCTGAAATCTAAACGCCTGATACCGGCTATGGCACTTTCAGCGTAAATAAGAGTGTCATTATTGTGATCCCGCACAAGCAGATCGTTTACTTTCAGCCTGTTAAAGAATGAGAACTCAATTCTGCCAACCGAGATGGTTGATTCGATATCTGTCAGCAGGGAGCTGGTAATCCTGTTGACCAAAAAGGTTTGTACTTCCGGTATGCGTATTACTGCCGAAAGGGCTGTCAGGAACAGAATAATCACTCCGGCCACGACAACCAGTAACTTCAATATTCTTCTTATAAATACCAGCATACTGCCTGAAGGAGTCTCATGACAAAAAATGGCAAACCTCACAAGACCTGTTGCAAATATAACAAAAACAAAGCCAAATTTTTAAACGCATGGTTTATCTGAAAGATGATAATTACCAGCTCTTTCAGAGCAAGTTGCTGCAGTTGATTTATCTCCCCCTTAAACCGCGCAGCGATTCCACAAATAATGGCCAGGGGAACCTGTTACTCATTTGATAATATTTGATTATAATTGTCGCTGTATTAATATTTACGTCAAGATTTTGCCAACAGTATCAATTCTGGCTCTTGAATCGTCGTGCGACGATACCTCTGCGTCGGTAGTACGCGATGGCCGCGTGTTGTCGAACCTGATAGCCGGTCAGGCGGTGCACATGTCGTACGGCGGAGTAGTGCCAGAACTGGCATCGAGGGCTCATCAGGCCAATGTCGTGCCGGTTACCGACCAGGCTCTTAAGCAGGCAGGAGTCACTAAGGAGGAAATAGATGCCGTTGCTTTTACCCGTGGACCGGGCTTGCTTGGATCACTGCTCGTGGGAACCTCTTTTGCAAAGGGATTCGCTCTTGCAAGAGGGATACCCCTTATCGGGGTAAACCATTTGCAGGCTCATGTATTGACCCATTTTATTATCGGGAAGGAGAAAGAGGCCAGAGTTCCTTCGTTCCCTTTCCTGTGCCTGCTGGTTTCGGGGGGTCATACCATGATGATTATACTGAAGAACCACCTCGACATGGAGGTTATAGGCAATACCAGGGATGATGCAGCCGGTGAAGCCTTCGATAAGTGCGGGAAACTAATGGGATTCCCTTATCCGGCCGGCCCGGCTATTGACAAACTTGCCGCAAAAGGTGATAAAAATGCTTTCATCTTCTCAAAACCGGTCATCAAAGGGCTCGGCTTCAGCTTCAGCGGATTGAAGACAAATTTTCTCTATTTCCTGACAGACAGAATAAAAGAGGATCCGGGTTTCATCGAAAAGAATAAGGCTGACCTTTGCGCCTCCCTTCAGCATACAATAGTAAGTATACTATTAACAAAACTTGTTAAAGCATCTGAGCTGACCGGAATAGCAGAAGTCGGTATAGCCGGGGGGGTTGCAGCAAACTCAGGCCTGAGGGAAGCAGTTGCCCGCGAAGGAAGGAAAAGAGCGTGGAATGTTTTCATCCCGCCGGTGATTTATACATCCGATAATGCTGCAATGATTGGAATAACGGGATATTATAAATATCTTAGCGGTGATTTTGCGGACCAGGACATTATACCTCTGGCGAGAATGTAGTCTCTGAAGATCATCTTTGGTACGGAGAAGGAAAAAAAGGGGATATTATTCAATTATTATGGTATTATAGTGTTAATTATATCCGGATGGAAGAACTAAGGATATTACCCACAAAGAATTCTCCTGAAGTGATCATGACCTCCGAGGGAATCATCAGAATCAGAGGGCGTTCCATACATGAGAATGTTATAGATTTTTTTGCACCTGTGGAAGCATGGATCAATGAATATATCAAGACTCCGGCTGATCTGACCTGTGTTGATATAAATCTCGAATATTTCAACAGTGCCAGTGCAAAGGCGATCATTCATCTTCTCCAGCTTGTCACCTATGTTCAGCTCAAGCACAAAAAATTCATTTTCAACTGGTTTTATGAAGAGGGGGATGAAGATATACTCGAACGGGGTGAGTACTTTGCATCAGTCCTTTCTGTCCCTTTCAATTTCATCAGGCAGAGCTGATAACATTTATACTGCAGCCCTGTTCTTTTTTCTTCGTTTCTTTGATGAGCGGATGAATGCCCTGAGGTAGAGCAGAGAGACCGTAAACAGAATCAGACTGAGCGTCAGTAAAAGGAGGAAAGAGAAGATTGGAGGAGTGTCAAAATCGGGATCCGGGTTTTTCAGCCTGAAGATATATCCGAAGATAGTATATGCAAGTACCATTACAGCCACGATAAAGCTGAATATTATTGTTGTGCCATCAAGTATTCTTGTCGATTTATATAGTTTTGATTTTCTGAAACGTATATATGATGCCCTTGCATAAGCCTGTGCCTGCCGCCTCGATCTGTCCTTGCGGTACTTAAGCCATTCCTCTACTGCCTGATCGTAGGCTTTGTTGCCGGTAATGAACCGTTCGTGGTATGATAAAAGGAAATCATAGGCTTCGGTTGCAAGGATGAATTTGTCCCTTGCGCCGGGTGACTGGTTGATGTCGGGATGAAAAAGACGTGCTTTCTTTCTGTAGGCTTTCTTTATTTCATCCACCGATGCATTGAATGGCAGATCAAGTACCTCGTAATATTCTGAAATGGTCATATTTCCATTACACTATCCCGGTGAATCCCATAAAGGCAAGAGCCAGGATACCTGCAACGATAAGCGATATCGGGGCTCCTTTGACCCCTTTCGGCACGTCAAGCAGCTCAAGCTGTTCACGTATCCCTGCCAGTATGATGAGTGCCAGGCCGAAACCAATAGCTGTAGCGGCGCTGTAAACTACTCCTTCAAGAAGGTTATACTCCTTTTTAATAACCAGTATTGCTACTCCCAGCACGGCACAGTTGGTCGTAATAAGAGGCAGGAATATGCCGAGTGCCTGATAGAGTGGCTGGCTTATCTTTTTAAGGATAATCTCGACCATCTGTACCAGCGAAGCTATTATAAGGATGTATGTTATGGTTTGCATAAAGACTATCCCCAGCTTCTGCAGGATGAAGGTATAAATGAGATAGGTGACAATTGCTGCAAGGACCATCACAAATGTTACAGCACCACTCATCCCGACTGCCGTGCTTACCTTGTTTGAAACGCCCATGAAGGGGCATACTCCCAGAAACTGTGCAAGCACAATGTTGTTTACCAGAACTGCCGATATGATTATTATTATGTATTCCATCTCAGACTTGTTTTAGGTATTTCTTATTCTGTTAATAAAAGCAATCAGGTATCCGAGAGCTATAAATGCACCGGGAGCCAGAACGAAAACCAGGATGCCGTCGCCGTTGATGAATTTGTAGTTGAATATCGCGCCGCTGCCTGCAATCTCGCGGAAAGCGCCCAGTATCCCCAGCGCCATTGTAAAACCCAGCCCCATACCCAGACCGTCGAGGACGGCAGTGGCAAGTTTGTTCTTGCTGGCAAATGCCTCTGCACGGCCCAGAACGATACAGTTAACAACGATAAGAGGGATAAAGATGCCAAGTTTTTCATAGAGTTCGGGTACAAAAGCATTCATCAGCAGGTCGACAATGGTAACAAATGATGCTATTATGACGATGAATGATGGTATCCTTACCTTGTCGGGAATGAATTTCGAGATAAGTGAAACGACAGTATTGGAACCCAGCAGTACAAAGGTTGTCGCTATTCCCATGCCGAGTCCGTTAATAGCCGACGTGGTGGTTGCCAGCGCAGGGCAGAGACCCAGCACCAGAACAAAAAGGGGATTCTCCCTGAAAAAACCTTTTGAAAAATTTTGTAACTGATTCATCTTTTGATTGCTTTATTAATTTCCCTTTTTATCCGGCTCATTGTTTCCTGGACTATCGTTACTGTCCGTGGCGCCTGAAGAGCCATCCCATTCACTCCCCGTAAAAAGGGAGTTGTAAGCCCTCTGAACAGCATCACAGAAAGCCCTGGAGCTTATTGTGGCGGCTGTGATCGCATCTACCGGGCCGCCGTCCTTGTTTACCCTGAGTTCGAAATCTGCAGGATTCTTCCCGATGAACTGGTTCTTGAAAGCAGGCTCATCCATCTTGGTTCCCAGTCCGGGTGTCTCCTTGTGCTCAATTACTGCAATGTTGTTTATTGTGCCATCAGGTTTGAAACCGGCCATTATGCGGATATCACCGCTGAACCCATTTTTTGTATAACTATTTACAGCATAACCTGTTATTGTACCATCTTTCTTTGCCGGGTAAACATCAAGGCTGTCTCCCTCACCGGTAGCAACCCTGAACATCTCCTCATCCGGATTATTTGTGAATTCCGGGACAACCATCATTATTGCATCAAGCTTCTTCTTCAGTGCCGACATCTCAATCGGCTTCCTGGTAAGCTCGTAAACGAATCCGAGGCATGTTGCTGCAACAAAGGCTATCAGCGTAAGTGTAAGAAGCATATTCTTAAAGGTCGATTCTGTCTTAGCCATTCTTTACCTCCTCTCCAAATCGTTTTGGTTTAATATACGTGTTCATCAGCGGAACAAAAGCATTCATGATGAGTATGGCGAATGAGACGCCCTCGGGGTATGCTCCGAACACCCTGATAATGACTGTTATTATCCCAATACCACAACCGTATATGA
>Ga0334882_1003691_pt1 | contig 13753 bp, 12 predicted proteins | sample GraSluR1_MG_5_FD_207226 | JGI IMG/M metagenome (GOLD analysis project Ga0334882, IMG submission 207226) | Sludge microbial communities from methane-producing bioreactor in Wageningen University, Netherlands - Granular Sludge_15_04-R1 | ecosystem: Engineered > Bioreactor > Anaerobic >... | reverse complement strand
CTTTATAGCGTAATTCACCAAAATTTAAGTCAATGTCATCAAATATTACTAATATGTCTTCTATATCTGCTTTATAATAATTTAGAACACTTTTTATTGCTGTTCCTGATAAATTCATAAAAGTTGTTGGCTTTACTAGTAAAACCTTTTCTTTGTTTATTTCTAATTCTAGAATTAATGAATTAAGCTTTGGATACAGTTTCCAATTTGATATTTTTTCATTGTTATAATAATCATGAATAGCATCTAGCGCTAGAAATCCTGCGTTGTGTCTTGTAAGTGCGTATTTTTCTCCAATATTTCCAAGTCCAAATATTATTTTCATTTTCTATAAGGAATTTTAATTTCGTTTATTTTATAAAAATCTCCAAATTTTGCTTTTCTCTTTTCCACAGTGCTTTTCAGTCCAATTTTTTCAATAAATTTATATACTCTTTCAAGGCCCATAAAGTCGTTTATATCGTTCATTTTTAAATATTTTTCAATTTTTTTGCCTGATACTCTAAATGTTTTTATTTCACCTTTTTTAATTACTTTTTCTAGCTTGAAAATTTCATTATCTAGGTGAGGCTTTAGTTTTACAATTATTTCTTTTTTTGATTTTTTGATTTTTGAGTTTTTTATTATTTTTAGCATTTCAAAAGCCATTTCTTTTGTGTTTTCTTGTTTTAGAGCTGAAATACAAATAATTTTAGTTTTTTTAATTTTGGAATTTAATAATTTTATTTTATCTTTTAGATCTTTTTCCGTTACTATGTCTAGTTTATTTAAAATTATAATTTCTTTCTTTTTTATTAGATCCTTATCGAATCTTTTTAATTCGTTTTTTACAGTTTCGTAATCTTTTAAAACATTTTTTGAGCTTGCGTCTAGTATGTGTGCTAATGATTTTGTTCTTGCTATGTGTTTTAAAAACTTTATTCCAAGTCCTTTACCTTCGGATGCTCCTTCTATAAGACCTGGGATATCTGCAACTAGAAATGTATCTGTTTCATCGCCTCCAAATTTTTTCATATTAACAAGTCCGAGATTTGGGCTTAGTGTAGTAAAATGATAACTTGCAATTTTGGGTTTTGCATTACTAATTACTGATATGATAGTTGATTTTCCAGCGGAAGGAAGCCCTATTAGTCCTATGTCTGCAACAATTTTTAATTCTAAAACTATATCCTTTTCTTCTCCCGGTTCTCCTTTTTCAGCAAATTTTGGAACTTGATTTACAGAACTTTTAAACCATACATTTCCTCTGCCACCTCTTCCTCCTTTTACAATTATAAATTCGTCGTCTTCGTTTTTTAAATCTTTATAAATAGTTTGTTTGTCCGTTGTTTGAATAATTGTGCCTTGTGGTACTTCAATAATAAGATTTTCGGCATTTTTTCCGTACATTTTTTTCTTCATTCCATTTTCACCATCGTTTGCTTTAAAAAATTTTTTATGTGCAAGATGATTTAATGTGTTTAAATTTGGATTTACTTTTATTATTATATTTCCGCCGTTACCTCCATCTCCCCCGTCGGGGCCACCAAGTGGTACAAATTTTTCTCTTCGAAAACTTTTTGAGCCATTACCTCCATCTCCTGCTTTTAAATTTAGTTTTATTTCGTCAATAAACATTTAAATAATTATGTATAAGTTTATTTTATACTGAAAATAAGTTCTCTTTTCAAATGAAATATTCTTTGTTAATGTAATTTTAGTTTTTTAAAATCACATTTTGCCTGGATGGCGGAACTGGTAGACGCGCGAGACTCAAAATCTCGTGTCCGTAAGGATGTGAGGGTTCGAGTCCCTCTCTAGGCACCATTTTTGAAAATATTTTTAATATATTTTTTTATGTATATTATGAAAAATATTAAAAATACTATTGAACTAAAATATTCGTGAAATAAGTCTATAGCCATTTTTTCTGATATATAAGCTCCAATATAGATTAGAATAATTATTCTAAGGATGTTTAGCATATATAAAAATATTACTGCGATTAAATAATATTTAATAAATTTGGATATTATTATTTCTTTATTTTCTTTTAGGAAGATCGATGCAGATATAAATAAAATTGTAAAAGCAATAATTGACTGAATACCTGAACAAGCTGGGCCTACAGCTACTACAAATTCTTTTATATGAACAATAAAACCTGTATCTTCTGTCAATGTTGAAATAATAGCTTCCTTCCCAATTATTTTGGAAATCAGATTTATTGATATTTTTATTGGGTAAAACAAAACAGTCCAAAGATTTTTAAGTATCAGTGGGGCTGAAAGAAATGCTAAAATTATTAAAAATAATTTCAAAACTTCTTCTTGAAGATATTTAAATAGAAAATTTATATTATAAATGGCAATTGAAAGACATAAAATTGCTGTGCCACTTAATAAGTAATTTGCTACAATTGGATGAATTGAAAAATTTTGTGAAAGATAAGTAAAAGGAATTGAGAAGAATATAATGGAAAACACTGTAAAGAGAAGGGTTTGACCTGTTTTGTTTTTATATGAGTATGAGTTTCTTATTTTTTTATAATTTGTATATACAAATATTATAATTATAAAAAAAAGTAAAAATTTGTAAAATCCGCTGTTTACACTGTAATAAGGTTGATTTAGTAATTCTTTGTAGTTTGGGAGGAATATATTTGTTAATAAAATTAAAAACATAAATATTCCTGTTCTAATCAAGAATTCTACAAAAGCTTTTTCTTTTTTTTCTTTTATTTTTTTGAGTAGTTGAAACATATTTGATTTTTTGTTTTAGAAATTATAACATTTTTTTAAATTTTAAACAATTTTATGACAGAAATAATTAATTTCTTTTTAAATATTACTGAAGGAATGGGCTATCTTGGCGTTTATTTACTAATGACAATTGAAAGTTCTTTTATTCCTTTTCCTTCTGAAATTGTCGTCCCACCCGCTTCTTACTTAGCCTCAAAAGGGGTTATGAACCTTTATCTAATAATTTTAGTGGCTTTGGCAGGAAGTTTAAGTGGGGCAATAATAAACTATATGCTTGCTTTTCATCTTGGACGTAAAATGATTTATTCTCTTTCCAAAATGAAATTTTCAAGATATTTGATGATTTCTGAAGAAAACTTACATAAATCTGAAAATTTAATTCGAAAATATGGTTCTGTTTCAACTTTTTTTGGCAGACTTATTCCAGCAGTAAGACAACTTATCTCTATTCCTGCTGGTTTTTCGAAAATGAACTTTTTTTCATTTGCTTTTTTTACTGCACTTGGAAGTTTTATTTGGGTAACTATTCTTGCTCTTTTAGGTTATTTTTTAGGAGAAAATCAAGAAATTTTAAACAATTACTTTACAGAGATAAAATGGGCAATAATTTTATTGGCTATTTTGGGAGTTTTAATTTTCTTAAGTAGAAGATTTTTATTTAAACGATCTTAATTTCTTTTGATAAGAAATTGCAAAACGATGAGCTTCATCTCTAATTCTTTGTAATAGTTTTAGAGCTTCATTGTTTTTATTTAAAATTAAAGGAGAAATTTTTTTATTTAAATTTTGACTTATAAAGATTGTTTCCTCTTTTTTTGCTAATGAAATTGTTGGAATCTTTAAGTTTTTTTCTATGAATACTTTTTGTACGGCACTTAGTTGTCCTTTTCCCCCATCAATAATTATTAAATCTGGTGTTTTAGTAAATGATTTATCAATTTTGTTTTTGTTTGATATAAAACAAAAAATACTTTCTTCTTTTTTTAATTTTGAAATAAGTTCGTTTTGGATTTTTGGTTCAATTAAGCCTGCTAAAAGGATTATATCTTTATCTTTATTCTTAGATTTTATATATATTTTTTTTGCTTTTAGTTTTAGAGAAACTTGAAATAATATTTTTTTTAAATCCGATAGAAGTTTTTCGTTTATTTCTTCGATTAAAAAAATGTTTTCTTCTAGTTTGTTTGTTGTTAAATCAAATGCTTTATTTGATTTAGTTATTTTAAAATTTGTTGAATTTTTAATTTTTGAAATATGAATTTTTTCTCCTATATAAGAAAGTCTTCTTCTTAGAGTTTCTTCTAGTGATTTATAATCATCAATTTTGTTTTCAATAGTTTTTAGCTTAAATTTCCTATAATTTGAAAAATTTGGTGCGCCATTTTCAAATACAACCATTGATGAAACTGTATTTGTTCCTCCAAAATGTGAAATGTCATAGCATTCAATTCTTTTTAGATTTTTAATTTTTAATGATTTTTCTAATAATTTTAAGGCATTTTGATTTTTTTTGCTTTCATTTTTCCAGCTTTCTTTGTTTCTATCTGCAAAAATTTTTGCATTATTTAAGGATAATTCAAGAAGTTTTTTGTTTTCTCCTTTTTGAGGTGTCGTTATTTTAATGTTTTTATTTGAAGTTTCTTTTATAAAAATTTTGATTTCTTCTAAATCAGTTGTTTTATGTGGAATTAAAATTTGTGAAGGTAAATCGCTTGTAATTGAATAATAATCCTTTAAAAACATTTCTATTACTTCTTTTGATACTTTATCGTCGTCTTCTAATTTTGTTGATAAAATGAAGTTTTCCTGACCTGTAAGGTGTCCGTTTCTGATTTGAAAAAGGTTAAAATATGCCTTTTGATCGTTTATCAAGTAATTTATTATATCTGTATCTTCTTTGTTTGGAGTAGAAACTATTTGCTTTTCTAATATTTCATGAATTCCTTTTATTTTATCTCTTAAAATTGCAGCCTTTTCAAAATTTTTATTTTTTGCAAAGTTTTGCATTTGTACTTTCAAATCAATTAAAATTTCTTCTGATTTTCCGTTTAAAAATTTTAATATTTTTTCAACGATTTTTTTGTATTCTTCTGGAGTTATTTTACCAATACAGGGAGCTGTACACTTTTTTATGTGATAATCAAGGCAAGGATATTTGATGACTTTGTTTGAAACTTCGACTTTATTTTCTTCTAATTGCTTTATATTAAGTGAGCAATGTCTGTACGGGAAGATAGTTTTTAGAATTTTTAGTGTATTTTTAACCTTTTGTGTGGAAGTTTTTGGCCCTATATAAACTGCATTGTCTTTTTCAACTTTTCTTACAATTTCAATTCTTGGAAAATCTTCTTTTGTGATTTTTATATAAACAAAGCTTTTGTCGTCTTTCATTACAACATTATATTTTGGTTTTAATTCCTTTATTAAATTGTGTTCTAGTATTATTGCTTCAATATTTTTTTCAACTTCAATGTATTCAATGTTTTCGAGATTTTTTAATAGAATTTCGGTTCTTGATGAATGACTGTAGTTTTTTTGTAAGTATTGATTTAATCTTTTTCTTATGGAGTTGGCTTTCCCTATGTAAATTACTGTATTGTCTTTGTCTAACATTTTATAAATGCCAGCTTTGTCTGGAGCTTTTGAAATTATTTTTTTTAATTTTTTTGCTTTGTCTACTTTCATTGTTTATTATTTCTTTTGAATTTAATACTTCTATGAATAATAATACAGAGCAAATTCTTTTTGAAAAAGTAAAAAAATGGGCTTTTTTGTTAAATATTTGTCCTTTTGTGAAAGCGGTATTTATCTGTAATTCTTTGTCTTATGCTAAGGTTGGTAATGAAAGTGATATAGATCTTTTTGTTATTTCTAAACGGAAAAGAGTTTATTTAAGTCGATTGTTTTTAACTATATTTTTAAAATTTTTTCGACTTAGAACAAATAAAAAATATAAATTTTCAAGATTTTGTTTGAGTTTTTTTGTTGATGAAGATTCTTTTAATTTTAATAAGTTTAAACACAAGAATGATTATTATTTAGCATTTTGGATTAAGTCGCTTAAACCTGTACTTTTAAATAATTTTGATGTAAATCTTTTTTTTAATAAAAATAAATGGATAAATGATTATTTTTTAGATGATTTTATTAATTTTGAAAAGTTGCCTTTATATTCAAAAAAATCTTTTATACGAAATTTTTTAGAACTTTTTTTTATTTCAAAAATTGGAGATTTTTTCGAGTTTTTAAATTATAAAATACAGTTTTATTATTTAAATAAAACTTATAATAAAAAGAATTTTTTAAATTCTTCAATTTTAATAAACAAAAATGTTATCAAACTACATAAAAATGATAAACGATGGCTTTTTAACTCAAATTTCGAAAAACAATTTGGTAAAAATACAAAAATAGATAATAGTAATTTTTTGTCTATTTTGCCTTAGTTTTAGAGTTTTCACCTTTAAATACTAATTCTATTGCCGTACCGTTAAAACCATATTTCTTCCTTATTGAGTTTTCTAAATACCTTGGATAAGTAAAGTGTAAATTTTTGGGATATTTAAAATGAAAGACAAATCTTGGTGGATTTATGTCAGCTTGTGTGGCATACATAAATTTTGGTTTTATATTTTTTGTTGATGCTGGGAGGTGTTTTGTTGTTGTTTCTTTCAAAAATGCGTTTAATTCAGCTGTTTTTACTCTTTTGGCTCTTTCTTTTTTTATTTCTTTTGTTATTTCGAGAATTTTATCTGTATTTTTTTTATCTTTTGCAGAAATAAAAATTATTGGTGCCCATGGTAGAAATTGAAATTTTAATTTAAGCATTCTAATTATATGGTTTTTCTTTTCTTCATCGAGCAAATCAATTTTATTTATCGCAAGTATTATTCCTTTTTTGCTTTTAATTGCAAATTCGGCAATGTGTAGGTCTTGGCTCGAAATGCCTTCGTTTCCATCAATCAAAATTATTACAATATCTGACCTTTCAATTGCTTCAAATCCCCTTAAAACACTGTATTTTTCAATTCCTTTTTCAATTGTGCCTCTTTTTCTTATTCCTGCTGTGTCTATTAAAACAAAATGTTCATTATTTTTTATTATATCTACATCTATCATATCTCTTGTTGTTCCTGCTATTTCTGAAACTATTGCCCGGGTATCGCCTGTAATTGCGTTTAATAAAGAGGATTTTCCAGCATTTGGTTTTCCTAGAATGCAAATATTTATTGCGTTTTCGTCTTTAATAATTTTTGTTTTCTTTTTTGCTTTAATTTTTTTTAACAACTTTAGAAGTTGTTCTTTTAATTCATCAAGTCCAGTTTTGTGAATTGCAGATACAGGAATTGGTTCTCCAAAACCAAGTTCGTAAAATTCATATATATTTGATTTTAGGTTTGGGTTGTCAAATTTATTTGCAATTAAGATAACATCTTTTTTGCTTTGTCTAAGTATTTTTGCAACAGCAATATCGTCTAAATCTGCTTCTCTTGTTATATCTAGTATAAAAAGAATAATGTCGGCTTCTTCTATTGCCCTATTTGCTTGCGCTTTCATATCTGTTTCAAAGTTATCTTTTTCTCCGTCTTCAAGACCACTTGTGTCCATAAAAGTAAGAGGATAACCTTCAAAATCTGTATTTTGAATTATTCTATCTCTTGTTGTTCCTGCTATATCTGAGGTAATAGCTAAATTTTTTTTAAGAAACCTGTTGAAAATAGTCGATTTTCCAACATTTGGTTTTCCTACAATTGCAATTTTAGTCAATTTTCTAGGGTTAATATAAAAAAATTATACTTTTGTATCTTTAGTTTTTCAATAGATTATGTTATAATAATAAAAAACAAATGATTAAATACGCTTTAAAATTTGGATTAATAGTGATTTTCCTAGTTAATATGTCTTTAATTGCATTTGCTAGCGATTTTTCTGAGGTTTCAGGTACCGTTTTGCCTGAAACTAGCATAAAGAAAACACTTGATTGTCAAAGGCTTATGTATGAAGTTCAGCAAGACGCATTCGATGCTGAAAAAATTTTTGAAAATAAAACAACATTTCGTTCTAATTCGCTTAATTTAGATGTTTCAATTAACGATATTATGGGGTGTGGTATTAAAACTGGGATGATGTCCCTTTGGATGGTTCCTTATTATATTAGGTATATTTTAGAATTTATTTTAGGAATTTCAGGGATTATTGCAGTACTTGGAATTATTTTTGGTGCATATTTGTATCTAGTTTCTGGTATTTCAGATAATAAAGAAAAAGGGAAAAATGCTATAATTTACAGTGTTGCGGGTTTTGCAATAACCCTAACTGCTTGGGCTCTCGTAAATATTGTTTTAGCTTTGATTTCTGGATAAATTACCTACCATTAAGATTTTTTTGAAGTATTTCCCATTTTTCACTTATAAATTCCATTAGTTGCTTTTCAAAATTTTCTGTATCAAATTGCGCTGTGTGTTTTCTAATTTTTTCTCTGTCAAAGTTTTTCTCTATTTTTTCAAATTTTTCTATTGCTTTGTTTAAGCTTTCTGGAGTTTGTTCATTAAAAAATACTCCTGTTTCATTTTCTTTAACTGTTTCAAGTGCTCCACCTTTGTTGAACGCTATTACTGGTGTCCCACTAGCCATTGCTTCAAGTGGAGTAATTCCAAAATCCTCAATTTGAGGGAATATTAGTGCTTTTGCTTTTTTGTATATTTCTTTTAGCTCTTCATCTGGCACAAATCTCAAAAACTCAATGTTTGATTTGGCTTTTTTCTTTAAATCTTCATATTCTATTCCACTTCCAACTATTTTAATTTTTTTTCCATTTTCATTAAAAGCATCAACAATAAGCGAGAACTTTTTGTATGGGGTAAGTCTGCCTACAGCAAGGTAATAGTCTCGATTGTAATCTTTGTTTAAGGTAAAATCTTTGAGATTTATCATTGGATGTATTACTTTTGAAAACTTTTTGTAGTACTTTGCAATTCGATTTTTAGTTGTTATTGAGTTGGCAATAAAATAATCTACTCTTTCTGCACTTAATCTGTCCCAAAGCCTTAATTTGTGAAGTTGTCTTTTTCCTATAAATTTTACTAATTTATTCATTTTGTAATTATTTACATAATTATGCCAGTCATCCCATGCATATCTCATTGGGCTATGGCAATATGTAATATGTAAGCATTCTGGCTTGGTTATTATACCTTTTGCGCAACTGTGTGAACTTGAAATTACAATATCAAATTCGCTTAAGTCAAATTTTTCGAATGCGTATGGCATTAGTGTTAGGTAATATTGGTGTTTTGTAGTTGCAAAAGGGAGCTTTTGAATAAATGATGTATTTATATTTGCATTTTCAAAACCTTTTAGTTTTTTTGGGTTATAAACACTAGTAAAAATAGGGGCATTTGAAAACAATTTGTGCAAGACTAAGTTTACCCTTTCTGCTCCACCACTTGTTGTCATCCAATCAAATACTAATGCTATTTTTGCTTTTTCTGGAGTCATGTTTTTTTGTAATTATTTATTTGAAAATAACATATTAGTTGGTCCCAGTAAATTTTTTTTAGCTTTTAGGCTTTTTTCACATAATTTTGTCAAGCCTCTTTTTTCTTTAAATTAGACCTTTTTAATAAATGTGTTAAATTATCAATTGAATTTAATTTTATTAGATATAGATGTCTAAAAAAATATTGATTACGGGAGGTGCAGGGTTTATTGGGTCAAATTTTACTCATTATATTCTAAAAAAATATCCAGAATATAAGGTAACAGTTCTTGATAAATTAACTTATGCAGGAAGTTTGGAAAATTTAAGTGAAGCCTTAGATAATCCCAATTTTGATTTTATTCGAGGAGATATAACTGATAGAGATTTTTTAGATGAACTTTTTAAAAGTAAAGATAGTTTTAATTATGTAGTACATTTCGCTGCGGAATCTCATGTTGATAGGTCAATTGCAAATCCAGAAATTTTTGTGCAAACAAATATTGTTGGAACTCATAATTTGTTACATGTTGCAAAAAAATATGGAGTTGATAGATATCATCAAGTTTCTACAGATGAAGTATATGGAGATCTTGGTGAAGGAAGTACTCATTTTTTCACGGAAAATACACCTATAAATCCCGGATGTCCTTATGCAAACACAAAGGCGGCCGCTGATTTAATGGTTCAATCTTATTTTAGAACATATAATTTTCCAGCTCTTATTACTCGATGTACAAATAATTATGGACCTTTTCAATTTCCTGAAAAAGCAATTCCATTGTTTATGTTTGCAGCATTACAAAATAAACCAATTACACTTCATGGGAAAGGTAGTCATGTGAGAGATTGGCTATATGTAGAAGATCATTGTGAAGCGATTGATTTGGTTTTACATAATGCAGAAATAGGAGAAGTTTATAATATTGGTGGACATAATGAACTTAGTACAAAATCCTTGGCTTTTATGATTTTAGATTTTTTTGGTAGAGATCCTGAAAAAAATATTGTTTATATTCCTGATAGGGCCGCTAATGATATGAGATACGCAATGGATCCAACAAAAATTGAGAAATTGGGGTGGACTCCAAAACATACATTTAATCATGGTTTAAAAGATATGATTAAATGGTATTTTGATCACCAAGAATGGCTTTTTAAGATTTATAATCGAGAACAAGGAGGTTTGAAAAAACAAAGGTCAGATGTTGAAAATATGTTTTCAATTGCTGATTGGAAAGATAAACTTAATTTTAGTTCTGATAATATTATTTAATTTTTATGAATAATTTTGAAAATTTAAAAAGGCCAATGTTGGACAGACTTGAAAAGCACTTAATTGAAAAAAAATCAGGTCGATCATCTTATTCAATCTTGCCAATAGAATTAGATGGTTCACTTATTCCTTTTGATGTAAAAAAAACATATTTTGTTATAGGAGAAGGCCAAGATTCAGAAAGTGGAAAACATGCTCATCTTGATGAAAAAGAATTTTTTGTCGTTTTAAAAGGTAAAGCTACATTTTTCTCTATTGATTCGGAAGATAAAGAATACGAAATCGAACTTAATGAATGTGAAGGTGTCTATGTGCCGAATTTAGTTTGGCATGGTTTTTCAAAAATTTCAGCTGATTGTGTGATAATTGCTTATTCTTCAGAACATTATAGACCTGATAGAAGTGATTATATTGAGGATGTAAATGTTTTTTTAAATTTATCAAAATGAAGCTTTCTATTATAATTTTATTTACTTTTGATAGTGAGGTTATTTATGTAAAAAATCTTATAAAATGGCTTATAAAAAGTGATATTCCTTTTAGTTTTGAGATAATTGTTGTTTCAAATTCTAATTTAAATAAATTTAATGAACTAAAAAATCTTTTTTCTAAAGAAAAAAATGTAAAATTTTTATATAACAAGAAAAATTTAGGCTACGGACAGGGAAATCATCAGGGTATTTTAAAATCAAATGGTGAATATTTTTTAATACTTAATCCTGACGTTGAGCTTTTTAAAGGAAATCTGGATTTCATGATAAATCATATGGAAAACAATAAAGATATTGGAGTTCTTGCGCCTGAATTGATATATGAAGATGGAACTATTCAAGATGTTTATAGGAGGTTTCCTACTATAATTGATTTTGTTATAAAAAGAAGTTTTTTAAAAAAATTACCATATTTTAAACGAAGGCTTCACAAATATTTAATGTATGATAGAAATCCTGCATTAATTAATGAAGTAGATTGGGTGGTTGGAGCTTTAATTTTGGTTAGAAGAAGTATGTATGATGATGTTGGGGGCTTTGATAAAAGATTTTTTTTGTTTTTAGAAGATACTGATCTTTGTAGACAAATGTGGCAAAAAGGTTATAAGGTTGTTTATTTTCCAGAAGCAAAAGCTACTCATTATAATAAAAGGCTTTCAGCAGGTGGTGTATTTGATATTTTTAAAAATAAAATGGTTCGAATTCATATTTATTCAGCATTGAAATATTTTTGGAAATATAAATTTAAAGAACGACCTCATATTTCACCCCGATTTGATAAGAATTTTAAGTCTGATTAGTCTATTTTGAATGATTCTCCTGAAGTATATTTTTCTAAATACTCCTTGGATGATAATTGAGCTTTTACCTGTGTTTGTATTTCTTTTTCTATTGTATTTAAGTTTTCCTGTTTAATATTTGTTTCTTTTATCTCTTTCCCCTCTTTTATTAGTTGTTTTTTTATCATTTCTTTTGCTTTAATATAATTTTCTTTTTCTCTTAAATATTTATCAAATTTATTTTTTCCTGAAATATTGTTGTGATTTTTATTTAACAAAGTGTTTAATATTTTTTTGTAAGGATTACTTTCATCTAAATAATCCAATGCTTTTGCTTTAAAAACCATAACAACCTCATTTCCCGGATCTCTTTCAAGCAATCTTTCACAAACATGTATTACATCAACAAATCGTTTTTCTTTAAACCACATTGAAATTAACTCGATTATTACATCTTCATTTCTTTTAGATAGTTTTGATTTATTTCTTTCGCTTATGTCTTCATTGATTATTAAATTTCCTGTTTTTGTTTTCATTAAATACCAAACATAAATTGCTCCTATTATTACAAATATTATTACTGGTAGTTTAAATCCTAGTTGTAATATAAAGTTGTATAAGGCATGTATGAAAATGGCTATAAATAGTCCTTTTAAGACAAATTTTTGTTGGTAAGCTTGGCTTAGTGGTATGTTGAAAATTTTTGATATACCATTTGCTATTTTACTTGTTTTATTTATTGCCTTTTTTTGTTTACTTAACTTAATCGAAAACTTGCCCATCGCATAATAATATCCAAAAATTCCTGAAAAAATCATATGGGCACAAGCTGTAAAGGTTGATCTAAAAATATACATTCCTGCAAGTTGTCCTGTTGTTAGACTTGGCCAAAATTGGTATAGATAATAAATGTTTTCTGTAAATGCAAAGCCAAGTGCTGATGCAAGACTTAATCTTATTGTGTCATTTACGGTTTTTATAAGAAGGGTTTTTTTATCTACAACTGTAAGTACATACATTTTTATTATTTCTTCAAGTGCACCAAAAAGGGTAAAAATTGCAATAAACATCCATGTTTGACTTCTTATATTGTTTTCAATAAAGGCAGATAAATTGAATGATGGAAATATGTTCCACACTTCTTGTAGTAAAATTAGTGCTGGAGCTGTAAAACAACCTAATATAAACACTAAAAAAACTGTTTTTTTGCTTTCAGTTTTGTTTGAAAAAATTATAAACAACCATATAATTACAGGTATACTTGCAATTATTGTAGAAATACCCAGTAATATAAGTGAATTTTGAAACATTGTTGTTTATCTAAGCTTCGAAATTATAGGTCGAGTTTTCTGATTGAGTATTTTCAAGTGGAATGTCTTGAATTTGACTTGCGTTGAGTTCCTGAGGATTTGGGGGAAGTGCTTGCTCAACTTCGGCGTTTTGTACTGGAATTTGAGCATTTTGTGCTTGTTGAACGATTTCTTGTGAAGGAATTTGAGCACTTTGTGCTTGTTGAACGATTTCTTGTGAGGGAATTTGAGCACTTTGTGCTTGTTGTGGTAATTGTGTTTCAGAAGTTTGCACTTGTGGTGTTTCTTGTGTTAAAACTTCATTTGTAATAGGAGCTGGCACATTTGTTGCCTGATTTGCTTCTGGATTAGCTAGTATTTCTGAATTATTTGATGGAGAAATTGTTTCTTCAGTAATAGGATTTGTTGGCATTTGTGGTGCAAGTGTTTGCTCTGGGACTTCCTGTGTTGGCATTTGTGGCGCAGGAATTGATGGAGGTGCTTGTGGTGTTTCTATTTGAGTGTTTTGTGCAGGAGCAATTACTTGAGGCTCTGGGTTTACAGCTTGAACTGGAGCAATATTTTGCGTGCTATTTGGCAATGCTTGTGGTGTTTCTATTTGAGGTGGTGTAATTTCTGCTGTAATCCCGTTTCTGCTTTGATCTAGGCTATCGTACATATTTATTAATTGTGTTAATC
>Ga0334882_1003688_pt1 | contig 13757 bp, 7 predicted proteins | sample GraSluR1_MG_5_FD_207226 | JGI IMG/M metagenome (GOLD analysis project Ga0334882, IMG submission 207226) | Sludge microbial communities from methane-producing bioreactor in Wageningen University, Netherlands - Granular Sludge_15_04-R1 | ecosystem: Engineered > Bioreactor > Anaerobic > Unclassified... | reverse complement strand
AGCCAATACTTGGCTCTATATTTACATACTGGGCATCTAATTTATTGGCCAGTGCTTCTGCTATCCCACCTATTTTACCAGACGCGGAAAAACATGCTACTAATACATTCATTATTACACCCCCCCCATTAAATATTGTCTGTTACCACAATATATAGTTTACTGAAATACAAGGGATGGGGTGATTTATTGAAATAGGGATATCTCAGGTATAGAACGGACTTTTAAATCATAAAAATGATCTAATATCCTCACAAATTATTAAAATGTTCCATTACATTTTTGAAGGCCATTTACCCATGTTACACCCTTTTTATTCCATCCAAAGGCAATGCTTTTTAACTATTAAAATTAATTAATAACTGATATTTTAAAAATGTCTGTAAATCTTAAACAATCTATTTATTTATAATCCCAAGGAGGCGAACAATGATCTGGAACAGAGAAGCGGAATGTATGACCACAGGGGAAATGGAAGAACTACAGCTTAAAAGGTTACAGGAAGTAGTCAAACGTGCATATGAAAATGTACCTTATTACCAGAAGGCATTTGACGATGCCGGTGTGAAACCTGAGGACATCAAAACTTTACAGGATATAGAGAAGCTTCCATTTACCAGTAAAACTGATTTAAGAGATGCTTATCCCTTCGGAATGTTCGCAGTGCCGGATGATGACATCGTGGAGATACACACCACATCCGGTACCACTGGTAAACCAACAGTATCCGGGTATACCCAGAATGACATAGAACTCTGGGGGGAAGTGGTAGCCCGGGCACTGGTCATGGCCGGTGGGGATAAGAAGGATAAGATACAGAACTGTTACGGCTATGGGCTTTTCACCGGCGGAATGGGCGTACATTATGGTGGCCAGAAGATAGGCGCCACAGTCATACCGGTAAGCGCCGGGAACACCATGAGACAGATCGAGATAATGCAGGACTTCGACTCCACCATCTTAACCTGCACCCCATCCTATGCCATGTACCTGGCGGAGGTACTGGAAAACCAGGGCGTAGGACATGACAAGATAAGCCTGAAAGCCGGTGTATTCGGAGCAGAAATGTGGACCGAGGAGATGAGGGCTGAAATAGAAAAAAGGCTCAACATAGACGCCCTGAACATCTACGGATTAACAGAGATAATCGGCCCCGGAGTAGCCCAGGAATGCATGGTAAAAGACGGACTGCACATCTTCGACGATCACTTCTATCCAGAAATAATCGACACCCAAACCCTCAAAGCATTACCAGCAGGTGAGAAAGGGGAACTGGTGTTAACCACCCTGACCCGGGAGGGAATGCCCGTGATCAGATTCCGTACCAGGGACATAACCGCACTGAGATACGGCCAGTGCGAATGCGGCAGAACCAATGTGAAGATGGACCGGATCACCGGAAGAAGCGATGACATGCTTAAAATCCGTGGTGTTATAGTATTCCCATCACAGATCGAACGCGCACTCCTGAAGATCGAGGGATTAGAGCCCCAGTACCAGATCATCGTAAGCAGACCCCAGCAGCTGGACGAACTGGAAGTACAGGTCGAAGCATCCCCCGCACTATTTTCTGACGAAGTGAAGTATGTGGAGGAAGTTAAAAAGAACATAGAACAGCACATCCACAACGAGATAGGAATAAGGGTCAACGTAACTCTGGTGGAACCCCAGAGCCTGCCCCGTAGTGAGGGAAAAGCCGTAAGGGTTATAGATAAACGGAAATTGAGTAAGTAGTTTTAGATTAATTAGCTAATATAAGTTTAGATTGTTAAAATTGCATTAAGGGTGGAAGGTGAGTATGATGAAATTGAAACAAACATCAGTATTTTTAGAAAACAGGAAAGGCAGATTATGGAAAGCTATAAGCACCCTGAGGGAAGCGGATATAAATATCAGGGCATTATCCATAGCAGACACTTCAGAGTTCGGTATTTTAAGGATGATCGTCCCTGACCCGGACAAGGCTAAAGAGGTGCTGGAGGAGAACACTTTCGTAGTTAAAACCAACGAAGTGATCGGAGTGGAAATACCCGACCAGCCAGGGGGTTTGGACGGGATCCTGGAAATACTAACCAAGGCAGACATCAACGTAGAATACCTCTACGCCTTTGTAGAGAAAAAGGCAGACCAGGCCATAGTGGTCCTGCGGACCGAGAATATAGATTCCGGGATAAAGGCCTTAAAAGAGGGTGGAGCCAATCTACTTTCACCTGAAGAGTTATACGGGCTTTAATAGTACTTTTTCATAAATGGATGAAATTTTAAAAAGAAGATGGATGAAAGAAAACAAATTTCATCTGGATATTTATTTTTGATTGAATAATATTTAATCTAAATATCATCTAATCTATCTTAATCTAATCTAACTAAATATCATCTAAATACTCTTTTTTAACTGAATCAAACTCTTCCTGATTTATAACTCCAGAATCCAACAGGTTTTTACCTTTTTTTATTATTTCCACAGGGTCGGGATCTGATTCCAGATATTTATTTTTAATACCAGCGAACTCTTCGGGGGTTATAGCCTCTATATCCAGCAGGTTTTTAGCCTTTTTAATCCTTTCGAGTGGGTCTGTATCTGATTCTAGATATTTATTCTGGATACCATCGAACTCTTCCTGGGTGATAGCACCTATATCTAACAGGCCTTTGGCCTTTTTAATCCTTTCTACTGGGTCAAAATCGGTTTTTGGTGTTACTGGTGTTTCTTCTGCATGTGGTTGGGATGTTGGGGTGGAATCTGGTGTTACTGGTGTTGGTTCGGCTGTTGGAGGTACTATGGGCTCCAGTTTTTTCTCTGTTCCAGTGGTTGGTTGAATTTGCTGTCCACCGGATCCTCCGAAACCAGCATCTGGGGGCTGGGTAACTGTAGAAGTGGTAGTGGTTCCAGAATCTGATTTTGGGCCTTTAATTTCTGGTGTAAATCCAGTCTCTGCCGGTGTTTCCAGTTTCTGCCCGCACTTCACACAGAACTTGGATGTAGCTGGGTTCGCGGCGTGGCAGTTAGGGCATTCCTTGGTATTGGTACTGCCGGTTGTGGTACCGGTAACAGTTTCAGATGGAGTTTCCAGTTTCTCCCCACAGTCTATACAAAACTTAGCTGTTGTTGGATTGGTGGTGTGGCACTTTGGGCATTCCCTGGTACCTGCCGTGCGGGTTGTGGGTCTTCCTCTCGGCCCTTGGTAGTCAACTCCTCTCCTTTTAACCTTTAACCTTTTATTTATTTCATCACTTGAAACCATGAAAAACACCTCTTTTAATAAGTTAAATTTTGCCTATAATTTATTTTTTCTATTAGTTCTTTTTATTTGTTATGATGTAATAATTTCCCATATAGAAACTATTATATAGTACTAAACAACTAACAAATAATTCGATGTGCAGAGATGATGAATTCGATTATCGGGATGATGAAATTGAAAAGTAGTTTGGTTAAATTTAAAGGTTTTTTTATAATTATTTGTTCTATGTTGGTTGTTTTTTGTTTTATGGGTGTTGTTAGTGCAGCTAGTTTAACTGTAGATGAGGTAGCTTATGGTTCTAACGCTGTTAAAGATCATACTGCTAGTCATGGTAAAATACCCGGTTACGTGAAGATAAACGGTAAAAACAGCACCACACCCTCGTTTTTAAACACCCTTACCAAAACCGTGGTACAGGTAAACCAGAACGTGGAAACACCGGTGACCATAAGCAGTGTGAATCCTGCCCCCAGTCCTTCTGGATCCGCAACAGGTACAATAAGTAAATCAGAGTACATCACCGTTGCAGGTAATGTTAAATCTTTCATCAGCTCTAATGGACGTGCACCAAACTACGCTGTAAGCTCCAAGGGAAACATCCGATATGAATCCTTGGTATATACGTACGCTAGGATAATGGATTATTACCGAATTAATGGTCAACTACCCAGCTCGGTAAATGTAGTGAACATCGTCGGAACCACCGGAGGAGTAAATATACAAGACACCACACGTCCCACCGTAACCAGTGTTGACCCAGCCAATAACAAAATAATAAATGTAGCCGATAAAGCATTGGTAATCACTTTCAGTGAGAATATCAAGACGGGAAGCGCATTTACTAATATCAAAGTCACCAACCCTGACGGAGTATCAGTAAATCCATTATACAAAGTAATAAACGGAAAAACATTGACCTTAACACGTAACGGTTACTACATAAACGGACTAACCTACACCATCACCCTACCCACCGGCAGCATCACCGACACAGCAGGCAATGCACTGTCTACTTTCACTAGTAAATTCACCGTAGACTTCGTAAAACCCACAGTAACCAGTGTTGACCCAGCCAATAACAAGATTATCAATGTGGCTAATAAAGCGTTGGTGATCACTTTTAGTGAGGCGATCAAGGCTGGTAGTGCATTTACTAGTATCAAAGTCACCAACGCCGATGGAGTATCGGTAGATCCATTATACAAGGTAATAAACGGTAAAACACTAAACTTAACACGTAACGGTTACTACATAAACGGACTTACCTACACCATCACATTACCCACGGGCAGCATCACCGACACAGCAGGCAACACACTAGCCACAGCGTTCACTAGTAAATTCACCATAGACACTACTAAACCTACTGTAACCGCCAACCTGGCAACAGGTGTCTATAACACTACCAAATCCGTGACTTTGACTGCAACGGATAATGTTGATTCTAATCCTGCTATTTATTACACCACCAATGGAGGCACGCCTACCATTTCTAGCACCCGATACACCACCCCCATTACTATTTCTACCACTACTACGTTGAAATTTATAGGGAGGGATAGTGCAGGTAATGTTGCTGCAGTTCAAACAAGAACTTACACTATTGACAAAATTGCACCTACTATTTCTAGTTCTGATCCTGTTGCTGGTGCGTTTAATGTTTCAGGGGATAAGGTGATTAAGGTTACTTTCAGTGAACCTGTAAAGGCTGGAACGCTTTTTATAGAACTTGTTAACGATGCTGGTGTTAATGTTCCAATTTCTTCGTCGATCAGTGGGAAAGTTTTAACTGTTACTCCCAGTTCATTTTTAAATGCAGGAAGGTATTCTTTTATTCTACACACTGGTAGTGTTACTGATTTAACTAATAATCCTCTTGCACTTACAGGCTTTTCTTTCTATACTTTTAGTGATACATTGGCTAAAGTCAAAGTAGACGATCGTTTTTATTATTCTATTCAGTCGGCTATTGACAGTTACCAAACCACTGCTGGTGATATCGTATACGTAAATAGTGGTGTATATACGGAGAATGTGTTAATTAACAAGAAAATCACCCTAGCACCATCTTCTGATGATGATGTGGTGATAACTCCATTTGATAATTCAAAACCAGCATTTAAAATCATCAGTACGGGTTCTGGGTCTGTTATTAGTGGTTTTACTATTAATGGTTCTGTTTTGTTAAATTCTACCGGAAATTGTACTGTCTTAGGTAATATTTTCACTGATTCTGGAGGTGTTCATCTTATTAATTCCGGTAATAACATTATCTCTAGTAATAGTTTTACTGGTAATAATGGGGTCGTTCTAGAGGATTCAAGTGGCAATAGTATATCTGCTAACAGTATATCTGTTGTTGGAAGTAATGGTGTATTGATACGTAATTCAATGGATAATATAATTCGGGGAAATGATATATCTTCTGATGGTGAATCGGGAATTATTGTTGATAATTCTTCAGTGGAGATACATTTCAATCGAATAGCAGAGAACTACAATTATGGAATGGAGGTATTAAATAACAGTATAGTGAATGCAACCAACAACTGGTGGGGAACAAACAATGTAATTTGCATTAACTCGACTGCACCGCCCTCCTCATGTAATATCTGGAATAAGAACAGTTATATAATATATGATCCATGGCTTGTTTTAAGTGTGAAAACGAATAATGTTAATTCTGGTGGAAGAGCAAGTGTAACAGCTGATTTAACACATAACAATCAGGAACAAGACACTTCATCTGATGGTCATATTCCTAATGGCATACCCGTAAATTTCACTACCAACTTTGGTACTATAATTGGATCTGCATGCACAGTAAAGGGAAAGGCAGATACTATACTGAATTTGGGCAGTATTCAAAATGTGACTGCTGCTGTTTCAGCACATCTTGACAGTGAAACTGTTTCATCCCAGACAGTTATAACCACTGGGATGGCGGTTATAAAGGTTCAAAGCACTGCAATAGACTATTCCACAGGTCAAAATGTTAATTTAACTTATACTTTACCGTTAAATGCTTCTGTGACTTGGGTAAGTGTGTTATGGAAGGCCACAGGTCTATTTAAAGGTGAGTTAGACTTGATAGTCGATGGAAATGTGGTCCAAAGTGTAAATTATTTTAATAGTTATTACGATATGGTTAGGGATGATTATAGGCAGAATGTTTTCCTTGCAATTTTAGATTGTCATCGGTGGGGAGATATTAGTGTTTCTCAAAATACATTGAATACCATGGCATATAGATATGGTTTAACTGATGATGAGTTGCAGTATATTGAATATTATGGACCGGCTTTTATAGATGAGCTATCAGTAAATATAGAGTACCCGGGAGTAGATGCACCCTCTTATATACCGCTTCCTGAAGACTATGAGTATCCATATATTTACTTCACTGGAAAATCCATTAACAGACATAGTGCAATGATGTATGTAAATAGTCATGAACCTTTCTATATCGATGGGAATGGCGGATTATTCCAAGATGAAGATGCATTTTATGATGGTATTAGAAGTTTTGCTATTGCCACCACAAGTGTTACTGATGATATTGTAGAATATTGGGCAGATCAGATAAATGCAACAGATGTTAATGGAAATCTCCTTTATCCGAAAGGTCCTATGAAAGCTGCCTATGGAACGTTTTTTGCATCTCTGATGATGATTTATATGCACGATTTGGTAGCAGATGAAGCAGCAAACGAATTAAATGTAACGTGGGGTCGTACCAGCCCCATAATTGTATCAGTATGTGATGATCCACACTATACTTATATTACACTGGAATGTGACCATAGCATGGGCATGACAGTAGTTGGATCAATAAACAATATGTGGAACTTTAGATATGTTACTACCTCCATAATATCAATTATTGAAACTATGGTGATGAATAACATTACGTTACCCAGTTATGACGGAGAGAGATCTTTCAATTCAGTACAAGAATATATACTCAATGCTTTTGAAAATGGGTCTGAAATAGAAATCATGTTTACTCTAGATGGTTATGTTATGATAAAATTGGAGGATCAGAATGATATCTTTTTAATCTTGGATCCGGAAACAGGTATTATGCGGGACGTAGTTATCTTCGAAGTATACAGAAACGAAAATTATAATGGAGCATACTGCTTCCATGACACCCTAACAGAAAAAATCCACGACTTTGGTAATTTTATCATGGACGGTTTGGCAATAATTCCGGGCACGGTAAATACCATATTACATGGTGAGGGATATGGAAGTTTAGAGGATCATGTAGTTGTAAATGCAGAATCTATAACTGAGACAAAGAATATGCATTCATATAAAATAAATGTGACTCGAGCTAACATACCAGAAAATTATGGGCAGGGGCCACGTGCACGCGAATATCAAGGCCGTGTTTATATGGTTCCTGGAAAGTATCCCAACTACAGGTATATCATTTCACATATTACTGCAGTCACTCTCGGACCTTTAAGTCTTTATAGTGGTGTAGGGTTTCTTTTAGGAAGAGCAGGAGTTGCGTTAGGTTTAGGTTTGTGGGTGGGTGATGTTGCTGGATTTGATATCTTTGATTGGGAAGGAATGAATCAGCCTGCTTATTGGGATGATATAAACCAAACATATGATCCATGGTATGGCTATCAATTATAATATACTAATTTAAAAACTAAATGATGTGTAAATACGATTAAGGTGATTAAATGGAGAAACAGTATCAATATTTTCTAGGGGGATTAGTAATATGGGTGTTCATTTTGCTCCAGTATAGCTTTAATATCTTTGTTGCATCTAATTACCTTTTTTCAGTTCCTTTAGCGCTGATTTCTTTACCATTATTTATAACTGGTATCTTTGAAACAAAAAAATATTACAATAAATTTATTTATTCAATTGTACTCTTCATAATTATGATAATAGCACCTATACTAACTTATTTGATTGATCCTACTGATCCGTTTAAAATTATAGGAGTATTTTTGTGTACATTCTTTATTTGGTTAGATTTTATTCGGAATATTTAATAGCTTATGAAATGTATAGCCTTGTTATGGGAGTTAGTAGTGTGTTAGGTCCAATTGGTGCAAGTGTTGCTTTTATGTACGGATTTGGAAACTTGATGCTTGATTTAAGAGATAATTATGTTCCTGTTGAATACTGGAAATATTTTTCCTATCATCGTACTTGGGTTCATGGATATGAATTAAGGACTTTTAAGGGGGATGATGGTATTTATTACACAGAAATTCCTAAAAACCCTGATGGCACACTTAATTGGGATGAAGCTGTTACTTATGGAGGGAGTGATACAACCTATAATAGTGGCAGTTAGTTTGTATTATGCTGTAAGGGAATCAAAACCACCAACACAGTTTTGGATTATGTTCCTGATCCAGTAGGAAATTTACCCATGATAATTATATAATACCTGCTGATTCAGAAATGTTCAGCAAATAACATTGGGATTTGGGTATTGGTTTAAAATTTTCGTAAGTATCTGGAGGTAATAATATGGACGCATTCATTACAGTTAATCAAGCTAGTTCTATTTCACCGATTTTTTATTTGATTTTTTTTGGTATTGGTGGGATTTGTATATCATTTAATACGTAATACTGAATATAAAGGCACTTTAAAGGCAAGTATTGTTATTGGCATAGTTATAGGTTTAATAATTAATATCAATACTGATTTGGTTAAATACATAATTTTGGATTTAGTTTTTATTATTTTAGTACTTCTTGGAGGTTTTTTTGCTATTGGACTTAAAAAATTGATTTCAAAAAGTAACAAAGAAAACAGTAAATATCCAGAAACATGGTCTAAATTTCCTGGTAAGTGGTGGAACAAACAAAATCCAAGATTCAGAGCAATACTAGTAATGGGAATTTGTATAGTGGGAGTAATTATGGTTATCAACCTATCTTATCCTTATTATGATGAACAGGTTAAACTCCAACTTGAAAAACCGGTTCTAAATGAAATACCACCAGCAACTCAAAATGCTGGAAACACAAGCAATGATACATCTAACGACACTACAACATATGCTTTAAAAGGTTCAACAGAATCAGGCGCAACTGTTAAAATCACAATAGATGAGTTAGGAATACACAATCAGACCATAACCCTAGATGCTAACCACAATTTTGAATATAAATTTAGCATTGCTAATGATGTTACACAATCTAATATAATTGTAGAAGCAACAAAAGCTGGAAAAAAAATCTAACAATGCCAGTATACATATCGTGAGAAGTTAACTAGAATTCCTATGATTCTTCATAAGCAACTTCTGTATTAAACCATTTATATTGGACTAAAACTAGTGGAAATAAATATTGAAGACATAATTATTGTAACAGCTAACATATTTAATAATATTCAGTAATTTACTTTTATTTAGGGCCCCTGATTTTATTAATTCTATTAGTATTACTTTGTGTGGTTATCAATTTTTTTGTAAAAATAGAAAATATTATATAGTACTAAACAACTAACAAATAATTCGATGTGCAGAGATGATGAATTCGATTATCGGGATGATGAAATTGAAAAGTAGTTTGGTTAAATTTAAAGGTTTTTTTATAATTATTTGTTCTATGTTGGTTGTTTTTTGTTTTATGGGTGTTGTTAGTGCAGCTAGTTTAACTGTAGATGAGGTAGCTTATGGTTCTAACGCTGTTAAAGATCATACTGCTAGTCATGGTAAAATACCCGGTTACGTGAAGATAAACGGTAAAAACAGCACCACACCCTCGTTTTTAAACACCCTTACCAAAACCGTGGTACAGGTAAACCAGAACGTGGAAACACCGGTGACCATAAGCAGTGTGAATCCTGCCCCCAGTCCTTCTGGATCCGCAACAGGTACAATAAGTAAATCAGAGTACATCACCGTTGCAGGTAATGTTAAATCTTTCATCAGCTCTAATGGACGTGCACCAAACTACGCTGTAAGCTCCAAGGGAAACATCCGATATGAATCCTTGGTATATACGTACGCTAGGATAATGGATTATTACCGAATTAATGGTCAACTACCCAGCTCGGTAAATGTAGTGAACATCGTCGGAACCACCGGAGGAGTAAATATACAAGACACCACACGTCCCACCGTAACCAGTGTTGACCCAGCCAATAACAAAATAATAAATGTAGCCGATAAAGCATTGGTAATCACTTTCAGTGAGAATATCAAGACGGGAAGCGCATTTACTAATATCAAAGTCACCAACCCTGACGGAGTATCAGTAAATCCATTATACAAAGTAATAAACGGAAAAACATTGACCTTAACACGTAACGGTTACTACATAAACGGACTAACCTACACCATCACCCTACCCACCGGCAGCATCACCGACACAGCAGGCAATGCACTGTCTACTTTCACTAGTAAATTCACCGTAGACTTCGTAAAACCCACAGTAACCGCCAACCTGGCAACAGGTGTTTATAATACTGCTAAATCGGTTACTTTAACTGCGTCGGATAATTTGGATTCCAATCCTATTATTTATTATACTACAAATGGTGGTACGCCCACTACTTCCAGCACCAAGTATACGACCCCTATCATAATTAACAAGACTACTACATTGAATTTTAGAGCTGTGGATAAAGCAGGTAATCATGGTACGGTTCAAACTAGAAAATTTTATTTTAGTATTCAGGATGCGGTAAATGATGCTTCAAATCAGGATACTATTTTAGTGAATAGTGGGACTTACATAGAAAATATCCTTGTTAATAAACTTCTTACCATATTGCCTGTTTCGGGAGCTAATGTAATTGTGCAAGCTAAAAATACTTCATATCCTATTTTTATTATAAATTCAGATGGTAGTGGTTCAACGATACAGGGTTTTACCATAAGAGGAGCTACACAAATGCCGGGGATATATCTTTATCAGGCTATTGGCTGTACTTTAAAAGGGAATACTTTGACAAATAATCAGGCTGGAATTCTCCTCCAACACTCTGATTATAATACAGTAACTGTAAATACGATGACTGGAAATTCAGATGGTCTTTTCCTTCAATATGCAGAGTATAATCTTGTATCTGGAAATGTTATTAGAAATAACCGTTTTGCTGGTATTTATATTTCAGGTTCGAGTAATAATACGGTGTCTGGAAATGCAGTAACAGAAAATGTAGAAGGTATTTTACTTGATCTTTCTAATAATAACACCTTAACTGTTAATAATATAACAAAAAATGCTTTTAATGGAATTTTATTGGATACTTCTAATAATAATACTTTATCAGGAAACGATATAACAAGTAATTATCAAGACGGTATATCTATTGGTTATTCTGCTAAAAACAGTTTATCTGGGAATAAAGTTGTTAATAATAATCGTGGAATACTACTTGATAGCTCAATTAATACTAAAATAACTGAAAATACTGTAAAAGGTAACCAATATGGAATTTATCTTTACAATGCTGATAATAACAGTATAATTGACGATATAGTGACAGAGAATATTGAATCTGGAATACTCATTGGTAATTCAAACAATAATTTTTTATCAGGAAATATTGTGACAGATAATAAGGACGGAATTTGGATTCAAGAAGCAGATTATAATATAATATCTGAAAATACTGTAATGAATAATGGGGAAAATGGTATTGTTACTGGTTATTCAGAAGGCAACACATTATCTAACAATTATGTGCTTAATAACTCTATTGCGGGAATATTTCTCGCTAATTCAGTTAATACGGAGATTACTGGAAATGTTATAACTGGTAATCAGAATGGACTTTTACTTACTAATTCAGATAGTAACATTGTATCTCAAAATAGTGTAGTGAATAATCTGGAAGACGGAATTTTGCTTATTAATACAAATGGTACTGCGATAGACTATAATGATGTGATAGGAAATGTTCTAAATGGAATTTACCTTTCTATTTCGAATAATAACAGTTTGTTTGGAAATAATTTAGTGGATAATCAGGGAAATGGGATTGTTGTTTCTTATTCGGATGGTAACTTCATAATTGGAAATACTGCCATAGAAAATATTTTTAACGGGATTGTTCTTGATAATTCAGATAATAACATTGTATCTGGGAATAGTGGGCTGAATAATCAGGAAAAAGGTATTCTTCTTATCCATTCTGATAATAACACGTTGTCTGAAAATGATGTTAAAAGTAATTCAGATGGAATTGGTCTTACCTATTCAGATAATAATACCATATATGGGAATAATGTGATTGGAAACACTCATGAGGGAATAGTTGTTGATAATTCAGTTAATAGTGAGATAACTGGAAATACAATAACAGGCAATCGAAATGGCATACTCCTTAATTTTTCTCCAGCAAGTGTTAATTTCAATAGAATTTTTGGAAACAGTTTCAGTGGACTTTATAACCAGTATAGTAACTATGTAGATGCAACTAATAACTGGTGGGGTTCCAATACTCCTGCTGTTTCTTCAAGCAAGGCCAGTGATATTTTTAATTCGGGAGGAAATGTTGTATACAATCCCTGGATCGTGCTGACTGTAAATACCGTTTACACTGCCAATGGGATTTATAATATAACAGCTGATTTAACAAAAAATAGTCAAGGAGATGACATTTCATCTTTAGGGCACGTTCCGGATGGAATATCCGTAAATTTCACCACAGATCACGGAACTATTGGAACAATTGCAAATACACTCAATGGAAAAGCAATTTCTCAACTAAATTCAGATACGATGTACAATATTGCTAACATTACAGTTTCTTTGGATAATCAGATAGTCTCTACAACAGTTACCGTATTTAAAATATATAATACAGTAACTCATAAAGGATTTGAAACCATACAGGCAGCTATTGATGATCCTTCAACTTCTGCCGGCGATACCATTGAGGTTGCAAGTGGAACTTATGTAGAAAATATTTTGATAAATAAACGAATAATTCTAATCTCTTATGGCAACACTATTCTTCGGCCTGCAAATAGCTTAAATCCAATTATTACAATAAATTCTTCAGGAAATGGTTCTATTATACAAGGATTTACTATAAAAGGGGCTGCAGTTGGTATTTATTTAGATTCTGTTAATGATTGTTCCATCAGTGAAAACAGTATAGTCGACAATACCAAAGGAATTAACCTTTATAATTCAGAGAATAATTTAATTCTAGATAACATAATAAATGGTAATTCTTTCCATTATGGGATTTACCTAGTAAATTCAAGTAATAATATAATCCTTAATAATGCTATAACTAATTATATTGGAATAAACCTTCTCAACGGTTCAAATGGCAATTGGATACTCCAGAATAACATATTAAATAGTAGTAACAGGGGAATTGGTGTTGAATATTCAGATAATAACATAATTGTGAATAATAACATAACAAATAACACCTATTATGGAATTACTCTTTCATGGTCAAATAACACTACAATCCAAGGCAATATCATAAGTGACACAAGAGAAGGAATACGGGTTTATATTTCATCAGCTAACATTAATTTCAACATTATCA
>Ga0334882_1003683_pt1 | contig 13772 bp, 10 predicted proteins | sample GraSluR1_MG_5_FD_207226 | JGI IMG/M metagenome (GOLD analysis project Ga0334882, IMG submission 207226) | Sludge microbial communities from methane-producing bioreactor in Wageningen University, Netherlands - Granular Sludge_15_04-R1 | ecosystem: Engineered > Bioreactor > Anaerobic >... | reverse complement strand
TGCGCGGGGCCGCGGCGGCGCTGGGCGTCAGCTACCGCAAAGCCTGGGGAGACCTGCGCCAGGCCGAACAGATGCTGGGTATCAAGCTGATCGAGACCCACCGCGGCGGCCGTACCGGCGGCGACACCCGCCTGACTGCGGCCGGCGAGCACTGGCTGCGCGCCTATAGCCGGTTCCGCGCTCGCGTCGAGCGAGCCGTGGCGCGCGCGTTCGCCGCCGATTTTCGCGACCTGCTCGCGCCGCCCGCCGTCAAGGAGCCTCGCGCGTCATGATTCCGTTCGAGCAAGCCGCGGCCATCGTCAGGCAATCGGCCCGATTGTTGGGCGCCGAGCGCGCGCCGCTCGCGGCCTGTCTGCACCGCGTGTTGGCCGCCGACGTCGCCGCAGACGCCGACATGCCGCCGTTCGACAAGTCGGCGATGGACGGCTTCGCCTGCCGCCGCGCCGATCTGCCCGGTCCGCTGCGGGTCGGAGAGACCATCGCCGCCGGCGCGATCCCGGCGGCTGCGGTCGAGGCGGGTTGGTGCGCCCGCATTATGACCGGCGCGCCGATTCCGGCCGGCGCCGACGTCGTGGTCAAGTTCGAGGACACCGAGACGCTGGCCGACGGGTCGGTGCGGTGCCTCAGGCCGGAGACGGCCGGTAATATTTGCAAGCAGGGAGAGGACTTGCGGCGCGGCGACGTCGTCGTACCGCGCGGCACGTGGCTGCAGCCGCAGCACCTGGCTTTGCTGGCGTCGGTCGGCTGCGCCCAGGTGCCGGTGGCGCGCCGGCCGCGCGTGGGAGTCCTCCCGACCGGCGACGAACTGGTCGATGCGTCGGTGGCGCCGGCCGCCGGTCAGATCCGCAACAGCAACGGTCCGCAGCTGGCAGCCCAGGTCCTGGCGGCGGGCGCGGAACCGGTCAGTTTCGGCACGGTCGGCGACGATGCCGCGGAGCTGACCCGAGTATTGCGGGAGGCGCTCGCTGCTTGCGACGTGGTCGTGCTTTCGGGCGGCGTTTCGACCGGCGACTTCGACCTCGTCCCGGACGCGATGCAGGCGGCCGGTTTGCAGATCCTCTTCGACAGCGTTGCGGTCAAGCCGGGGCGTCCCACGACGTTTGCGGTCGCGCCGGGCGCCTGGTGTTTCGGCCTGCCCGGCAATCCGGTGTCGACGTTCGTGCAGTTCGAATTCCTGGTCAAGCCGCTGCTGCGGGACTTGATGGGCTGCCGCGCCGAGCCCCTGGTGATCGCGGCGCGGCTCGCCGCCGCGGTGTCCCGGCGCAAGGCCGACCGCCAGGTGTGGCTGCCGGTCGAGCTGACCGCCGACGGCGACGCGCGCCCGCTGGAGTATCACGGTTCCGCCCACGTGCACGCCCTGGGCCGGGCGCATGGTTTCATCGTCGTGCCCGTCGGCACGACGCATCTCGAGGAAGGAACGCAGGTTCGTGTTCGACCGATATCAGCGACGCATTGACTACTTGCGGATCAGCGTGACCGACAAGTGCAACCTGCGCTGCACCTACTGCATGCCCCCGACGGGAGTGCGCTGGCGCAGCCACGCGGAGATCTTGTCGTTCGAAGAGATCACGGAGTTCGCTGAATTCGCGGTGGCTTCCGGTATCGTGAAGATTCGTTTAACGGGGGGCGAGCCCCTCGTGCGGCGCGGTGTGTTGCAGTTGGTCGCCATGTTGGCTGAAATCTCGGGACTGCAAGACCTGTCCATGACCACCAACGGCACGCTGCTGGCGCCGGTCGCGGCGGACCTGGCAGCGGCCGGTTTGCGGCGCGTCAACGTCAGCCTCGATGCCGTGGATCCCGAGCGCTACGCCGCGGTCACGCGCGGCGGCGACGTCCGCGCCGTCTTGGCCGGGATCGCCGCGGCCCGACGCGCGGGGCTCGGCCCCGTCAAACTCAACTGCGTGATCGAATCTTCGCCGGACGAGCCGGACGCGCGCGCCGTCGCGGCGTATGGCCGCGAGGCCGGCTGCGAGGTGCGTTTCGTGCGCCGCATGGATCTGGCCAACGGAACGTTCCACAAGGTCATCGGCGGCGCCGGAGGGGATTGCGCGCGGTGTAACCGGCTGCGCCTGACGTGCGACGGCCGCCTGCGCCCGTGCCTGTTCAGCGATCTGGCGTTCGATTTGCGTACGCTGGGTGCGCAGACCGCGCTGCACCGAGCCCTGGCGGCCAAGCCTGAGGCCGGCCATGCCTGCCGCGGGACCATGCACGCGATTGGAGGCTGAGATGGACCGCTTCACGCACGTCGACGACGAGGGTCGCGCCCGCATGGTCGATGTCGGCGGCAAACCGCCGCTGCGTCGGACCGCCAGAGCCCGCGGCCGCATCCGGCTCGCCGCCGCCACGCGCGCGCTGATCGCCGAGAATGCGCTCAAGAAGGGCGACGTCCTGACCGTGGCCGAGATCGCCGGCGTGCAGGCCGCCAAACGCACGAGCGAGTTGATTCCCCTGTGCCACGGGTTGAATCTCGATCGCGTGCGCGTGGTGGCGCGGCTGGACGACGACGGCGTGCTCATCGAAAGCGACGTGGCCTGTGTGGGCCCGACCGGCGTCGAGATGGAAGCGCTGACCGCGGTCAGTGTGGCGCTCCTGGCGGTCTACGACATGTGCAAGGCGACCGACCGCGCGATGGAGATCGACGGCATCGTGCTGATCGACAAGCGCAAGGAGGATCCGGCATGACCGGCGGCGCCGGCAATACCGGCAGCCGCGGCGGCGAGCTGACTGGCGGCCGTCCGGACGACACGGCGCTGGGCCGCCTGGTCGCGGTCAACATCTCCGAGCGCAAGGGCGAGATCAAGACCCCTATCGCCCGGGCTGTCGTCGGCGAGTTCGGCATTGCCGGCGACGCGCATGCGGGGCCCTGGCACCGCCAGGTGAGCTTGTTGGCGCAGGAGAGCGTCGACCGCTTCGCGCAGTCGGCGGGCCGCGCGTTCAACCCGGGCGACTTCGCCGAGAATCTGACGACGCAGGGACTCGACCTGGCCGACGCGTCGTTGCTCGACCGCTTCCGCATCGGTGACGTTGAACTGGAGGTCACGCAGATCGGCAAGCGCTGCCATGGTGACGGCTGTGCCGTGTTCCAAGCGGTCGGACGCTGCGTGATGCCGAAGGAGGGCTTGTTCTGCCGGGTACTCGGCGGCGGCGCCGTGCAGCCGGGCGACGGGATCGTGCAAGTCAAACGCCGGCTGCGCTGTCTCGTTGTGACGCTCAGCGACCGCGCCAGCGGTGGCGAGTACGAGGACCGCAGCGGCCCGCGCGCCGTCGCCTGCCTGCATGAGCATTTCGCCGGCACGCGCTGGCGTTTGGCTCTGCGCCGGGAAGTCCTGCCGGACGACGCCGAGCGCCTGCGCGCCCTCCTGCGAGCCGAGTCGCCAGCCTGCGACGTCATCGTGACCACCGGCGGCACCGGGATCGGCCCGCGCGACGTCACGCCGGATGTGGTCATCGGCCTGGCCGATCGACTCGTGCCGGGGGTGATGGAGGCCATCCGCGTGAAGTTCGGAACGGCGCATCCGAGTGCGGTGCTCAGCCGTTCGGTCGCTGCATTGATGGACCGGACGCTGATCTACGCATTGCCGGGCAGCGTCCGCGCGGTCGAGGAGTACCTCGGCGAGATCCTCAAGACTATCGAGCACGCCGTCTGTATGGTGCACGGGATCGATACGCACTGAGCGGCCGGTGTGCCTTCATGAATAATCCGGGTTAACCTCCGTGCGCCAAGTGGAAGACCGTCACCCGGGCCCCGGCGGGGATCTGGTAGTGGGCGTAATCGTGCTCGGGCACGAGCTCATCGTCGACCGTGACCGTGATCAGAGCGTACGAGTAACCCATCACCGCCAGCAGGTCCTGCACGGTCATCCCCTCATGCCAGTCGATTTGGTCGCGGTCGTTGATGATGATCATGGCTTTCCCAACAGGCACTCGACGGCCAGGTTGGCCTGCATGGCGGCGACCATGGCCACGCGCGGAGCGCACAGGCCGCCGGTCATATCAGACGCGAAATCCCCGCACATGATGATGCGGCCCGAACGGCGCACGGTGATTGCTTCGGTGCGCCCGATTCCCGCGAGCCCGCTCGCTGCGATCACCCAGCGCTCGGGAAATGCCTCGCACCAGGTTTCGATGAGCCAGCGCTTGGCCTCGGCGCGGTCGAACGCCTCCAGGAGCAGGTCGGCCGGGTGCAGGTCCGCGATGTCGGACGGCCCTATGTGCCGGCGCCACAGGCTGAGCGCGAGGTCGGGCCGGATCCGGTGCAGGTGAGCCGCCAGAGCGTCGACTTTGGGTTGGCCGATATCGTCCAGGAAGAAGTGTTGCCGGTTGAGATTGTCGGCCGACACGGTGTCGCCGTCGATCAGGATCAATTGCCCGATCCCGGCGCGCGCCAACGCCACCGCCGCGTTGGAGCCGAGTCCGCCGCACCCGGCCACGGCCACCGTCTTGCGCTGGAGGATGGCCGTCGTGCCGGGGACATTGCGGGCAAAGATGTCCATATACCCTCGGGTGCGGCGGCGTCAGCGCCGCCACGCGTCCTGGATGATCGCCGTGAGCTCGGGCAGGTCGATGCCCAACTCGCGCAGGCGCTCGCGCGTGGGGACGCCGTCGCTGGTCCAGCCGCGCCGGTCGTACGCCGCGTCGACCACCTTGTTGTACTGGGCCAGGCGGTGTTCCCGCAAAAGCGACATTTTTTCTTCTATGCTCTTGCCGGCGATATCGACCCCAAGCAGGTCGACGAGCTGCTTGTCATAGCGCTCCTGGCGCGACTCGTACTCCTCGCGCGTGACCGGGCCGACGGCGCGGTACGGCGGCATATCGTGCTCGCGGGTGCCCTTGCCCAGCATGTAGGACATGATGCGCTGCAGGTTGTGCACGCGGGCCGACTGGTCGAGCATGGTCTTCTCGTTGAGCGGAATGCCGGTCATGCCCTCGAAGAACTTCTGGAAGTTGTTGACATGGTCGGGAACCTTGGCGGCTTCCTGCGGCCGATACTTCTTGTTGTCGGCCGGCACGACGTCGTTCCAGATCAGCTTGCAGAGGCCCATCAAACCGAACCAGGTGCGGAACAGCGGGTAGTAATACAGCGCTTCGGCCTTGTCCTCGAACGACGGGATCTGGTTGTTGACCATGTCCATGAAGATCAACCAGGCCTCGTCGTGCTGGGGGCCCTTGACGGCCATGGTGTAGCCCGCTTGCTGCGCCAGCGATTCCTTGGAGACGTACTCGGAGAACTCGAGCCCCTTGACCTCCATACCGATGTCCTGCAGGAAATCCGCCGGGGCGTTGTACTCGCGGATCCACTTCTCCTTGAGCCAGCGGATGCCCTTGCCGACGTCGACGCCGAAGCCACTGCCGGCGGCCATCTCGTGCAGGACCGCGAGCGTCTCCGCGGTGGCGCCGAAGCGCAACTCCTTGCCGCCCGTGTGCTCCTTGGTGATGATCCCGTTCTCGTAGGCCTCCATGACGAACGCCATGGTGGTTGCGAACGAGATCGTGTCGATGCCATAGGTGTCGCAGTAGAAGTTGTACTCGGCCAGGAATTCGGCATCGAAGCAGCCCATGTTGGCGGCGCCGGCGGCGGTCTCGTACTCGGGACCGTCGACGAGCACCTTCTGGCCCTGATAGGGGCCGGTGCGCAGCTCGAAGCCGTCGATGGTCTTGGCGCAGGCCATCGAGCACCCGTTCCAACAGCCGTCGGGCTGGCCCTGGGTGAAGAACTCTCTGCGCAATCGCTTGGAGTCGATCTTGTGGGTGTCCGCGTGGCGGCCGAACTTGTAGTTGTGCACCGGCAAAAGGTCGTAGGCGTCCATGACGTCGACGATGTTGGCCGTGCCGACCTCGCGCATGCGGCACTGCGACTTGTCCAGGGTGGCCATCTCGGCGTTGATCTTCATGCCGTGCTCGCGGATGAGCAGCGGATCGACGGGGCCGTTGAGGTCGTCGACGATCTGGATGGCGCCGGTGGGGCAGACGTGCGCGCATGAGGTGCAGCCGATGCAGTGCGGGTCGACCTCGTTATACGGCATGGTCAGATGGCGCTTGATGCCGCGGCCGGCGAAATCGAGGATGCGCTCCTGGATGAACTCCTCGCACGCCTTGACACAGTGCCCGCACAGGATGCAGGCCGTCGGGCTGTCATCGGTCAGTTCGCTGCGGAAGCGCGACCCGTCGGTGGCGCCGCACTTCGCCGCCACTTCCTGGATCACCGGCACCTGCGGCCAGCGGCCGAGATACATTTCGGCGAGCATCTTGCGGTGCCGTAGAACGCGCGGAGAGTGCGTCTCCACCGTGAGCGCCTCGCGCACCGGGTAGTTGCACGCAGTCACCAGACGTTTCTTGCCGCGCACCTCGATCTCGCAAACACACAATCGGCAGATGCCGGTGGGCGTGAGGTCTTTGTGATGGCAGAGCGTCGGGATGTCGATCGCCAGTTCTTTGAGTGCGGCGAGCAGGTAGCTGTTCGGGACCACCTGGGCCGGCCGGCCGTTGACGGTGATCTCGATGCGGGCGGGGGCGGCGGTCCGGGCGTTCATCACTTCACCTCCACGGCGTCGAACTTGCAGACTTCATAGCAGATCCCGCATTTGATGCACAGCGCCTGGTCGATGACGTGCAACTCCTTGATCGCGCCCGAGATGGCGCCCGTGGGGCACGGCTTGCGGCAGGCGCCGCAGCCGGTGCAGGTTTCGAGGATCGTGTAGGTGATCAACTCTTTGCACACGCCGGCGCGGCAGCGCTTCTGCTCGATATGCTCCAGATACTCGTCGCGGAAATACTTGATGGTGCTGAGCACCGGGTTGGGCGCCGAGCCGCCGAGCTGGCACAAGCTGGTCTCGGCCACCGTGGCCGACAGCTCCTCGAGGAACGCGAGGTCGTCCGGGCGGCCTTCGCCGCGGCAGATCCGGTTCAACGTGCCGCTGAGCGCCTTGAGACCCTCGCGGCACGGCGTGCACTTGCCGCAGCTCTCGTCCATGAGGAAGTCGATGAAGTAACGGGCGACGTCGACCATGCAGGTGTGGTCGTCCATGACGATCATGCCGCCCGAACCCATCATCGAGCCGGCGGCGGTCAGGGAGTCGAAGTCGACCGGCATGTCGAGCAGCGACGCGGGCAGGCAGCCGCCCGAGGGGCCGCCGGTCTGGACGGCCTTGAAGGCCCGTCCGTCGGGGATGCCGCCGCCGATGTCCTCGATGATTTCGCGCAGCGTGATGCCCATTGGCACCTCGACGAGGCCCGTGTTGCGGATATTGCCCACCAGCGAGAAGACCTTGGTGCCGGCGCTGCCGTCCCAGGGGTTCTTGCTCACGTCACCGGTGCCGATCGCGGCGAACCAGGCGGCGCCCTTGGCCATGATCTCGGGGATGTTGGCCCAGGTCTCGACGTTGTTGAGCACAGTGGGCTTGTCGCGATAGCCGAACTCGACGTTGTGCACGTACTTGGCGCGCGGCTCGCCGGCGCGGCCGGACATCGAGGCCATCAACGCGCTCGATTCGCCGCAGACGAACGCGCCGGCGCCCCGGTGGATCTGGATGTCGAACGCGAAATCGCGGCCGAGGATCCGCTCGCCGAGCAGTCCGTGCGCGCGGGCCTGCTGGAGGGCCTTCTGCAAGCGCTCCATGGCCAGCGGATACTCCTTGCGGATGTAGATGAAACCGCGGCGGGCGCCGACCGCGTAGGCACCGATCAGCATGCCCTCGATCACGGTGTGCGGATCGGTCTCGATGATGCTGCGGTCCATGAACGCGCCCGGGTCGCCCTCGTCGGCGTTGCAGACCACATAGACTTCTTCCTGGCGTTCCTGGGCGGCTCGCCGGCCAGCTTGCCATTTCAGACCGGCGGGGAAACCGCCGCCGCCCCGGCCGCGCAGGCCGGAGCGGAGCACTTCCTGGATCACTTCGTCGCCGGTGCGGTCGCGCAGGACCGCGGCGAGCGCCTCGTAGCCGCCGCGGGCGATGTAGTGGTCGATGTTCTCGGGGTCGATCAGGCCCTTGTTCCGCAGGGCGATGAGCTGCTGCTTGGTGAAGAAGGCGATGTCGTGCATGGTCGGGTTGACGGCGCCCGTGACCGGGTCGGTGTGCAGGAGCCGTTCGACTCGCTTGCCCCCCTGCAGGTGGCTGTCGATGATCTCTTGCAGATCGCCTTCCTTGACCATCTGGTAGAAGGTGCCTTCGGGTTGCACGACCACGATCGGGCCGACCGCGCAGAAGCCGTTGCAGCCGGTCGGTACGACCAGGTAGTCGCGGTCGAGCTGCTGCTCCGCGAGCAGCGCGGTGAGGCGGTCGCGGATGTCGAAGCCCTTGGCGGCGACGCAGCCGGTCCCGGTGCAGACCATCAGCATGCCCTTGTACTTGGCCGCGCAGGCCTGTTCGCGCGCGCGGATGGCCGCGAGGTCGCAGGCGCACGGCGCCGAACCGTCGCCGGCGGGCGCGGCCGCCTTTTCATGCGGCCGCGGCGCGCGCGGCTGCTTGCCGGACTGGCGCAGGAGCTTCTCCAGGTCCTTCGCCTTGACGTTGCCGTGCACCTCGTCGCCGATCTTCACCACCGGTGCGATGCTGCAGGCGCCCAGGCACGCGACCGCGTCGAGGGTGTACTTCTTGTCCGCGGTCGTGCCGCTGGCCTTGACGTCGAGGATCCGCTCCAGCGAGGTGAGCAGGTTCGCGCCGCCTTTGACATGGCAGGCGGTGCCCAGGCAGACCTGGATCGTGGTCTCGCCCTTGGGCTCCAGGGAGAATGCCTTGTAGAACGTGGCGATGTGGTAGAGGTACGCCTTCGGCACGCCCGTCAGGCGGGTCAGCTCGTCGATCGCCGGCTTGGGGATGTGGCGGAATTCGTCCTGGATGTCCTGCATCATCTCGATCACGTAGTCCGGGTCGCCGCGCCAGCGGGCGGCAATGCGGCCGACCTTCTCGCGATCGCACGGTGCCATCGTCTCGCTGACCCGCCGCGGGGTGATCAGGTGCGCCACCTTGTTCTCCTCGACGCGCCACGCGGGCGTGACCCCCCGGTGCTTCAGCACCAGCGCCTTGAGCTTTTTGCGGCGGAAGACGGTGCCCAAACCGCCGCGGCCGGCCTGCTTCAGCCGGACCGCTTGGCGGCGCCAGTCGTAGAACGAAAAGTTGAGGCAGCCCATGTAGGCGTGATCGGCGCCGCGCCCGGCCGAGACGACCGCGATGTTCTTCTTGTCGAGATCGCCGTCGGCGTACATCTCGGTCAGTTCTTCGGCGAGCAGGTGCGAGTCGACGCTCTCGCGGGGCGCCTTTTCGATGGTGATGCGACCGGCGGGGGCGTCGATGACGGCGATGACTTCGTCCGCCGCGATGCCGGTCACCACGAGCGCGTCGTAGCCGGAGAACTTCAGGTACGGGCCGAAATAGCCGCCCACGTTGCAGTCCATCACCGAGTGGGTCTGCGGCGAGATCGTGGTCACGAGCGTCTTGCCCGAACCGGGGAACGACAGCGTGCCGCCGAGCGGACCCGAGGCGAAACACAGCGGATTTTCCGGACTATCCCAGCGCGTCTGCGCCGTGATCTCCTGGAACATGTACCAGAGGTCGAAACCCTTGCCGCCGACCCAGAGGTCCTTCATCTGCCGGGTGACCGGCAGCTCCGTGATGGCGCCGGTCGACAGATCGATCCGCAGCGAGCGGTTGGCGTAACCTCGCTCCAGCCGCACCGGCTGGAAGCGGAATTCGGCGAGGACATCGTGCGCGGCTTTAAGCGCCTGGATGCGGTCGTCGGACATGATCAACCTCGTTGCGTCGGACGTCGGGGGCGAACCTGCTTGCGAAAGACCAAACATAGATTTCCGGGCCGGTAATTCAAGGAATTGCTGGCGATGCGACGCCAACGGTTGTTGCCACGAAAACGCCGATCTGGTAGGCTCGTGCGCTATGAGCGATATCCTTAAGAATCCTGTCCATTTCGCCTCCCTGGTGGCGCACCAGATCAAAGGTCCGGTTGCGGCGGTCAGCACCATCCTGGCAACGCTCCTGGGTGAGTTCGCCGGTCCCCTCTCGGCGAAGCAACGCGAACTGCTGCAACGGGCGCTTACCCAATGCGAGGGCTCGTTGCTGACGGCGAAACGCCTGCTGGCCATTTCGAAATCCGCCCAGGACCCGCAGGCCTATGTTGGCAAAACGGATCTGGCGGTCATCGTTCGCACCGTCTGCGCCGGGTATACCAATCGTGTCGCCGAAAACCATCTGACGTTGACAACCAAAATCGATGCGGAACCTGCCTGGGCGGTTGTCGAATCCGCTGCCGCTGCTGAGGTCGTCGAAGCGTTGCTGTCCAATGCGGTCAAGTACACCCCGGACAACGGCAAGATCGAAGTCCTCGTGCTGGTCGATCCGCTGCTGCACGTTTGCCAGGTCCGAGTGTCCGATTCCGGCATCGGCATCCCCGAGCACGCCATCGAAAAGGTCTTCAAGCCGTTCTACCGCACTCCGGACGCCCGCAGTTCGGCCCGGCCCGGAACGGGCCTCGGCCTGGCCTTCGTCAAGGCTGTCGTCGAAGGGGCTCAGGGACGCGTAGCGATCGAACCCTCCCCGTTCGGCGGTACGACTTTCGTCATCGAATTCCGTGCTGCGGATGAACAATCCGCGGCGGTGTCAGAAGGCAAACGGCCGCCGAAGTTCGTCATCATCGGCGGTGTCGCCGCCGGGCCCAAGGCGGCGGCGAAGATCGATCGCCTCAACCCCGAGGCGGACGTCACGATCGTCGAGCGCGGCCGGCTGCTCTCCTACGCCGGTTGCGGCCTGCCGTATTATGTCGCCGGCATCGTCAAGAATCAGAGCGAACTGATGAGCTCGCCGGTTGGGGTCGTGCGCGACGCCGTGTTCTTCCAGCAGGTCATGAATATCCACATCATGAATCAGGCCGAGGCGCTGGCGATCGATCGCGTTCGCAAACAGGTGCACGTCAAAGGTCTCCTCGACGGCACGCAGACAGTGCTCGACTATGACAAGTTGTTGTTGGCCACCGGCTCGTACCCGGTCATGCCAGCAATCGAGGGTATTGGCCTCAAGGGGATCTTCACCCTGCATGGAGTGACCGACGCCGAGGGCATCAAGGCGGCTCTCGAGCACAGCAGAGCGCACGATGTTGTGATCGTGGGCGGCGGGTTGATCGGCCTCGAGGTGACTGAAGCCCTTGCCCTGCGGGGCTGCCGGGTGACGATCGTCGAGAAGCTCGATCAGATCCTGCGCCGTGTCGATCTCGAGATCGCGCTGCTAATCGAGAAACACCTCGAATCCCGCGGCGTCCGCATCTTGACGAGTACGGAAGTCAAGCGCTTCATAGGGGACAAGCGCGGAATGGTCGCCGCGGTTGAAACGAGCGCCGGCACCTTTCCCGCGAACCTCTGCATCATCTCCGTGGGGAATCGCCCGACCGTTGCGTTGGCGGAGCAAGCCGGCCTCGAACTGGGTGTCACGGGAGCGATCAAGGTCAATTCCCGTCTGCAGACCAACGATGAGGACATCTACGCCGCCGGCGATTGCGTCGAGAGCGTGGACCTCGTCACCGGCCAGCCCTGCTGGGTGCCGCTCGGTTCGACGGCGAACAAACACGGGCGGGTGGCCGCGATCAATATCTGCGGCGGCGACGATCACTTTCCCCCGATCATCGGAACGACCGTCTGCCGGATTTTCGGCTGCGTCATCGCCTTGACGGGGCTGTCCGAGACGCGCGCGCGCCAGGCTGGTTACGATGCCGTGAGCGTCCTGGTGCCCGGACCTGATCAGGAGCATTTCGTGCCCGGCGCCGGGTTGCTGCAACTGAAGATCGTGGTGGACCGCCGGACTCGCCGCCTGCTCGGCGCACAGGCCATCGGCAGCGGCGGCGACAAGCGGATCGATGTGGCGGCCACGGCGATCACCGCCGGGATGACCGTTGATCAGATCGCCAACCTGGATCTCGGTTACGCGCCTCCGTTCGGCCCGGTCATCGACAACCTCAACATGGCCGCCAACGTGGCCCGCAACAAGCTCGACGGGTTGCTGGACAGCCTCAATCCGCTCGCGGTCAAGCAGATGCTCGACGAAGAACGCGAGATTGTCTTCCTCGACGTGCGATCCCCGGCCGAGTATGACCATCGCCGGCTCGGCGAAACCGTATTTATCCCGCTGGCGTCGCTACGCAGCCGGTATCGCGAGCTCGACCGCGAGCGGCTCATCCTCGCGGTCTGCAACTACTCCTTGCGCGCCTACGAGGCGGCGCTCATCCTGAAGTCGCGGGGCTTCACGAACATCAAGGTCCTCGAGGGCGGCCTCGAGATGTGGCCTTTCTGAGCGGCCCGCGAGAGAGCGCATGATTTCCTGCCCTCACATGCTGTTGATCGGCGCGGCTCACCGCAACGCAGGCAAGACCGAGTTCGCTTGCGAGGTGATTCGGCGCCACGCCGGTGCGCATCGCGTCATCGGGATCAAGGTCACCTGCGTCCGGGAGCCGGAGGGTCTGTGTCCGCGGGGCGGCCAGGGCTGCGGTGTTTGCGGTTCGCTCGACGGTCCATTTTGCATCACCGAGGAACACGAGGCTGCGTTAGGCAAGGATACGTCGCGGATGCTGCGGGCCGGCGCCGCGCAGGTGCTCTGGCTGCGCGTGCACGCGGAGCACCTCACCGCCGGGATCGCGGCGCTTTTGGCGCGGATCCCCGCCGGGGCGCTTGTGGTCTGCGAATCCAACTCGGTGCGGCTGTTGGTCGAGCCGGGGGTATTCCTGGTGGCGCGGCGCGCGGACGATCCAGCGACGAAACCGTCGCATGCCGCGGTCGCGCACCATGCCGACCGGGTGGCGATCTTCCACGGCGACGGCTGGGATTTCACGCCGGACCGCGTCACCGTTGCCGGCGGGCGCTGGATCGTGCGCCCGGACGCCACGGCCGTGATCCTCGCCGGCGGCCGGAGCCGGCGCATGGGCACGGACAAGAGCTTCAGCGATGCCGGCGGACAACCGCTGATCGCCCATATCGCGAGCCAGCTCGCCTATTTTCCGGAACGACTGATCGGCGCCAATGATCCGGAGCGCTTCGCGTTTCTCGGTCTGCGTATCGTCGCGGACCGCGAACGCGATCAAGGGCCGCTGATGGGCATCCTCTCCTGCGTAGATGCGGCGGCGCACGACCTCTGTTTCGTGACCGCCTGCGACATTCCGGAACTGGACACGGAGTTCGTCCTCGATCTGCTACAGCAGGCGGAGGGCGCGGACATCGTCATGCCGCGTTTGCCGGACGGCCGCACCGAGCCCCTGCTGGCCGTCTACCGCAAGTGCATCGTCCCGGTCGCGGCGGACCTCTTGCGCAGCGGTCCGCAACGCATCGTCGCGCTCTTGGATCGCGTCCGCGTGCGGTTCGTGCCGTTCGGTCCGCCGACCTGGTACCGCAATCTCAATTCACCGCAAGATCTGTCAGCGTGGCGCCGGGGCCGCGAGCAGTGACGGGGCGCGGCATCCCGTGCGCATTGTGGCTGCGCGTCGGCGCACGAAGAGGCAAATTTATCGACTTGAATGCAAGGGCCTGTTCTGAGATTATCGATCGAAATCGCGACGGAAGCTCCAGCGGCGAACGAGATTATGGCCTTGCTTCCGCTTCGGCTGGGTATTTCCTTTGCCTGGGACAGTGGCCCATTCGACCGACAGCTCGGTTCGCTCCGTCGGACACCCGGTCTGGAGCGGCCAACTGGCGCCAAAGACGTTGTCGGAATAACAGCAGCCGGGAGTCGAGCCGGCGGGTGAGAGCCAAGGAGGCGACACCGTGCAACTGACCATCGATGGACGCA
>Ga0334882_1003679_pt1 | contig 13779 bp, 14 predicted proteins | sample GraSluR1_MG_5_FD_207226 | JGI IMG/M metagenome (GOLD analysis project Ga0334882, IMG submission 207226) | Sludge microbial communities from methane-producing bioreactor in Wageningen University, Netherlands - Granular Sludge_15_04-R1 | ecosystem: Engineered > Bioreactor > Anaerobic >... | reverse complement strand
GCAGGAGGCCCGGGCGGGCTGGAGGGCGTCGATGTTGATGGGAACGCCGCGATAGTGGCGGTATACGTCGAATATGAGCCGCTCGCGGCTGGGGCTCTCCTCCTCGGAGACCTCCAGGACGACCTCGCCGTCGAGGGCCTCCGGCCGGGGGACGATCGCCGCCTCCACGACGAAGGGATACGCCTCTTCGGGGCCGAGAGAGGCGGTGAGGTCCACCGCCTCAAAGACGATCCCAAGATCCACCCTCGATCCGTCCTCCAGCTCGCACTGCCAGCCGTCATCTTCAGCGTAGAGGGTCCTTTTGTCGAGAGTGAGGAGATGGACGGAGCCGTCGGCTATCAGCGTCATCAGAGGACCTCCACGTCCGCGGCCCCCTGGACCGCGATCTCCCGGCGTCCCTCATACCAGGCGATCTCCCCCTTCGCCCGGATGCGGTCTCCTTTGGCGATCCTTCCGGCCAAGAGATCGGCGCCGGAGTCCCGGCTCACGAATATCGGCATCTGGGAGGAGTAGAGCCTGATTATGAGGTGGCCGCCTTCGGTCCTCTGGACCGAGGCTGCCGTCCCCTCGGCGACGATGGCCACCTTCTCGGGGGCGGGATCGAAGTCCCCGAGCCCCCAGGAGGCGGCGGCGAGGGATCCGAGGGCCATCAATAGCAGCACCACCACCACCTTCTCCTCCTTCTGCATCAGGTCACCCCACCTTCGGCCCGAGGCTAGCGGCCCCAGGATAGACGGCGGAAAAAAAGGATAATGCCGCCGTGGAGCCTTCAGAGCCTTACTTCTTCGCCTCTTTCTTCTCGCCGAAGTGCTGCTGATAGGCCGCCTCGCAGGAGGCGAGGCAGTCCTGACAGAGCCCCTTGTACGCCCCTTCGGGGTTTGCGAGGGTATGCACCTGAACTTTCACCGGCACCAGGGTTGGCTTAGCAAGTCCACAAAGTTCACAATCTGCCATGTTACAACATCTCCCGGGGTCCCCCATAAACCTTTCTCCCGGTTGAACTTTTCCATCAGCCCAGAGGCGTGGAAGCCGCACCGATGGGGATCTACCTCTCGGGGAAGGGAGAACGCCTTAAACGGGTAGGGGCAAGAGGAGGACCATGAGCTGCTATCCAAAGAGACCGATCATCACCCTCCTCTCGGACTTCGGGTCTCTATATCCGGCGGAGATGAAGGGGGCGATCCTCTCCCGGATTGGGGACGCGATCCTCGTCGACATCGCCCACGACGTGCCGCCCCAGGACGTCCGGGCCGGGGCCTTCGCCCTGATGGCCGCCGCCCGGCACTTTCCCAAGGGAACGGTCCACCTCGCCGTCGTCGACCCCGGCGTCGGCACCGACCGGCTCGGGATCGTCGTGGCGAGCGGAGGCCACCTATTCGTCGGCCCCGACAACGGCCTCCTCCTCCCCGCGGCAAAATCCGCGGGGGAGCCTGCGGCCTGGATGATCGGATCCTCCTTCTTCGAGGGGGCGGCCCCCACCTTCGCCGGCCGGGACGTCTTCGCCCCGGCGGCGGCGGTCCTCGCCTCGGGCGGAGACCCCGGGTCCTTCGGACCGGCGGTGGATCCGGCGGGCCTCGACTTCGGGAGGGCCCGGATCCTGGATGAGGGGATCGAGGCGGAGGTGATCTACGTCGACGGATTCGGAAACCTCGTCCTCAACTCGGCCGCGATCCCCTGGGACCGGGTCGAGCTAATGGGGAGACGCCTCCGCCGGGCGAGGACGTACGCCGAGGCGGGGGCCGACGAACCCCTTATAACCCTTGGGTCCCATGGGTTTGCAGAAATTGCGGTCAACGGGGGGAGCGCAAAGGATCTATTCGGCCTCGCCCCCGGCGACCGGATACTCTTGGAGAGAGGAGATTGTTCGGAATAGAGTTCGTCCCAAATGAGCCCGCCCTGAAGGTGGGCTACATGGCAAAGCTGGCGGAAGATGCGGGCTTCGACACCATCTGGATCACCGATCACTACAACAACCGAGACGTCTACTCGACCCTCGCCATCCTCGCCCTAGCCACGAGCAGGGTCAGGCTCGGCACCGGGGTCACCAACCCCTACACCAGGAACGTCGCCGTCACCGCCTCCAGCATCGCCTCCATCAACGAGATCTCCGGCGGGAGGGCGATCCTGGGGATCGGCCCCGGGGACAAGGCCACCTTCGACGCCATGGGGATCGCCTGGGAGAAGCCCCTCTCCGCCGTCAGGGATTCGGTGGCGGCGCTGCGGGAGCTCCTCGCGAAGAAGAGGGTGGAGGGGCACGGGATGGCGGGAGCCCAGCTCGCCTTCTCCGCTGGGAATATCCCGATATACATCGGGGCCCAGGGGCCGAAGATGCTGGAGATGGCGGGGATGATCTCCGACGGGGTCCTGGTGAACGCGAGCCACCCCGACGACTTCAAGTACGCCGTCCCCCTGGTGAGGCAGGGGGCGGAGAAGGCGGGGCGGGACCCCAAAGAGGTGGAGATCTCCGCCTACACCAGCTTCAGCGCTGACAAAAACCCCGATAAGGCGGCGAACGAGGCGAAGATCGTCGTCGCCTTCATCGTCGCCGGCTCCCCCGAGACGGTCCTCACCCGCCACGGCATAGAGGCTGAGGAGGCGGCGGCCGTCTCCCGGGCCATCGCCAAAGGCGACTTCGGCTCGGCCCTCGCCGCCGTCACCAGCACCATGATAGACGTCTTCTCCGTATCGGGAACCCCCGCCGACTGCAGGGCGCGGGTCGACGAGCTCCTGGCGACGGGGGTGACCCAGATCGTCGTCGGATCGCCGATAGGGCCGAACAAGGAGAGGTCGATAAAGCTGATCGGAAGAGAGATCCTATGAATAGAGGCCTGTACATAGGACGGTTTCAGCCCTACCACCTCGGCCACCAGGCCGTCCTCCAGAAGATCGTCGAGGAGGTGGACGAGGTCGTAGTCGGCCTCGGGTCTGCCCAGGCAAGCCACACAATCGAGAACCCCTTCACCGCCGGGGAGAGGATCAGCATGATCTGGCCCGCCCTCCGGGGGCTGGACGCGACCTGTTACGTCATACCCCTGGTGGACATGGAGAGGAACGCCGTCTGGGTCGCTCACGTCGAGGCGATGACCCCGAAGTTCGACGTCGTCTACTCCAACAACCCCCTCGTCGTCCAGCTCTTCGTCGAGGCGGGGATGGAGGTTAGAAGGCCGCCGATGTACAGGAGGGAGGTCTACTCCGGGACCGCCATCCGGAGGATGATCCTCGCCGGAGACGAGGGGTGGAGGAGGCTCGTCCCCCCCTCCGTCGCCTCGGCGATCGAGGAGATCGGGGGGATCGATCGGCTGAAGAACGTCAGCCGGTCCGACCAGGATTAGGCCCTGCTCCAGCCCCCAGATCACGCCAACAGGATCTACTTTTAACGATTTATACGGCCCTATGGGCCGGGACCGACCTCAGGCCCAGGCCCCTCCAGGACCGTGCCCGCCATGGCCGCCGATTCGTTCGCCTCGGGGAGGCCCTCCTGGAGATCCGGTCCGGTTTCGGGTCCGGGTCCGTCCGAGCTGTCGGGATGGATATCGGAATCGGCCTTGGTGAGGTTTCCGGCCGAGGCCAGCCCCACCTCCAGCGCCCTCTCGTAGCATTCGATCGCCTCTTGGTGCCTCCCCAGGGCGCTGAGGGCGATCCCCTTGTTGTTCCATGCCTCCGAAAGCTCTGGGTCGAGCTCCAGAGCCCGATCGTAGGAGGAGATCGCCTCCTGGTACCGGCCGAGGGCGCTGAAGGCGACCCCCTGGTTGTACCACGCCTGGGAGTAGGCGGGGTCGAGCTCGAGGGCCCGCTGGTAGGACTGGAGCGCCTCCTCCTGCCTCCCCAGGGATCCCAGGGCGATCCCCCGGTTGTTCCACGCCTGGGCGTAACCCGGATCGAGCTTCAGAGCCTCATCGTAGCTGGCCGCCGCCTCCTCTTGCCTTCCGAGGAGGCCGAGGGCGACCCCCCGGTTGTACCAGGCTGGGGGGTAGCTCGGATCGACCTTCAGGACGGCGTCGTAGCATTCGACCGCCTCCTCCTGCCGTCCGAGGATCCCGAGGGCGATCCCATTGTTGTAGAGGGCCATGACGTGGGAGGGCTCGATCTTCAGGGCCTCCTCGTAACAGTCGAGGGCCTCCTGGTGGCGTCCCAAAGTCCCGAGGGCGATCCCCTTGTTATTCCACGCGGTGGCGTAGAGGGGGTCGATCTCGAGGGCCTCATCGTAACCCTCGATGGACCTTTCGTACTCGCCCGCGGCGAAGAGGGACCTTCCCAGGTTGTTCCAGGCCTCCCGGCTCCGGGGGTCGATCTCGAGGGCCCTCTCATAGCACTCGATGGAGCGGTTGTAATCTCCCCGGCTGTAGAAGACCCCGCCCTGGTTGCTCCAGGCGAGGGCATAGGCCGGATCGACCTCCAGGGCCCTATCGTAGGAATCGAGGGCCTCGTCTCCCCTCCCCAGGGCCTCCAAAACCACCCCCCGGTTGTTCCAGGCGGGGGCGTAGTCGGGGTCTATCTCCAGGGAGCGATTGTAGCAGGCCAGGGCCTCTTCGTTCCTTCCCAGGGCGCCGAGGGCGATCCCCTTGTTGTTCCAGGCGAGGGCGTACTCCGGGTCGAGCTCGAGGGCGTTGTCGTAGGAAGCGACGGCTTCCTCGTATCTTCCCAGCTCCGAGAGAGCGACGCCCTTGTTGTACCAGGCCAGAGGATATAGCGGATTCTCCTCCGCATACCCCTCCCCCACGGCAGGCACAATGCAGACCAAAAATAGCGCGAAGAGCGCGAAGAGGCGAAGCTTCATGCTTCGCCCTTTTATTGTGTGAGTTGATATGGATTACGGTCCCGGGCGACCGATCAGCCCTCCTGCCGTCTCCGGAGAGGGCCTTCCCAGCGGATCAAACTAGACGAGCATCCTGCCGTGGGAGTCGATCTCTCCGCCGCAGATCCGGGTCGAGGAGATCCGGACGTCGTCCTCGGCCAGCTGGTAGTCGATCATCACGATCTTGAGGGGTGAAAGGCCGTTCTCCCTTCTGATCTCGTTGATGTTGCAGGCCATAGGCTCCGTCTCCGGGGAGACGACGATGAAGTCGTAATCCTCCTCGATCGCCGAGCCGTAGAAGGTGTGGAGCATCTCGATCTCGAAGTCCTCCCTCCCCAGGTTCTCCTTCAGGGCAGCCCTCAGGTTCCGGACCCTCGTATCGAAGTTACGGACCGGCCTCGTCCTCTGACTCTTGGCCATCCCGTCGGAGGTGAGGGCGATCACCACCTCCCCGTCCTCCCCCGCCACCTCGAAGGCCTTCCTCAAAAGGGCGATATGGCCGTCGTGGATGGGGTCGAAGGTGCCGCCAACTGCGACTTTTGGGGCCATATGGTCGGCAAAGAGGGACGGTCGGTATAAGTAACTGGCGCTATGGTGTGATCCGGGTCCCCTCCGACCCCGGGGTCGGTGAAAGGCGGTCCTCCAGGACCTTGGCGACGATCTTCCGGGAGCTGCAGAGGGGGCAGGGGTCGTGCTCCTCCAGCCTCACCACCCGGGCCCCGATCCCCCGGGTGGCCAGCTCCTCCTGGAGGAGGAGGGCGTCGAAGTGCTGGTCGTAGCCCAGGGTGATGACGTCGGGCCTCAGCTCCTCGATCGGCTGGAACATATCCCTCTCGCTCCCCAGGACCGCCCTCTCCACCATCTTCAGGGCCGATACCATCAGGAGCCTCTGCTCCTGGGGGATGATCGGCCTCGGCTTGTGCTGGACGTTGGCGTCCCGGGCCACGATCACCACCAGCTCGTCGCCGAGGGCCTTCGACTGCTCCAGGTACATCAGATGCCCCGGATGGAGGAGGTCGAAGGTCCCGGTGGCGAGAACCCTAATCAAACCAGCCCTCCTCGTCCTCATCGATCTCCACGTCCAGGACGGGGAGGTCCCGGGGAGCGCCCGTCCTGTCATAACAGATCCAGCTGTCCATGTCGAAGGGCATCCCCGCGATGATGTGATAGTCGCCGGTCTTGGAGAAGAAGATCAGGTCCGCCTGGGAGGGGCGGATGTCGGGGGAGGGGTGGCTGTGGACGGAGCCCGCTATCCTCATGTTGGGGAGCATGTAAAGCCGGATGAGGGCGCTCTTGCTCGACGCCTCCGTCCCCGGGAGCATGATCACCTCGGTGATGACGCCGTCCTCGGCCCGGAGGAGCCCCGCAAACTCCACCGGGAGGGTAGATCGGGACGCCTCCAGGATGAAGTAGAGCGTCTCCCTGGCTATCCCCTCCACCTCCATCTTCCTCTTCATCTCCGGACACCCCCTCATCTCAAAAATATCCCATTACAAATAACCTCCGCCGAGAGGAGGTACCTAGATCCGTTCCCCAGCGGGCCTGAGGTGGACGCAGTCCCCGGCGATGACCCTCTCCAGAAGGCCCCCGTCCATCCTCACCGCGAGAGACCCGTCCGCCTCCAGGGCCTCTGCCAGCCCCTCGAACTCACCGCCCCGGGCCAGGATCCTCACCCTCCGCCCCAGGGTGGCGGACCGGATCGACCACTCCTCCTGGAGCCGGCCGGAGGAGGCCTCCATCTCCTGGGATGCCCCCTCCAGCTCCTCCAGGACCCTCCGGACGAGCTCCGCCCTCAGGACCTTCCTTCCGAGCTCCGAGGATATCGACGTGGCCTTCCACCCCTCGGGAAGGTCGTCGGGGTCGAGGTTGGCGTTGATCCCGATCCCGACGACGGCGTAATCCAGCCTGTCCATATCCGCCCCGATCTCCGTCAGGATCCCGGAGACCTTCCTCCCCCCCACCATCAGGTCGTTGGGCCACTTGATCTTCACCTCGAGGCCGTAGAGCCCTTCCAGGGCCCTGGCGACGGCGACGGCGGCGGCGATGTTCACCCTGAAGGCCTGGGCCGGAGGGACCTGGGGCTTGAGGATGACGCTCATCCAGACCCCGCCCCGGGGGGAGTGCCAGGATCTATCCATCCTGCCCCTCCCAGAGGTCTGGACCTCGGCGATGACGACGGTCCCCTCCTCGGAGGCGGCGATCCTCTTCGCCTCGGCGTTGGTGGAGGGTAGGGCCTCGGCGGCGATGATCCTCCTCCCCAAGAGCTCCGTCCTTAGGCCTTCTCGGATCAGATCCTCGGTGAGGAGGTCCGGGAGGGCCGAGAGCCTGTAGCCCCTCTTTGAGGCCTCGATCTCGTAACCCTCGGCCCGGAGGGAGGCGACGGCCTTCCAGACGGCTGCCCGGCTGATCCCCAGGGAAGCTGCCAGCTCCTGGCCGCTGATCCAGGACCCGAGGCCTCCGATCAGGCCCCTCTTCACCTCCTCCCTGGTCACGGCGGGACCTACTCCTCGGAGCCGGGGTTTTCTCGCTGGGACATGTAAGCCCCGACGGCTGCGGATATGGCCGCCACCTTCCGGGTGTCGGCGCCGAGGGCGGAGGCGAGGGAGAGCCCCTTCTCCCGCTCCGCCTCCGTCACCTTCTTCACCTCCTCCATGATCGCCTCTTCCTTGAGGAAGTTGGTGTTGATGTCCCCCCGCCTGAACCTCTCGTGCCGGAGGACCGCCAGGTGGAAGTTTATGTTCGTCTTGACGCCGGTGACGATGTACTCGTAGAGGGCCCGCTCCATCCTCGCTATCGCCTCGTTCCTGTCCCTCCCCATGGCCACCACCTTCGATATCATCGAGTCGTAGTAGGGCGGGATCAGGAACCCGGCGTAAACCCCGCTGTCGACCCTTATCCCGGGGCCGCCGGGGCTCCGATACCTCTTGATCCTCCCCGGGGATGGGGCGAAGTCGTTGAGGGGGTCCTCGGCGTTGACCCGGCACTCGATCGCCCAGCCGCGGATCTCGATCTCGTCCTGGGAGTAGGCCAGGGGCTCTCCGGCGGCGATCCGGATCTGCTCCTTCGCCAGGTCGACGCTCGTCACCATCTCGGTGATGGGGTGCTCGACCTGGAGCCTGGTGTTCATCTCCAGGAAGTAGTACTCTCCCTTCGAGTACATGAACTCCACAGTGCCCGCGGACCGGTAGTCTATCGCCTCCGCCGCCCGGACGGCGATCGATCCCATCTCCTCCCGGAGCTCCGGGGTCATGATCGGCGAGGGCGACTCCTCGATCAGCTTCTGGTGGCGCCTCTGGATCGAGCACTCCCGGTCGGAGACGTAGATCGTCTTTCCCTTGGAGTCGGCGAGGATCTGAAACTCGATGTGCCTCGGCTCGGTGAGGTACTTCTCGATGTAGACGGTCTCGTCGCTGAAGGCGGACCTGGCGATCGACCGGGCCGAGTCGAGGGCGGGGGCGAGGTCCTTCTCCTCCCATACGATCTTCATGCCGATCCCGCCGCCTCCGGCCGCCGGCTTCAGCATAACCGGGTAGCCGATCGCCTCCACCAGGTCCATCGCCTCAGCCGGGTCGCTGATCCCCCCCTCGCTCCCCGGGACTATCGGCACGCCGGCGCTCTTCATGATGTCTCTCGCGGCGATCTTGCTCCCCATTCTGTCGATGGAGCTGCTCGTCGGCCCGATGAAGACGACCCCATTCTCCTCGCAGGCCCGGGCGAACTTCGGATTCTCTGAGAGGAAACCGTAGCCAGGATGGATCGCCTCCGCCCCGGTCTCCGCCGCCGCCTCGAGGATCCTGTCGATCCGGAGGTAGCTCTGGGAGGCTGGGGAGGGGCCGACGAAGACCGCTTCGTCGGCGTACTTGGCGAAGAGGGCGTTCCTGTCGGCCTCGGAGTAGACCGCGACGGTGGATATGCCGAGCTCGCGGCAAGCTCTCATGATCCTTATGGCGATCTCGCCGCGGTTGGCGATCAGAATCTTCTGGAACATCGCCCCTGCTTTGGCGGACCGAGGCTAAAAACCTTTGGCGACCCGGAAAGGAGAAGTTAATAACCTTTCAACCCGAGAGGGGGGGCATGAAGCCGAGGGAGATGTCCAGAGAGGAGTGCGAGGAGCTCCTCGCCAAATCCAGGTTCGGGAGGATCGGCCTATCGACGGGGGATCGGCCTTACGTCCTCCCCATGTCTTACGTCTACGCCGGAGGCGTCATACTCCTCCATTCGGGGCTTGCAGGAAAGAAGCTCGATATGGCGAGGGCGAATCCTTTTGTCTCCTTTGAGGTCGACTCCGTCGAGGGGGGGAGGTGGAGGAGCGTCATCGCCTCCGGGAGGGTCCGCCTATCCTCCGACGCCGGGGCGAAGGAGAGGCTCTTTGATCTCTTCACCAGGGGGGAGATGGGGGGCCACGCCGGTAAGGCCTTCCGCCGGGAGGATATGGTGAAGATGCCGATGGTGATCTGGGAGATCGAGATCGAGGAGCTGACCGGTCGCGAGGGCGTCTGGTGAGGGGAAGGCCGGCCCCGGGCTGAAGAGAGGAGTGGAAGGACCGAAGGAAGGATCGAGGGAGAAGGACGGGCAACTATCGCATGACCGCCATCAAGTGGACGGAGAAGTACAGGCCGAGGAGGCTGAAGGAGGTCCTCGGGAACGGGAAGGCCGTCTCAGAGCTGGAGGCATGGGCCCGCTCCTGGGAGAGGGGGATCCCCGAGAAGAGGGCCGTCGTCCTCTACGGCCCCGCCGGGGTGGGGAAGACCTCCGCCGCCCTCGCCCTCGCCGAGGAGATGGGCTGGGACCAGATCGAGATGAACGCCAGCGACAGCAGGACCGCCGCCGCCATCTCGAAGGTGGCGGGCGCCGCCGCGAGGATGATGACCTTCTCCGGAAAAAAAAGGCTGGTCATCCTGGACGAGGCGGACAACCTCTACGGCTCTGCGGACAGAGGCGGCTCCGCCGCGATGCTGCGGCTCGTAAAAGAGGCCGACCAGCCGGTGGTCCTGATCGCCAACGACTACTACGGCCTCTCCAAGCCCCTCCGGGAGGGGACCCTGGGGATCCAGTTCCGGAGGATCACCAAGAGCACCGTCCTCTCGGCGCTCCGGGAGATATGCCGGGCGGAGGGGGCGGCCTGCACCCCGGAGCTGATCGAGGAGATCGCCGATATGGCGAACGGCGACCTCCGGAGCGGCATAAACGACCTCCAGGCCGCCCTGGAGGGGGCGAGGGAGGCAGGCGAGGTGGCGACGGCGGTCCGGGACGCCAAGAGTTCGATCTTCGACGGGGTCGCCAAGATCCTGAGGGGATCGAGCCTCGGCGAGGCCGTCCAGATCGCGTGGTCCCTCGACGAGAGCCCCGAGGACCTGGTCCACTGGATCGACGAGAACCTGCCCCTCGTCTACTCGACCCGCGACCTCGCCGCCGGCTACGAGAGGCTCTCCCGGGCCGACGTCTTCCTCGGCCGGGTCCGGCGGCGCCAGAACTACGGCCTCTGGCGGTACGCCTCCTTCATGATGACCGGCGGGGTCCAGGCGGCGAGGACGGAGAAGAAGGGGGGCTACATACCCTTCCGGCCGCCCGGCTACTGGCGGAGGATGGGCCAGACCAAGGGCGCAAGGCAGGTCCGGGAGTCGGCGGCAAAGAAGATCGGCCGACACTGCCACATCAGCTCCCGGATGGCCAAGGGGGAGATGATGGGGCTCTTCGGCCTCCTCCTCAAAGATCCGGATACGGGGCCGAAGGTGGCGGCCCTCCTCGACTTCACCGTCGAGGAGATCGCCCTCCTACTGGGGACGAAGCCGACGACCAAGAAGGTATCGAAGATCCGCGAGGCGGCCGAGAGGATCCTCGAGGAGGAGAGGGTCTCGGAGATTGAGGTCGCCTGGGGCGGCGCCAAAAAGCCGGAGAAGGCCGAGAAGAGGGAGCGGCCTCGAAGGCAGGATAAGAGCAAAAAAGAGGCTCTCGACGAAGACGATCTTGGGGCGGGCTCGAAGGGGAGGGATCGAGAGGATGAGAAGGCTGAGCCGGTTAAGGAGGCCGAATTGGGGGGGCCCTCCGACCAAGGCGCCGAGCCGATGGAGCCGGAGAAGGACGACCGCCAGAGGTCCCTCTTCGATTTCTGAGCGGGAAAAACATTTACCAGGAAAACGGCGTATTGCATACTGGTTTTCATGATTCCAGCGCGATCCTCGCCCCAAGGATCAGAGCTGTTTTTACGAAGAAGTTTGGGGAGTTCCGAGATTATCTAAGGAGGCCCCTGAAGGGATCGACTCAGTATCGAGGCTCGTCCTCCTGGCCGGCGCCGTCCAACTCCCCAATTCGCTTGGTTATTTTCTGACCCCAGACACTGAATCCTCAAAGAAGCCCAAAGGGGGATGATCTACGGATAAAGCTGCAATTAGCCAACAAAGATATATATTTCTCTGAAACAGTACAATTTATGAGTCAACTTAATAGACGTGTCTCACATCCTGTGGTCAAGAGTGGTGATTTATATTTTAATAGTAATAAATATTTAAATGCTATAAAATGTTACGATAAGGCAATTCAAATGGACAAGAACAACTTAGATGCTTTAATGGGCAAAGGACTTGTTTTAAGGGAAATTGGAAAATATATGAAAGCTATTTCATGTTTTAATCAATATCTAGAATTGAGCAAAGAACCTTATCAGAAATTTGAAGGGCTTTCTGAGAAAGGGTATACATATATCAGCTTAGGAATGTATAATGATGCCATAGAGTGTTTTGACAAATGCCTGGCTATAGAGAAAATTACATCTAGGGTGCTAAATGCTAAAAGTGTTATTTTTAACGCTAAGGGTCTTGTTCATCATTCTATGGAGAATTTTCGGGAAGCTATTCGATTATATGATAAGGCACTTGGTGCAAGGAGGGATAAGGATCTTGCCTATGTTCTGGCAAATAAAGGAAATGCGTGCTATGATTTAGAGATGTATGATGAAGCCCTTGAGAGCTATACTAGGGCCCTAGCGTTGAATAATAATGTGACAAATGCCTTAATAGGTAAGGCAAAGTACTACAAAAAATGGGGAAAAGAGGGAGAGGCCAAAAAATTTTATAAAAATGCGTTAAATATTGATCCTAATTTCGTAGCTCTTAGTTGCATGTCCGATGGCATATCACTACACTTTCACTCTAAATGTGATAAAGCTATTCGGGTTTACGACAAAATAATTGATCTAATGTCTATGTATTCAATATCACCACAATATATATCACTTGTATACATAAATAAGGGTTTAGCACTTTTTTCAATTGAAAAGTACAATGAGGCAATAAACAGCTTTGATGTTGCTATTGATACTGATTCTACATATTATATATTAGCTTTGATCGGAAAAGGGGCTGCTCAGGATAAGTTGTTAGATCAGCATTCAGCAATCGATTCCTATAATGAAGCTTTAACACTTGATGAAAATTTTGAAATAGCATCAATAAATCATATTATATATATGTATGTTGATGATAAATACAATAGAGCCACCCACTTTCCAGCATATCTCAATAATTTAGTTAGCAGTATTACACTTAACATGAAATTAAAATATACTAATCCGAAAACGATTAATAGGGTAGATCCAGATCTCGAAGATATTGCATTAAATGGCTATCACGAGAAAGAAATATCACAGGAACACCTTCAAGAGGTTAAAAGATATGTCTTCGAAGTAGGTTATTGTAGGTGAAGAGATTATAAATGCTTACTTGCAATCCCTATACGAAAATGGCAAAATAAAGCAGTTCCAGTGGGTCTCTAAGAACAATGCAATTTCGCCGTATGATTTTTATATAATAACTACCAATAATGAACGAATCAATGTTGATGTAAAGTCTACAAACGGGGAATTTGACCGTCTATTCCATATATCTTATGGAGAATTAAAAACAATAGTTTTAGGCCCTGAACGATACGATATCTACAGAGTTTATGAGCTAAATAATGCTAACGCAAAACTCAGGATTGCAACTGACATAAGGTCCTTCGCTTCAGGAATATTGGAAATCTTAAAAGGCTTACCTGAAGGTGTTGTGGCGGACGGTGTGTCAGTTGATACTTCGCTTCTGAAGTTTGAACAAGAAATCATGATTCAAAAGTAGTCAAATTGGCATATTATTGAGATTAGAGTAGCCGCCCAAGATGCAGTTGCTCGCGCCCTCGCCTTGAGAAACGTTGAAAAATGGGGGCGAGGGCAGAAGGCTCGCTGGTAGATTCGAGCCTCAATTCCGCTTCGAGCGTCTCCTGAGGCAGATATCGGCCTTGCCCCAGGAGACGATAAGCCGCCTTTTGTTCAATCGCCTAAACGATCGCAAACTCCGCGGTCAAAAAGCCTTCGAAGGCCTCGGGCGCATAGAACTTCATCCTGTACCCGCCCCGGGAGGCGACGTTCTCGGGATCGCCCCTCTGGCGCTGGTCCCACTGGATCGCCTTCGCCGCGCCGCCGAACTCGATGACCGGCGTCTTGAATCGCCAATTATCGGGGCTTGTCCTGTAGTAGGATCTCCACTCGCCGTCCACATCCTTCTCGATCTCGTAGTAAGCCCCTACGAGGCTCGCGCTCCCGGGGGTCACTTTTCTCAGGACGAACTCGACGGTCTCGCCCGGCGCGTACTCCCCCTTCCTGGCCGCGAGGGTCAGGCCGGCGTATGCCGCCTCGGCCTCCGAGGTGTCGGTGACGGGGACGGGGCCTGCGGGGTCAGTGTCTGTGCCGAACCAGATCACGGCGTAGTCGCCGTCGATGGCCACCCCCATCGCCTGCCAGACCGTCCCGGCGAAGATGCCTCGCTGGAGGATGGTGTCTCTGTGGGCGGCGCTATTCTTCCACTCGCCCATGGCGGACGAGGGTGTCGCCCCCTGACCGCTCCAGTATGCGACCTCGTAGCCGTTGCCGGTGTAGCTCTCGGTGATCTCCCGGGGCTTGCTCCACATCGCCGATGCCTGGGCGCTTCCGGTGTAGCAGACCGCCGTCCAGT
>Ga0334882_1003671_pt1 | contig 13791 bp, 14 predicted proteins | sample GraSluR1_MG_5_FD_207226 | JGI IMG/M metagenome (GOLD analysis project Ga0334882, IMG submission 207226) | Sludge microbial communities from methane-producing bioreactor in Wageningen University, Netherlands - Granular Sludge_15_04-R1 | ecosystem: Engineered > Bioreactor > Anaerobic >... | reverse complement strand
GTATCTATTTATCTCATGCTCGTCAGTTATGTACTTAAAAATCAAATCATTGGGATGTATGAGTTTTGGGTAAACCCTTGTAATTTCACACGTAATTTTGTATAGTTAACGCATTCAATTCCCATTTAAATTACACAGTTCCAGGAGGATTCGATGAACACCAATTTTAGGCATAGTTTCACAGACTTTGCCAAAACCATCCTGATCATATTTATGGTGTGTTTGACAGTAGTCATTTTAGCCAACCCCTCTGTTTTAGCACTTCAGGGTGTTTCTGCCAGCACCTCTAAAAAGGTACCAGAAAGCGAAGTCACGCTTGATCCAATTCCAGACGGCCCTGGATTCATCATGCTCAGTCCATTTGACTTCAGGCCTTACTCATTAACTACTCCATGGGCTTTCGATTATATGCCATACCTTTACAACCCAAGTACGGAATATGATGCTGTTTTGGAGGCTGGATTGACCCTTCCGCATGGTGCAACCATCACGAAAGTGACACTATATTACTATGACAATTCAGCCATAAACATGTCTTTGGCTTTAGATCGTTCAGAAATAGATGGATGGGTCTTCCGGGTAGCTACGATTGAAACGACAGATGCACAACCTGCTTTTCGATCTATTTCTGTTCCAACAAACACAAATTACAATGTTGTGGATAACAGAATATTTAGTTACTACCTTGAGCTAGTGCTACCTGCAAACGGTTTATCTCATCTTGAGCTCATAAATGTACGCATCGACTATGCATATAACAGCGACCTGCCGTTGGTGATCAAGTAATCCGGAGTGTGTTAGTTTTTGTTGCTCCAATCCGCTTTCCTCAGGTAAAATAGCGCATACAGTGCCTGTAGCTCAATGGCGGAGCAGGCGGCTCATAACCGCTTGGTTGAAGGTTCGAATCCTTCCGGGCCCATTTGTTATTTAATATTCTCTATTTCTTAAGAATTAATCTCACCTCTCTACACATTGCACAACTTGTTTCTCCTATAAAAAAACTTGTCAGGATGTCAGCTGGAATTCTGATCTTCATCATGGTCTAGAATGCTTTCCCTATTAAACCGCCTTTGCCGTTTTCAATTTTGCAAATGGAGATGAGAGTGGGGTTTATGAAAAAAGGAACTCCTGTTGATTTTTTTGAAGATTTTTTATATAGTAGATATACAATGAGATTTTTCAATTACTCGCCAGACAAGTCACTTTTTGAGGTGAATTCCGTTTGTTAGTATGTGTCTGACATTTACAGCTAAAAAAGAAAGCCGAGTACCATGATTACCATCCGTGATTACACTGAAAGGGATACGGAATCTGTTGGAAAGCTGATTGCCGATACCTACTCCAAATTTAACCTTGCGCATTTATCTCCAGAAGAAATCAAATTGGCTCTTGGTCCGTTTCAGCATGCATGGTCGCAAGATGAGTCGCACAAAGCAAAAATTGCTGATGTTATCAGATCTGAATGGGTGTTTGTGGCAGTCGATAACGAGAAGATTGTTGGGGTTTTGCGCGGCAGGAAGCAAAGGTTGGCGAGTTTATTTGTCCATAGCGATTACCACCACCAAGGGGTTGCCAGGCAGCTTGTGGAGAGCTTTGAACAAGAGTGCCAGAAATACCCTTCCATGGTAATCCGTCTATCAGCTACCGTATACGCGATCCCATTCTACAGAAAGATGGGTTACAAGAAATCAACCGGATTAAGGTCGGGTTGGAGTTTTGATTATCACGGTTTGCCGATGCAGCCTATGCGGAAGGTTCTAAAAACTAAATAATTCTTCTCAATTCACCTCTTACTATTAGTACCTTTTTTTCGATTTTTTTTGCCATAATGTTGCCATAAGGGAGAAATTTCCTTTTCGAATAATTTTGAACTGTCGCAAAAGTAATTTATCGAAATCAGACACAACTGAAAAATACGCTTGTTCAGTACAAATGTTTGTAATAGTGTACATATTTTTGCTTGTTTTTTATAAGCAGGTTATAGTCAATCAACTACCCCCCTTGCGCCTGAAGAAACCTGATTTTTCTTCAAAGGTTCCGTAAGGTTTACAACAAGAGAGAAAAATTTATGAAAACAAAAAATGCAGTTTCAGTTGCACTTTCTATCACAACATTTCTTTTTATCTTCATCGGTTGGGGCAGCGCCTCAGCCAATACCATCAATTCTCAAATCCAGAACAGCATTTTATATGTCAAGCCAGCCGTAAGCGGATTAACGTGCTCTTCCTGGGCTGACCCCTGTGAGCTCCAGGCCGCCCTCGATATCGCGACAGATGGTGATCAGATCTGGGTAGTGGAGGGCACTTACAACCCCAGTGTCCCTGCTGGTCGTGAAGCCACTTTTCAGCTAAAGACTGGCGTTGCTATTTACGGTGGCTTTCCAGATACTGGCGACCCGACCTGGGAGCAGCGAGATTGGGAGACTAATGTCACTACCCTGAGCGGTGATATTGGAATCGAAGGCGACAACTCCGACAACAGCTACCACGTGGTCACAGGCAGCGGGGTGGACACCACCGCCATTCTGGACGGCTTTACCATCACTGCTGGTAATGCCAATATGGGACCTCTTGATGATAGTCGCCGTGGTGGCGGCATCACTAATGTGACTGGCAGTCCCACCCTGAGCAATCTCATCTTCAGTGGTAACACTGCCTATGATGGGGCTGGTATGGCAAACTTTGACAGCAGCAGTCCAATCTTGACCTCTGTCACCTTCTCCAGCAACACCTCATTGGTGAATGGTGGCGGCATGTCAAATCGGAATAACAGCAGCCCCATCCTTGACAATGTAACCTTTAACGGCAATTCAGCAGTAAATGCCGGTGGTGGCATGTTCAATTTTTTCCAAAGTAGTCCCATCCTCAATAATGTTGTATTTAGCGGCAACATAGCCGATGATCCGTATGACGATCCATATAGTGACGATGGAAAAGGTGGGGGCATGTACAACCAGCAATTCAGCAGTCCCGTCCTCACCAATGTCACATTCGACAACAATTCGTCCGAGTGGTTTGGTGGGGGGATGGTTAACGATTTCGATAGCAGCCCTATTCTGACTGAAGTTACTTTCAGCAACAACTCGGCCATTCAATTGGGTGGTGGGATGGTTAACGTTGATAGCACCCCCACTCTGACCGACGTCATATTTACCGGAAATTTCATCGATAATGATTGGGGTGTTGGCGGTGGAATGGCGAATTCAGGGAGTAATGCGATATTGATCAATGTTACCTTCTCAAACAACATCGCCCTGGATCAAGGTGGGGGGATGTTAAACTTTGATAGTAGCCCTAGCCTTACGAATGTCACCTTTAGTGGTAACAGTGCCACCAGTTATGAAGGCGAAGGCGGGGGTCTGTTCAACTTTGGTTTCAGCAGCCCTACGCTCACAAATGTGACCTTCACCGGCAATTCAGCAACGCTTTACGGTGGCGGGATGTCGAGTTGGGAAAATAGTTCTCCCATAATTACGAATTCAATTTTTTGGGGCAATACCCCTGACCAAATTAACAATGCTCCTCTAAGTACAAGCACAATTACCTACAGTAATGTCCAGGGTAGCGATGTTTATCCCGGCATGGGTAATATCAACCAAGACCCGCTTTTGGGTCCGCTGGCAGACAACGGCGGTTTCACGCAAACGCACGCCTTGGGAGCTGGAAGCCCTGCCATTGATGCAGGCGATCCAACAAACTGTCCCGCTTCCGATCAACGCGGCTTCCCCCGCCCGATCGATGGGGATGGGATCGATGGACCGCGTTGTGATATGGGAGCCTACGAGGCAGAATTGAAAGTGTTTGATTTTTCAATTTACCTGCCGCTGACTCTAAGATAATAGTCCTGTTTCAGATAGCACGGAATGTGTTCTTGTCCGCTTGGTACCATCTGGTAAGAACACATTTTATGTTTTATCGATTATTCGTCTGCTCCTGGAAGAATTCCCACATCAAACGGGTGGCGTTGATCTCGTGGGTGGTTTTGCCGGTGATGCCTTCGGGCAGGTCGCTGCCGCCCGGCCAGGTGTGGCCGCCATCGCTGATGGTGTAGAATACCACTTCTGTCCCTGCCTCGCAGCCCTCGTAACGTACGCCGCGCACGGGGTCCTTATCGAGGAAAAGCGTTTCGTTGAGGTCGCAGCCATTCAATTGCGCGTAGTCTTCTACAAATGTGGGGATGTATGGGAAATCGATGGGGAATCGCTCTGACGGTCCACCCTCGAAAGGCACGATATTATCTGCCTGCCCGTGGAAAAAGATGCCCGGCACTCCCCCCGCGCACTCACTCAGATCCACCAGGTAGGCGCCCGCCACGCCGCCGATAGCAGCAACACGCTCAGACAGGCTGCAAGCCAACCTGAGCGACATGCCTCCGCCGTTGGAGAGCCCACTGACGTAAATTTGGTCGGGGTCGATGGCGTACTCCGCGCTCAGTTTGTCAATCAGGTCTATGAAATATTGCAGTTCAATTTCAACCGCGCCGGGGTCTTCAGCCGTGCGGGTGACGCGCCAGCGTTTGGGGATGCCCAGCCCGGAAGGATAGACCACGATGAAGCCTTCCTCATCCGATATCTGGTTCCATTGGCTGACTTCAGCCTGGTTAGCCGGCCACTGCGCAAAGCCGTGAATGTTGATCACCAACGGCACATTATACGCGCTGGCAAAGTCGTAAGACTCGGGTACATACAACAAGTATTCTCGCTGCTCCCCGGAAGAAACCAGGCCTCCGTTGCTTCGATCGGCGATATTCCATGTGACCAAGCCTGCAAGTACAAGCCCTCCAAGAACAGCAAAAATGGTAAAAATGACTTTTAAGACCTTTTTCATACAAACCTCTCGATGAATTTACATAATCTTACCAGTTCAAATAGCTTGCTGCGAAATATGTGGTGAATCTGTTTTCTGTAGCACATCAATGAGCTTGAAAAAAAGATGTTTGCCTTTGCACCATACGATCTGGATTGCTTAAGAAGACCGGCGTGATCAGACACGAAGCCGAATACCTGGAGGTGAGTTGTAGAGTACAGTCAGAAGAAAGAAAATATCAATCAGGTTCTGCACACTTACGTTTCATAATGATCAAAGACCAACCTTGAAAAGGCTGGTCTTTGTGAGATTTGTTATTAAGTTTATCCCAGGGAGATTTTAGTTCAACTTTAGTGGAGTTGTCAAACAGGTTTCACTTTCCGCAAAGGTAGCGATTGGTGCCCTTGCAACCTTGCCGTTATAGTTTACAGCAAGATTCAGGTTCATGTTTTTTGGCAACCAGACGCCAATAAAGCCATTATCCATCATTTCCAAATCTTGATCCAATATCACGGTGCCTTTGGAATCGGTAATCAGAACATGAACAATTACATTCACCAATTCTCCCCTGCAACCGCTGAGGCTGTGAAAACCACAAGGGTGGCTTGAATTCTCATAAGGGGCGAAAGAAAGATAGAAACTATCTTTGGGAACTTCCAGAACAACCTTGCTTTTTCCATCCTGAAGTGTCAGATGTTCACCAGTAATGGACGAGCTCAATTCCTTTGGTTCGTCAATATTGCTATCCAACGCTTTGACGACTTCTTTAACGTCCAAACCTGAAAGACCATATTGCGCTAAAAATGCAGCTTGAGCTCTTTGGGTTTGAACTGGGCTCAAAGCAATTATGAGTGTTATCAGTAATCCTCCCAAAATCAACAAAAATCCTTTATTTTTCTTCATAAAAAATACTCCTTTCTCAATGCATCATTGTTATCGCGGTGCAATCACGTTTTTTATTCAAGATCCTTCAGAATCTGTTGGAATTGTGCCTGGGTGATTTCGCCTCTCGCATATCTGCTTTTCAAAATCTCCCGGGCAGAAAACGTTGGTTGTTCACCATTCCGGTGCCTGGGCCACAAAAACAAGCCTTGTGACGCCAGAACCACCAGCACAATAAGGGCAATCCAAAACAAGATCATTCCACCAATCATGCCTGCTCCCATCACTCAAGCTACACTAACTTCCTAAGTCCGATAAAATTTGTTGGTACTCTTCCCGGCTTATCTCTCCCCTTGCATAGCGAATAGCTGCCACCTCGCGGGGTGGTAATCCGACCGTATCCTGAGTTTTCCTCTGTGTGTCGTGCGAGTCTACACGTTGGATCGATGTTACTGCCAGCCAAATTAGTCCGATAATTATGGCAAGAACAAATACCAGGCCGATCACCATTCCAATCCATCCAAAACCACCATAACCAAACATCATCTCTACCTCACCTTCTGACAGCACTTGTCAATTTAGTAATTGGATTTGTATGGTATGAGATTATCGCATGAGGATGAAGTTGCGACAAAGCAGATGTAAATTTTTTCTAAAGATTTGTTCCAGATCGGATTGGCAGCGCAAAACTAAAAGTGCTGCCCTTTCCTTCACCGCCGCTTTCAGCCCAAATCCTTCCATTGTGGGCTTTCACCAAAACCTGCGCGATCGTTAATCCGATTCCACTTCCCCCACTGGCACGTGCCCTGGATTTATCCGTGCGGTAAAAGCGATTGAATACTAAAGGGATCTGCTCGGGCGAGATACCGATGCCAGTATCCGAGACTGAGATTACAACTTCGGATTTTTCCCTGAAGGCACTAATTTTCACTTTCCCGTTGGGTTGTGTAAATTGAAGAGCATTTCCTGCCAAATTTGTCAGAACTTGCAGAATACGATCCTTATCGACAAAAATTTCGGGCAGATCGCGGGCGATGTCAACCTCGAACTGAATGCCTTTATCTTCGAACTGTCTCCCAAGGTTGCCACGAACGGTCTCAATTAAACTCGAAATTGATACACGGGTCGGTTTTAACTGCAATTCACCCCCTTCAACCCGGCTTAGTTCTTGCAGATCGTTTACTAAACGCTGTAACCGCTCAATTTCCTTATTGACCTTGTGAAAAATATCCGGATCAGCCGGCAAAACTCCGTCTATCAATCCTTCCATGTAACCTTTGATGGCCGTCAGCGGAGTGCGGAGCTCATGGCTCACATCGCCGATCAACTGTCTGCGCATGATTTCGGTCTTTTCAAGCCTCTCAGCCATCTGGTTGAAACTGAGAGCTAGTTGATCCAATTCATCCATTTGGTCAAAATTCAATCTCGGAGAAATTTCCAGCCGGTCCTGGTATTCTCCTTCGGCAATCCGGTGGCTGAGTTTCATCATGCGCTGGACTGGGTTGACCACCTGTTGGCTGATAAGAAAACTGGCAATCATCGCTGCGATTAGCGCGGCGATTGCGGCAAAGGAAAGTCCTTCGTTGACCGATGCTGTGTAACTCTCAAACAATTCCTGTTCTAACGCCTTACCATCTCCCATTGTATTCTGACCAGACATCATGGCAGACATGCCCCCAAGGTGTCGGTCGAATGCTGCTGGGAAAGATAAGCTGGTGGCAGTTGCCAGAACGACCAAACCCACCAGTACGACCAACGTATAAGAAAGAAACATCTTCCAAACGAGCTTTGAACGCAAAAATCTCAACATAAGTTCACCCTCTGTCTTCGAAGCGATACCCTATCCCGCGTATAGTCTCAATCAGCTCGACATCACCCAGCTTTTGTCGGATATGACCGATGTGCACATCGACCACCCGTGTGTCTCCAACAAAATCGTATCCCCACACTTTCTCCAGCAACTGCTCCCTGCTTAATACCATGCTCTGGTTTTGAGCCAGTACAACGAGTAAATCAAACTCAATAGCTGTGAGATCAATCAGTTGCTGGGTTAGCCACACCCGCCGCTCTGAGAGGTCGATTCGCAGGTGGGCAAAAGTAAGGATGGAAGCTCCCTCAGCACTACCCGCTCCTCCCTGGAGTCGCCGCAGGGCAGCTTTGATGCGGGCAATCAACTCCCGTGGACTGAAAGGTTTGGTTAGATAGTCATCAGCCCCAACAGAGAGCCCTACAATCTTGTCAGTTTCCTCTGTTCGAGCGGTCAGCATGATCACATACACGTCCGACTCCCGGCGCAGGTGAGTCAACAATTCGATCCCATCCATGCCTGGCAGCATGACATCCAAAATGATAATGTCCGGCTTAAAGGATTTCGCGGCTTTCAGCCCCGAAGGTCCATCATTCGCAGAAAGATACTCGAATCCTTCTGCCTTTAAATACGCGGTTACAACGGTATGAATCGAAGGTTCGTCATCAATTATCAGAATTCTGGCATTAGCCATGTTTGCCTCCCGGAATTCGGTTGATAATTTATTTTACAATCAAATAGGGATCACTCATTGAATGATCCCTACAAGCCGAATCCCGAAGTCATCACTTATATTCTTCGATGAAAGTACCATGCCAGGAGTGGAAAAAAACCTCCCCGCTAAAGCCATTTACACTCAGCATGCCTGTCACTTCGTCGTTCTCCAAAATTTCAATGGTGTAGTAGCCATAGAAAGCTTCCACATCGTCTGCGGCTTCAGAGCCTGGAAATTCGCGGTCAAGGAAATTCTGCGCCAACCGGAGAGCCTCTTGGGGGGTAACAGTCATAGTGCTATAAGTTTCCGTGTCGTAGGTTTGATACCAACCCATCATGCCACCCATCATCCTACCTCCGTTACCCATATGACCATATTTCAAATTCCACATCATGTTAGGACCATACTCCGGGAAAACGGCCTTAGTCGTTGGGTCTACAAGCAATTCCATTGCCCCGATGCCGGTACTCTTTTCAACAATCTGCACATAAGCATGATTATCAAACAACATTATTTCCCTGACTTCCAGGTCAGCATTGCCTAGATCTTGTAAATATTGCTCTACTGCGTCTTTTGCTTGCTCGATTGTGAACGGTTCAATATTGGTTGTCCTATTGGAAAAATAGCCACCCATCATGTTTCTGTTATTCCCTAAAGCCGAATAACCCGGGTAATCGAAATATCGGTCCATCATCGTGAATGGTCTGAAATAGCCCCATCCGCTTGTTCCCCTCCCCACAAAAAATCCTATTCCAAAGAACAGAACACACAGGAAGATTCCTGCAATAACCAAAAGTGCGATAGCTGATGATTTTTTCATCTCAATCTCCTTTTAAATCAGTAAATTTTTCTATAATTACCTTACAAGAGGTATTTAAAGGGGTAATGAAGCATATCTAAAGTTTGTGTAAAGTCCGGTTTGTTTCATTCAGAATCAAAGGTTGGTTTAACTATGAAGCAAGGTAAGCAGGTCGGTTCTCGAACCCGATTTTTTGTCTATTCGTAGTTCGTAGGGCGGAATCCGCTTCCGTTACGGACTCCGCCGAATATGATCTGTTTTTCGAACGGCGGAGTGCCCAAAAGAAGGGCATTCCGCCCTACAGATACGATCTGTTTTATTTCTGTCATCGCGAGCGTAGCGTGGCGATCTGCTTCTCATGGCATAACTGGAGACCTACTGCTCAGTCCAATCCGTCTTCGCTATTTCAAGTCAAAGCAGAAAACAATTTGCATCATTTGCACTGTTTGCACTGTTTTTTGATAGTGCAAAGATGCGTTTTGACTGCAAATACTTTTTTTGTTGTTAATGTGCCAGGTTGCAGATGGAATAAAGCCAGAATAGTATAGCACATATGTTCTACTATTTCAAGGAGGAATGACCTCATAACCGTCCAATTCTTGGCGAGAACAAATACCTCATAGCCCATAGGGATGGAAGCTAGTAGGGCGGAATCCGCCTCGGTTGCGGACTCCGCCGATTATGGCATTGATCTGAAACGGCGGAGTGTCCAAAACAAGGGCATTCCGCCCTACAGTTTTTTCGAAGGCCAAGACAGGAGGCCAGTACGAGTATCGTATCCGGCTTGTTTTTTATAGGGGATATGTGCCATACTCCCCCGCTTCTTGCATTAGTAATCCAGATTGGGATGGAATGGCAGCCATCCCCCACATTCGAAAGCTCTTTCTTCTTAGATCCAGCTCTGTGCCTTTATAATTGTGCTATACAAAAAGGGTATTTTCGAAACAAAATCTGATAAACTGACGAAGTTATAAGTAACAAGAGGAGAATATTATGAGGAAATTAAGCACCACTAGCATTTCAGTACTTATTACCTATCTTGCCATGATTATTGTCAACGGTCTCGCCAACGCGCTGCCGATCAACGGCATGATTACCGGGGATATCTCAGATTCTTATCCCAATCTTTTCGCTCCAACGGGCATTACCTTCACCATCTGGAGAGTAATCTATATTTTACTGGGCTTACACTCCCTCTATCAACTCGGTCTCTTCCGTAAGGAAGGCGAAGAAGTCAAGACTGCTCTATTGAAAGAGGTTGGCAGCTTATTCGCTATCTCATCCTTGGCAAATGTCGCCTGGATCTTCGCCTGGCACTACAAGAACATCTTGTTGTCCTTGGTTTTCATGCTGATCATCCTGGTTAGCCTTGCCCTGATCTACATCCGTATCAACAAAGAGCAGTTGACCGCCAGGGAAAAAACCTTTATTCGTCTTCCCTTCAGCGTCTATTTTGGCTGGATCACCGTGGCAACCATCGCCAACGTCACAACCCTTTTGGTAGACAAGCTCGGTTCCCCTGTGAATTTACTGGGTATTTCAGAGGTTGTTTGGACTATCATAATTCTGTTGGTTGGCTTACTGATCGGTGTCATAACCACGCTGAAGCATCGTGACGTTCCTTATGGCTTGGTAATCGTCTGGGCATATATCGGTATCCTGATCAAGCACCTGATGGATAAGCCCTTACCAGATGGCTTCAACTCGCAATATCCAGCTATTATTGCCACACTGATCATCAGCCTGGTTGTGCTAGCGGCAACCCTGGTTTTCAGCCAGTTGAAAGCAAAAAAACAAAAATAAGTAAAGAACACCTGGAATGCAAGCGGGAGAGTACTTAGGTAGTCTCCCGCTTTTTCGTCTCTCAGTAGGGCGCAATCCGCTTCGGTTGCGGACTCCGCCGTACACAATCTGTTTTATTTCTGTCATCGCGAGCGTAGCGTGGCGATCTGCCCTTCATTGAATAACTGGAGACCGGACGGTCAGAAGCCTTTCACGGTCTGGAGACCATGAAAGAACAAGAGGAAACAAATAGACACTCTCCCCCGTTACACGGACCCTCTCTCGAGAGAGAGCTTTACCTTGGATTTTCCCTAAGGGCTGCCTGCATGCCGGAGGCTCGGAGGGTCGCCTATTTTCTGATCAAGGCAACTTGATAGGGAAAGAGCTCTGCGGTCATAATGCCAGCTGCCACGGCAGGATCGTTTTTCATGATTGACAGGGCTTCTTCCTCAGATGTAACCTCCAAAATCACGATGCCGAAGGTATTTTCATCCTCTCTCCCCGAGGTCTTTCCGACCAGGATCAGCTTGCCTTCCCGAAGCAGATCCTGTAATTTTGCGAAGTGCCGGGAGACGATACCTTCTTCTTTTTCCGTCCAGTTCTCCGGCTGATAAAGTGTGGGTATCAACTTCAGAACATATATAAACTGTTTTTTCTCGTTTGCCATGTTATATCGTCTCCGTTTTCATGTTGTGAGTCTTTAAGTCGGGCTCACCAACATGGATAATTATAGCGGCTGCTGATTGGCGCATCGGTTTGTCAAAATTGTTGACTCGCTTTGAAAAATAGAACAAATGTGCTATTATTAAGGGCAAGACCTTTCCTGAAACGCTGTACCTTAACAACCACATAGTTTTTACAGTCAATTCGAGTTTTGGCGCTATTAAAAAACAGTGTAAATAGTGTAACCCTTACACAGGGCAGGAAGTGTAAAAACCCCAGCAGAGCTCATTAGAGAAACGTTCAAATCTGTATTCAATTTGTCTTGTGGAGATCGCTTCGCAAAAGAGCTCGCGATGACGGAACGGGACTAGCCGCGTTCCCTACGAAAAGAAGCTCTAACCCCCCCCCGGTACGTGCACCAATGTGGTCATCATTGACTGATGTAAGTTAAGTTCACTTGGTCCAGTTCGTTTTGTTCTGAACCTGACTTTCCTCATCAAACCTTAAACAAAGAAGAAATCATGTCTGGTGGACTCTTATAATATTCGCAAGTGGTAATGGAACTTGTAAGCAAAGGGGAGCTTCAATAGAAAGGCCTTTTGCCCAAGAAAAAATGCAGGAGTATGCGCAGTGATGAGTCAAACAGCAATTTTAGCAGGGGGATGTTTCTGGGGAATGGAAGCCCGTTTCCAGAATTTGAAAGGCATCCTTGATACCGAGGTGGGATATATCGGCGGCGATTTTGAAGATCCGACCTATCGGGAAGTCTGCCAGGATATAACCGGGCATGTGGAAGCCGTAAAAATCGAGTTTGAGGAGACCATCATTTCTTACAAAGAAGTGCTAAAGGCATTCTTTAACTTTCACGACCCAACCATTTGCGTTGAAAACTGCAGTTCGCAATCTTCTCAATATGGCTCCATCATTTTTGTGATGGACGAAGAGCAAGAAAAAATCGCCAAAGCGGTTTTGTCTGAAATCAAAAGTTCTGATAAATTCGAGTGTGAGGTAGTGACCGCGATCAGACCCAGTACAGCTTTTTACCTGGCTGAAGAGTATCATCAGGATTATTACAAAAAGCACAACCTGGTCGATCTCGAAGATTCCTGCTGTTGTTGAGGGATTATACTGCGCTTAAAGCAGTTATAATAGCAGCATGACAACAGATTCAGAAACCCCCAACGGGTCGAGGGAGAACCGCATCGCGATTTTGATCGACGGTGATAACGCCCAGGCCTCTTTAATTGAACAAATCGTAGTTGAATCGAGCCGTTATGGCAACGCTACGATTCGACGTATTTATGGTGATTGGACTTCCACCAATATGAAATCGTGGAAGGACACCTTAAATTCTTACGCCTTCCAACCTTTTCAGCAATTCAGCTATTCAGTTGGCAAAAATGCCACCGACTCGGCGATGATCATCGACGCGATGGATATTTTGCACTCAAACCAGGTGGACGGCTTTTGCCTGGTCTCCAGCGACAGCGATTATACGAGGCTGGCAACCCGCCTGCGCGAAAGCGGGAAACTGGTGGTGGGAATTGGCAAGAACCTGACCCCACGCGCCTTTGTTTCGGCTTGTGATGTCTTCATCTATACCGAGAACCTGGAACAGCGCGAACGTGAGAAGCGCCATACAGCTGCAAAGCAGTCAATGAGCAAGGAAGATCAGACCCTGATCGATAACATCCAGGATGCGATCGAGATGGCTGGCACCGATGACGATGGCTGGGCGAGGCTTTCGGAGGTAGGGACGGCGCTGCGGCGCATTGACCCTGGCTTTGATCCGCGCAGTTACGGCTCAAGACAGCTGGCAACCCTGGTGCGAAACAAGAAAACTTATTTCGACATCAAGAAGCTTCCAGGCAAGTCGATTGTGGTCGTTCGAATGAAGGACGAAGAATAATTAAAAAAAATGGGCGGGTTCAGCACCCGCCCGTTTTCAATTCCTTCTGGAAAAAGACTTCTAATCGTTTGCCGGGTATCCTGTGATTTCCTGGATCTCCTTGTATAACGGTGACAGGCGATCATACATCTTCAGGTAGATCCGATTGTAGAGTTCATCGTACAACTGATGGTTTTCCGGGTTTGGTTCAAAGATCTTGCCAATGCGGGTCATCTCTGAAACAGCTGTTTCAAAGGAAGGCTGCAAGTTCAAACCGACTGCCAGATCGATGGCAGCGCCAAGCCCGCTGGCTTCGTAGACATGCGGACGGCTGACAGGCATGCCGAAGATATCGGCAGTCAGCTGGAGGGCGGCATCACTCTGCGAGCCACCACCCGAAACACGCACCTCGGTAATAGGGACACGGCTGCGCTTGCTGGTGCGTTCGGC
>Ga0334882_1003666_pt1 | contig 13817 bp, 18 predicted proteins | sample GraSluR1_MG_5_FD_207226 | JGI IMG/M metagenome (GOLD analysis project Ga0334882, IMG submission 207226) | Sludge microbial communities from methane-producing bioreactor in Wageningen University, Netherlands - Granular Sludge_15_04-R1 | ecosystem: Engineered > Bioreactor > Anaerobic >... | reverse complement strand
GATACTTGATACACCATTAATTCATACAGGTGACGAAAAGCTTGATTATACTATAAACAACATGCTTATAGGCTTCCTCTCATATATTGCAGATAAAGAGAGGGAAAAAATAAGATCCAGGGTTAGAGAAGGGTTAAAGGCTGCAAAAAAAAATGGAGTTATACTTGGCCGGCCCAGAAGGAAACTACCCAAGGATTTCGAGAAATATTATAATAAATGGAAAGAAAAAAGCATTACAGCAGTAGAATTTGCAAAATTACTAGGCGTTAGCAGAGCCACATTATATAGATATATTAAGGACTGTCAATAACTCACCGCCTATAGAGGTGGGAACTTGTAACTCTGCTAACGATATTAGGTATCTCCCATCTCAAACACAGGTTATGATACGGTGATTGACTACACTGCAGCATAGTAAGTTTACTTACTACGCTCTTTGGAAGATTGTTCGATATATTCAATGCCTTTTCTCCAAAGATTTATTACTCCGATTCTATTTATTTACATGTTTTTGTACCTTTTATTATGAGTTTTAAAATTAATTTATATATTAGTAAACCTACATAAGATCCTATAATAGCTAATATAATGTGATCAATATCAGAAATTCCTAAGGGAAGAATAAGTTTTATTATTTCTATAAAGAAGCTTATACATAAAGCTATTTTGATAATATTTTTAAAATTGTTGTACATTTTAGAACAGAGTGGTAATAATATACCAGAGGTATGAATATTAATATTCTACCAAAAATATTATATAAAAATATAAAGATATTATTATTATGAAATGATATTATATATCCTATTATTGTCTTAAAAGGTATAATATTAACTGTTACACCTAAATATCCACCATTTAATCTTGCTATAGCAACCCATTGGGATATGTTTCTTCCTGGATTAATAGACACAAATATTAATGCTACAATATATATAACAAAACAGGCAATAAAAAATTTTTCACTTTTTTATTGTATGAATATGTCTCAAAATTAAATTCATCTGAAATGTTTTTTTGATCTCCAAAATCTTTAATTGCTAATTTTATGGATTTATTTTCACTATACCCCTTATTTATATAGTCATTTTTTAATGAATTTAAATGGTCAATAAATAGTAATTGTGCGCCCAGCAAAGGGTAATTAACCTAGCAGGTGGAAATCCTGTCTGAGTAAGGTCTAGCCAACCAACAGTAGCGAGTCTTGAGTTGTCATCAGTAATGGTGGGAGCTAAGCGTAGACAGCGAGAAAGTAGGGTTGAAGAGCTATTGAGCCTCGAAATTTTATACATCCAGATGGTTGACGTATTAATTACTGCGGAAAACAACATCACATAAGTCATAATGGCAAGAACTATGTGGCACTGCGGGGTCAAAGGGCCAATCATGCATTACACTATGGTTAATTATCAACTGGGGAGAGCCTGTTGTTTCTTGAGAATAAGTATGGCAAACGACAATAAAACGGAGAATGTCAAATGAATGACAGGCAGTCGGATAGTCTCATAGTACTGATGAGACTGGGTAATGCCAGTGGAGGGAAGGAGACTACATAATAACAATCTTTCTGAGGACACATCATCTGTACTCAGGGACAGGAGAAATGATGGAAACAAAATTAGAAAGAATAGCAGAAATATCAGCCCATACAAGAAGACCAGAATTTACTTCACTGTATCATCATATTAATGCTGAAATGCTTAAACAATGTCACAGAGAACTGGACGGGAAGAAGGCAGTAGGCATTGATAAAGTTACAAAAGCAGAGTATGAAGTAAATCTAGAAGAAAATATATCAAACCTAGTAACAAGACTAAAGAATAAGTCATACAAGCCGTTACCATCATTAAGAGTATTTATACCAAAAGGTAATGGTAAAATGCGACCGTTAGGAATTTCATCCTATGAAGATAAGATAGTACAATTTGCGGTTAAGAAAATACTGGAGGCAATTTATGAACCAAGATTTCTAAGAATTATGTATGGTTTCAGACCAAGACGTGGTTGTCATGATGCTATAAAGGAAGTATACAACAGAATGCATAGTGGAAAGATAAACTACATTGTTGATGCAGATATCAAAGGATTCTTTAACCATATGAATCATGAGTGGATAATGAAATTTTTAGGAGTGTACATAAAAGACCCCAATGTATTATGGCTGATTAAGAAATACTTGAAAGCTGGTGTAATGACCGATGGAGTATTTCAGGAAAGCATGGATGGTTCTGGGCAAGGAAATATAATGAGTCCAATAATAGCAAACATTTATATGCACAATGTTTTGATATTATGGTACAAGATTATTTTCTCAAAAGGAATTAAGGGAGATAGCTTCCTTGTAGTTTACGCAGATGATTTTATAGCAGGATTCCAGTATAAATGGGAAGCAAAGAAATATTATGAACAACTTAAGATAAGAATGGCAAAGTTTAACCTAGAACTTGAAGATAGTAAAAGTAGATTGCTTGAATTTGGCAAATATGCAGAAAGTAATCGGAAAGCAAGGGGAGAGGGAAAACCAGAAACATTCGATTTCTTAGGATTTACATTTTTCTGTGGAAGAAGTCGCAGAGGATATCCATGTATCAAGCTGCAAACAAGTAGGAAGAAATTCAGACAAAAGCTGAAGAATACTAAAAAGTGGCTATATGATAATAGAACTATGCCGGTTAAAGAAATGATAAAGGCATTAAATCTGAAATTGGTTGGGCATTATAGGTACTATGGCGTATCTTTCAATGGTAAGATGATAACAAACTTTTTGCATAGAGTACAGAAATTTCTATGTAAGACTCTTAACAGACGAAGTGATAAGAAAAGCTACTGCTGGGATGGATATACAGAAATGCTAAAGTATTATCCGCTAGCAAGACCAAAGATATATTTTAAACTGTTTTAACTGTGAATGTTATTATGAGGAGCCGTATGCGGGAAAGCCGCACGTACGGATTCTGTGAGGGGCTTACATTGTGAGGTGTAAGTCTACTCGACTATACTATAATATTTACAGATGCTATTACGACTTTGTAATTTATTATGACATACTGCTGTCATATTCAGTGTGATATTATATAAAAAATAAAAAGGTAATTATCCATATAAGGAGATGAATAAAACTATGGCTTATAAATTGAGGGAAGTAACAGTAAGAACGAATAATTCTGAAGAGGAAACAAAAGTAATTAGTGAAATCTGGGAAGATATTGTCAGTGGAAAACTACCCATTCTTTTTGATACCGAGCATATGTTTCAACAGGGCGTTTCTCCAGTTTCAAAATACAGTAATTATTCCAGTGATGAAAGTGGGGATTATGACCTTACAATAATGGCTGTAACAGCTGGCTTTTTTCGAAAAATGGAAACAGCAGTAAGTAAAGGCCTATATAAAAAATATGATGAAAAAGATGAAAGTGGAGAGATAGGTGCATGTACAAGAAAGGCATGGAAAAAAGTGTGGCTTGAACAAAAATCAGGCAATATAAAGAGAGCATTTACCCAAGATTATGAGAGTACCGTTCCCGGCGAATATACGAAAGATGGAAAACCACATTGTTATTTATATATTGCCATTAAGTAGAATAAAAAAAATAAGATTGTGAACATAGTACAAAGCTGACAAATTCCAATTAGTAAAGATTGTTTATATGCATTTAAGTAGAAAAGTAAAAAATAGAGGGAGGAGAACTATTGATATATGGGAGAAATTATATAATAAGGCGAAAGAGCAGTATTATCCTACAGATGTATCACCATTTATATATGCACATCATGTTGTTTGTGCTTTGGAGAGTGAAGATGGAAGAATATTTACAGGCTTTTGTATTGAAAGTTGTAGTGGTGTCGTATCACTATGTGCCGAACGAGTTGCTGCGCTTAATATATATAAACAGTGGACAAACTGTAATTAAAAAATTAATTGCTTTTTGTGACGAGCTGCCAACGGGTGTAAGTGGGATGCTATGTGGAGCGTGTAGAGAATTTTTGATGCAACTTTCACTTAAAAATAGAGATATAGAGATTATGGCTGATTATGAAAAACGTAAAACCATTCATTTAGAAGAACTACTTCCAAATTGGTGGGGAATGACGCAATATGAAAAAATTAACAGAGAATGATAAACTCTAATTTGAATTTGAGTAACATAAAATAGTAAATAGGAGAGGAAGTTTTATTATGGGAGAATTATCAAAACTGCCTAATATCGGAAAAGAAGTTGAAAGGCAGTTGAATGAAGTAGGCATATTTACTTATGATGAATTAAAAGATATTGGTGCGGAACAGGCGTGGCTGAAAATACAAGAAATTGATATTTCTGCATGTATTCATAGATTGCTGGCATTAGAAGGTGCAATTCACGGTGTTAAGAAAACAGCTTTACCACAGGAACGTAAAGCAAAACTAAAGGATTTTTATAATTGGCATAAACATAAATAGTAAATTTGTAGATGAGTTAAGGTATGGCTTCTAGTCAGGAATATTTAGATTTTATTATTGGACAATTAGATTTACTGAAAGGAAGATTAAAATGAAATTAGATGGCATTGGAATATTTGTTAGTGATATGAGAACTATGGTTGATTTTTATAAAAATATTCTTGGATTTGAAATTCATTGGGATGGAAAAGAACCAAATGTAATGTTAAAAAAAGATGGAGTATTGTTTATGTTTTACGGAAGAAATGATTTTGAAAAAATGACAAATAAACGATTCAATTATGTTAACGGTATAAATGGTCATTATGAGATTGCTTTAAGTGTTTCCAAACATGAAGATGTGGATTTAGCATATGAAAATATCATTTCTAAAGGAGTAGATTCCGTGATGAAACCAACAACAGAACCTTGGGGTCAAAGGACATGTTATATTGCAGACCCTGAGGGTAATCTTATTGAGATTGGTTCATTTAATAAATAAGTTCTAAATTTATGCTGCAGTTTGGAACTTATGATTATTTGTAAAATGTGATAATTATTTTTTATAAAAAGCAAGGGAGAATTTCAAAAAGATAAAGCAATGCAGAAAATATTGAGAAAATAAATGCTGCTTAATCTTTTAGACGGGACAAAATATAACACAAAAAGTCGGGAATAACCGCTTGAAAATAGATAAGATAGATTTACAAACAGTGGGATGATGATTATGGGATGGATTGAAGAAATTGGTGAAGCTATTAACTATATTGAGGAGAATATCACTGAAGAAATCACAATAAAAAATATTGCAAAAAGAACATTTATGTCTCCATTCTATTTCCAAAAAGGCTTTGCAATGCTTTGTGGTTTTACGGTGGGAGAGTATATCAGACAACGCAGGCTTACCATTGCCGGTAGTGAGCTTGTTTCTACTGATGAAAAAATAATTGATATTGCACTGAAATATGGCTATGCCTCACCTAATAGTTTCACAAGAGCTTTTACTCGATTTCATGGTGTCACACCTACTGCTGTTCGAAAAGATGGAGCAATGATTAAATCGTTTGCTCCTCTGAAAATCAAATTTTCATTGGAAGGCGGTTATATTATGGATTACAAAATTGTTGAAAAAGATTCATTTACTGTCATGGGCGTATCAAAGGTGTTTAAATATGATAGTGCAACTACAGAAATTCCACAGTTTTGGACAGAGCATTATCAAACAGGAAAGGAGAAATTTGTATGCGGAATGTACGGAGTATGCATAGATGAGAGCATGGGTTCAGATGAGTTTGAATATTTGATTGCAGACAATTATAATCCGTCTATAGAAATACCTACTGGTTTTGTTACAAAGATTATTCCTAAACACACGTGGGCTGTTTTTGTTTGCAAGGGCGAAATGCCGAAATCTCTGCAAGATGTGAACAGAAAAATTTTTTCAGAATGGCTGCCTAATTGCAAGGATTATGAAATTGCAGCAGGTTATAATATTGAAATGTACACCAATATAGATGATTACCCACAAGGTAATCAAGATGAAAACTACTACAGTGAAATTTGGATTTCTGTTAAGAAAAAATAACTACGTAGAAGAGCATAAATAGTCAATATATCTCCTTTAAGTTATCCGGTTATATAGTTACAGTGAACCTTACCACAAATGATGGAGGCTTTTTGTGTAATGAATTGATATGAGTGGGATTAAGAAATTATACTAAAGATAATGTTTACTAAAATTTTAAGAAAATATGATTTTAAATTATAAAATGTGTTATAATATAAATACAAAGAAGAAAAATAAAAACAGGATGTTCCCAGCATCCTGTAGTATACAATCTAGTTGCCTAGGCAACTGATATCACTATTTAATGTTTAATTAGAAAATAGTAGCTACCATTTGCAGAAGGGCTACTATTTTTTTATTTCTTTAATAAGTAATACTACAAATGTTAACAGTGAAATCAGGAATAATCCTGCCTCAAAAAGTAACATTAAGATGTCATTACTCATTGTATTACCTCCCTTCAACAGGGATGAGGGACAAAGATTTGAAGAGAAGCCAAAAAAATATCGACGTAAAGGTTTCATGTTGCGAAATCAAAGCAATAAATAAGGCTTGTTAAATTATTAGCTGCTTTGAAATATAGGTAAAACTAAAAACAGAGGGGATTCATATGGTTGGTTCATTATCAATAGTATTTATAGCATTTTCTGCATTAGTCTCGATTTTAGTTCCGGTTGCATTATTCATATATGCTAGAAAAAAGTATAATATTTCTATAAAGACAGTAGGACTAGGTATATTAACCTTCATTGTATTTTCGCAGATTTTAGAAAAGGCTATACATGTAGCAGTAATAGGTAATAATTTAATTAGTACTACAACAATAGTTTTTGCTATTTACGGAGCTTTAGCTGCGGGCATTTTTGAAGAAGTAGGAAGATTTATTTCTATGAAGTTCTTTTTAAAAGGCAAATTAGAGTGGAAAAATGGCCTGGCATTTGGTATAGGTCATGGAGGAATTGAAGCTGTTTTGATAGGCGTTGTGCCCAATGTACAAAATTTAGTATTGTCAAATCTTATAAACAGCAATGGTTTTAATAATTTATTGACTACAGCGAGTACTCCTGCTGCTAAGCAGTCTTTAGAAGCAGTTAGAAGTTCACTCATAAACACTTCACCAAGTTTATTTGCCGTTGGAGGTATAGAAAGAATTTTTGCAATTATAATCCACTTGGCAGGTAGTATTTTAGTACTTTATGCAGTTAAAAACAAAAAAATTCTTTATCTATTTATTGCAATATTGGGTCATGCTTTAATAGATTTCTTTCCTGCTTTATACCAGATTGGGAAATTCAGCATAGCAGGAACAGAGATTATTGTTGCCCTGTCAGCTATAGCATTATTGCTCTTTGTCATTAAATCCAGGAGAATATTTGAGCCGCAATCTTCTTATTAGGTGGACTAATTCAAAGGAAAAACGAAAAAATATTGGAAAGTACTGGAATGCAGATATTCTATTGAAAGGGGTGTATTTATGACCAATTATTTTAATTTGATTGAACAGCGTGAGAGCTGCAGAAATTATCTGGATAAACAGGTGGAAAAGGAGAAATTGATTTCCTGCATAGAGGCATGTCGAATTGCCCCTTCAGCTTGTAACGGGCAGCCCTGGAAATTCATAGTTGTAAATAACAGGGAACTATCCTTTAAAGTGGCAAAGTGCCTTCAGGATATTGGCATGAATAAATTTACGGATAAATGTCCTTCCTTTGTCATTGTACTGGAAGAAAAAGGAGATATTAAGGCTCGAATCGGAGGAACAATCAAAGATCAGGATTATTCTTCCATTGATATTGGCATTGCATCGGCTTATCTATGTCTTGCGGCTACTGAACAGGGATTGTCGACCTGTATTATGGGTTGGTTTAATGAGAAAAAACTCAAGAAACTGCTTGACATACCAAGCTCTAAGAGGATAAGGCTGGTAATAAGTGTTGGATACTCTGCAGATACAAAACTCCGCAGCAAAATTCGCAAGAACCTGGAGGAGATTTTGCAGTTTATAGACTGAATACTATTTGATTGTTTTTTTATATGATTTATAAAAGCTTGGGATACTGTAACTTAAAAGTACTTCAGGCTTTTTTTGTGTAAAAAATATTTTTTAAATGTAAAGATGTATTGACATTTTTCAAAAAGCACTATATTATAAATGTAAAGATATTTTTACATAAGGAGGTGAATTAGATTGTTTAGAAAGAAAGATGAACGTGAAAAAAGTGCGTATGCTGTTGCAGTTCAATACAGTAATTTGATAGTAGCATTACTTATGTTTTGTCTAATAATTGTACAGAGTCTACTTGGAGATATAGTTGCATTTTACGGCTGGCATATAAAAATCCATATTGATGAAGGTATAAGGAATGGCTTTACTTTTATAATGAGTACGCAGATTATTATAATATTTATTTCACAAATGATTATAAACAGACGTTTTGGAGGAGAAAGCAGGCCCATAGTAAGTGGTGACAATAAATTTAGATTTATGGATGAAAGGGAAAAAGTGGTCTCTGCAAAAAGTATTGAAATAGGTATGACTTATATATCTATATATTTTGTTATATGGGCAGTTATGGATATAATAAAGTATGGTGTCATTGGACCTGCGGCAATTATGTTGATATTTATTTTTATAGTCTATATGCTGGCTAGATTTTTAGTACTTGTAAAACTTGGAGGATAGTATATGAAAAATCATATAAGATATTATCGAAAAAAATATGGTATGACTCAGGAGGAACTGGCAAAGGTTATTGGGGTTACAAGGCAGACCATTATAGCCATAGAGAACGACAAGTACAATCCAACCCTTGAGCTGGCTATGAAACTGGCAAAATATCTACAGGTGGCAGTAGAAGAACTTTTTATACTGGAATGAAAGGATTATTTCCTAGAAAAATTACTTTAATTTAGCAGGTGTATTGTATAATTTATGTAGAATAAGATGATAATGCAATGCAGAAAATTGCAGCTGATTTAAATGCTTAATTCATAAATGTACATTAAAGCGAACTATAAGTTAAATTAAGAAAGGGGAAAAATATACGATGAAAGCACAAATTAATCTTATTACAATTTGGACAAATGATATAGATAAAATGAAAAAATTCTACAATCAAGTTCTTGAGTTTAGAATTGAAAATGACCTTGGTAATTATGTTGAATTTGAAAACGATGGAGTAAGATTTGCTATGTGTATGAGAGATGTTATGTATGTGTATAGTAGCGAATATAGGGAAGAGTCATCTGGGCAGGGCTTTGAACTTGCTTTTCCATGTGAAAATCCTAATGATGTTGATGAATCATTTAAGAAGTTAATCTCCAAAGGAGCAATTTCTGTTCATGAACCACAAGATATGCCTTGGAATCAAAGAACAGCACTATTTGCTGATCCAGATGGAAATATACATGAAATTTTTGCGAAAATTATATAGTAAGTACGTAAGCTTCTTTTTGAAACTGTCTATCCGGCTTGTGGGAGCAGCAGCAGCGCTATTGAACTAACATATAGAAGAGTTAGAAAAACACTCAAGGTACTTAAAATGGCTTGATGTGTGCAAGAAATGGAATGATTGAGTTAAAAATCAGAAATATAGAAATATAATGGAGGGAAATATGAAGTGGAATTCAAAATTATATGATAGTAAGCATGACTTTGTGGCTGAATATGGCAAGGACCTTTTGGAGTTTATTCAAGATGATAGGACGCAAAAGATTCTTGATTTAGGGTGTGGAACCGGTGTATTGACTGCTGAAATTGCAAAGCTGTGTGATTATGTTTTGGGGATAGACAGTTCTTCAGAAATGATTGAAAAAGCAAGGCAGGCTTATCCCAATCTTGATTTTCAGGTTATGGATGCACTGGAGATACCTTGTGAACAGAAATGGGATGTTGTTTTTTCAAATGCCGTATTTCACTGGATTTCAAATCATGACCTATTGCTTCGGAAAATCAAAGATTCATTAAAGTCCCCCGGGAAACTCATTTGTGAGTTTGGAGCATATGGAAATATCAAAATCATAGAACAGGGGTTTAGCGCTGTATTACAGGACATGGGCATAACCTACAACTCGAGATTTACTTTCCCGACAGTTGATACCTTTAGCCAGCTGCTGATAAAAAACGGATTTTCTATTAAAAAGATTTATGATTTTGACCGTCCAACACCTTTAAAAAATGGAAACAAGGGATTATATAATTGGGCCATGCAATTTTTTGAAGCAGATTTGGAGAGATTCTCAGCCAGTGAACAGAATTTAATATTAAAAAATTTAATGGCGAAGGTACGTGATGAACTATGGAATGGAACATGTTGGATTGCTGATTATAGGAGGTTAAGAGTTATTGCAGATGTCTAACATAATATATCGGATTTATGCTATTATATTCTATAGTGCAAACAGGTGCTTGAGAGGAGATTATACTTATAATGAAAGTGGTGCTTGTAGCTATAAACGCGAAATTTATTCACAGCAATCTGGCAGTCAGATATTTAAAGGCATTTACGGGAGAATTGAAATATGACTGCACAATAAAGGAATTTTCTATAAACGACAGAAGAGAAAAAATACTGGAAGAGATAATGAGAGAAAAGCCTGACATGGTTGGACTATCTTGTTATATATGGAATATAGATTTTTGCACATCTCTTGCAAGGCTTGTCAAACTTATAGATTCGAATATAAAAATATGCTATGGTGGTCCGGAGGTTTCATATAGTTCCAGAGAGTTCCTGGAAGTGAACTCAGGAGATTATGTGATATCTGGAGAGGGTGAACAGACCTATTATGATTTAGTTGATTTTGAGCTTCAAAGAATCAAGAAATCAGATGTTTCAGAAAGACACGCCGTAAATATCAAAAACATAAAAGGACTGTGCTTCAAAGGAGATGATAAAGTTATATTTAATGGAGACAGAGAGGCTATGGACATGAACAGCATTGCTTTTCCCTATGACAGGAATGATAATCTGGACAACAAGATAGTATATTATGAATCTTCCAGAGGATGTCCATTCAATTGCAGTTATTGTCTGTCATCTACTACAAAAGGTGTTAGATTCTTGAATAGAGAAAGAGTAAAAAGAGAACTCGATTTTTTAATAGGGAAGGGAATCAAACTAATAAAATTTGTAGATAGAACTTTTAACTGCAATCCTCTATTTGCAATGGACATATGGAGATTTTTAATAGGAAAAGATATTGATGCGACTTTTCATTTTGAAATTTCAGCAGATATACTTACGGATGAGGAGATAGAATTGTTGAATAGAGCTCCGGAGGGAAGAATACAGCTGGAGGTTGGAGTTCAGACTACTAATTGGGAAGTGCTTAAAAATATAAACAGGAAAGTCAAATTCTGTGATATAGAGAATAAAGTAAAAAGGATACAGGAATTCTATAATATAAATCAGCATCTAGACTTGATAGCGGGTCTTCCTGGAGAAAACTTTGAATCATTTAAGAACTCTTTTAATGATGTTTATTCCATTAATCCTGAAAAGCTTCAGCTTGGATTTTTAAAACTTTTAAAAGGATCTTCAATGAGAGATGAATGCGGAAAGTGGGGAATAGTATATTCACCATATCCGCCTTATGAAGTGCTCAAAACAAATTCTATAAGTTATGATGAAATATGTACTTTGAAAAAAGTTGATAAAATGGTTGATAAATATTATAATTCTGGAAAATTTGAGAATATAATAAAATATTTTTTAAACATATTTGAAACCCCCTTTGATTTTTATTCCAGATTGGGAATGTTTTTTTATGATAAAGGATATTTAAATAGGAATATATCTGTTCTCCAGTACTATAAAGTATTTCTGGAATTCAACGAAGAATATCTCAAAAATGAAAATTTTGAATTGAAGGAAATAATAAAGTATGATTATTTAAAGTTCAATAAAAAGAGATGGCTTCCAGATTTTCTGGAGAGAAGCAGATTAAGAAGTGAGGAAAAGAGGATAAAAGACAGGCTTCAGAATGGTGGAATACATATTTGCGGGAATTATCATCTGGAAAAGTTTTTTATAGATATGGATAGTTTCATAAATAAAGGAGTTATAATCAGGCAGGAAGAGTACATATTGTTCTATGGAGAAAATGAAACAAGAATAATATTAAAGGAGAGATAAAATGGTTTATATTGATGATAAAGCGTTGGAGTATGCAAAGAAAAATAGAGGTGGATTTTTAGTAAGAACAATTTCAGCATCAAGTGGATGCTGTTCTATGGAAGTAAAAGAAATATCTGTTGAGTTTATAAAAAAGTTTCCTGAAGTATATACAGGATATAAGCTGGAGAGCTATAAGGGGATAAACGTATTTATAGAAAATGGATTGGAGTTTGAAGATAAGATAACAATATATCAAAAGATAAAACTTCCCTTGCTTGGAACGGTATTTGGAGCAAAGGGAGTTTCTGTAAAATACTTGTGATTTTTTACTTTTTATCTAATTTGTATATTTTTTTAGCTTTTTCCATGTACAGTATTCCGTCTAAGTGATCTATTTCGTGACAGAAAGCCTTTGCCAGAAGACCATCTGCAGTATAGTTTACTTCCTTGTCATCTAAATTTAGTCCGGTTACAATTACTTTTTTTGGACGTATTACAATTCCTTCATAGCCGGGATAGCTCAGGCAGCCTTCAACGCTTTCCTCATGTCCTATTTTTTTTATGATTTTAGGGTTTATCAATACAATTGGGGTAAAGTCTTCCTCTTTTAAATCTATGAGTATGATTCTTTTCAGTACGCCTATCTGTGGTGCTGAAAGTCCTATACCGCCTGCATCCTCTTTTAGAGTATCCCTAAGATCTTCTACTGTATCCAATATAGTGTCATCTATTTTTTCAACTCTTCTGCTCACCCTTTTTAAAGTTTTATTCCCGTATTTTAATACTTCTCTTACTGACAAGTTCTGTACCTCCTGAAATGAATATTATAAGTAAATTATACATTTATTGCTGACAACAAGCAATTGATACTTTCAGGTGTTTATCTGGTGTATTTTAATTAAGCAGGTTTACAATAAGAACAAAATAGTATATACTCATGTATATACATGAAGTAGGAGGAATAATAAATGGATAATATAAAGAAATTGACCTATGCAGGACTTTTAACTGCTCTCGCAATCATAATACCAACGGCTTTTGGTTTTCTGAAAATTCAATTAGGACCTTTCAGTGCTACACTGGCTTCTCATGTTCCTATGTTTTTATCTATGTTTCTTGGACCGGTACCAGCTGTAATAGTTGGGATAGGCTCTGCAGTTGGTTTTTTAATAACAAGTCCGGCTGTAATTGCAGCAAGGGCATCAAGTCATATATTTGTTGGACTTTTAGGGGCTGTTTTGCTGAAAAAAGGTGTGTCATTTAAAAAAGTCATTGCTTTGACTGCACCTGTGCATGCTATCCTGGAGGCAATATTTGTAATACCGTTTGGATTTACCATGTTCAAAGTACTTGTAGTAGTTGGAGCAGGTACCTTTGCTCACCATATAGTTGATGGAGTTATTGCTTTTACACTTGTAAGTACGCTGGCCAGAACATTGAAAGTCAATCTTGGAAAAGCTTAGACAATATATAAAAGCTTCAGTGGACAGTGCAGTTTTGTAATGTCTATTGAAGCTCTTGTTGCTATTAATTTATATATTTCATAAAATAATCATTGCCCCGGAAACGTGGCTTTATTTTTTTACATAAAATATTAATAATATTGTAACAAAATTGTGACAAAAGAAATTTAAACTTATTCTTAATTTGAATAAAAATAAATTTAATGGGAAGAGAGGGATCATATCGTGAAAAAGATACTTATTCCAATAAA